>OGGJ01003134.1_pt1 | contig 10708 bp, 10 predicted proteins | sample 1571071 | NCBI WGS metagenome assembly OGGJ01 (sample SAMEA2581954, study PRJEB24529) | metagenome | biome: Human gut stool | place: China | collected 2011
AGGAGAGATTACTGATGTTTATTCGCCCCACTCAAATAGAAGATTTAGACGCCGCTATGGCCCTGTACGACCACGCCCGGCAGTATATGCGCCAAAACGGCAATGACCAGCAGTGGGGCGGCGGCTACCCCAGCCGGGAACTGGTGACAGAGGATATCACCAAAGGGCAGAGCTATCTCTGCTGCGATGATAATGGCACCCCGCTGGCGGTATTCTGCTTCACTGTAGGGGAAGAACCCACCTACCGTAAAACCTACCAGGGCACCTGGCTGGATGAGAAACCCTACGGCGTCATCCACCGGCTGGGCGTGGGGGCGCACCGGGGCGGCGTGTGCAGCTTTTGTCTGGCGTGGTGCTGGCAGCAGCACCCCAACCTCCGCGCCGACACCCATCGCATCAATCTGCCCATGCAGGGCTGCCTTGCCAAAAACGGCTTTCATCAGTGCGGCATCATCTACCTGGCAGATGGCGGCGAGCGGCTGGCATATCATAAAACAAAAGAAAAATAATGGAGGAACTAACTGGGCTTCTGAGAAAACGCATCGGCCGTATGGACTGGCTGGCCCAAAACAAATAAATACACAAAAACCTCCCCTGACCGGAAAGTTAGGGGAGGTTCTCTTTTGTTCTGCGGGATCAGGTCTTGGCATCCTCCGGCAGGGGCAACGGTGTGCCGCCGATGCGTTTATCCATCCACCGGAATACCACAAAGTACAGCACCACGCTGACGATCAGCGCAATGATAACATCCAGGATGCTGTGCTGCTTGATGAACACCGTGGAGGCATTGATAAGCACCGTCAGGATAATGACACCGATCTTGGCCCAGCGTGGGGTACAGCAGCAGCGGAACAGCCCAAAGACGGCGGCCATGCAGCCCAGTACATGCATACTGGGGATGACATTGGTGTTGGTATCAGCATGGTACAACCGTCCCACCAGCCAGGTAAAAAAGTTTGAATCGGTAAATTCGGCCGGGCGCAGGTTCTGTCCATTGGGGAAAATCAGGCAGAATAAAAGCGTCCCGGTAAAGGCGATGATGATAAACCATCCGTACAGCCGAAAGCTGTGGTCATCATTGGCAAAAAGATAAATGGCCGTGGCGATGAGCAGCGGATACCACAAGCAGTAGAAGATAACAAAGTACTCGCAAAAGGGAATCAGATCATCCAGCGGCAGGTAGCTCACCCAGTAATCGCAGGTGGAGGGTACCAGCTGCTCCACAATGAAAAACAGCAGCAGATATACCGGGATATACAGCATATACCATGCGGAGGGCCGCTTTCGCAAAAAATCTTTCAGCTTTGTCATAGGGTGTTGACCTCGGAAAAAGATAATTTGTGCCGGCATTTTGTGCCGGCGGATTTTCAATATCAATAGTATAGCGGTCCGCCTTCATAAAATCAAGATGTCATGCCACACTCCGGGGCAAATGGTGTAAAATGTTCACATTCCTGTAAAATATGACACCGCCGGCCCCTGCAGGGTACTGGTTTCGGCCGCAGGCCAGATCGCCCAAAGGGCGATCTCAGCGGGCGAAGCCCGCTGGCCCCGGCGCAGCCGGGACGGCCTGCGGCCGTCTTGCGCCTACCCGCCCCCAGCAAAACTCCCCCAACCTTTCGGCCGGGGGAAGAGCTGTTTCTTTTTGCTTACACGGTGATGACCTTGCCCGCCTTGGTCATGGTCTCCACAATGTCATACATGTTGCCGATGGTGCCGCACTGCAGCTTGTCGGTCAGCCCGTAGAAATTCAGGCAGGTGCCGCACACAATCAGCTTGACGCCCTTTGCTTCCAGTACCTTCAGGTGCTCTATGGTCTGCTCGTTCTCAGTCACCAGCCGTACGCCGTTGTTCATAAAGCAGATGGCGGAAGGCAGGTCAGGCTTCTCGCTCAGGGTGTAGAAGAACATCTTGATGAGGGAATGGCCCAGCTCCGGGTCGCCCTCACCGATGACATCCCGCCCGGCAAATACCACATAGTCGCTCGCGGCGGGCACAGCGCAGTTCAGCAGCTCCTCAGGCATCTCCTGGGCCGGCGCGCCGGTGCGGTGCATGGTAATGGTATAGCAGCCGTTCTCCTCGGCGGTCTCGGCGGCAAAGCCCTGGCTCTCCGCCAGGCGGCTCAGATTCTGTACGGCTATGGCATTATCCACCGTGATGGAAAGCGCCTCGCAGCCGGTATCCATCTCTTTTTTGGCCATCATTACGGGCATGGGACAGGCCTTGCCTTTTGCGTCAATATGATTCATCACAATACCTCCTGTAAATATATTTTCAGAACGGTTATTCCGCCAATAGTATACCGCTATACCTCGCAAAATGCAAGCCCATGCCATCGTTTACGAAAATTTAACGGAAAAATCCCTTGCAAATCAAAATCTTTTCGATAGAATAGATACTATACCTTAAGGAAATCTTAATCTTTCCTTTTTTATTCTTATCCATCATCCACCTGAAAGCGAGGGACTCCCTTGATCCTCACCATTCTCATCCTGCTGGGTATCGGCCTGGCCGTCTATACCTGCATCCTTCACAGCATCGGCCCCATCCTTGGCATCCTGCTGGCCGTGGGCTATACACTGGGCTGCATTATTGTTTTTTTGCTGCTGGTGGCGCTGTTGTCAGTATTCATCCGTATCGATCGCCCCGCCGACCGCAGGACCCGCTTCTACCACTGGCTCATGACCAACATCGTGCAGGTGGGTATGTTCTTGCTGCGGGTGCGGGTCAATGTTACCGGACGGGAAAAGATCCCACACGATACCCGCTTTTTGCTGGTCAGCAACCACCGCACCATTTTTGATCCTGTCCTCACCATGGCGGAGCTTTCGGAATTCACCCTGGCATTCATCTCCAAAAAGGAGAATTTCAAGATCCCCATCGTCAATAAGCTCATGCATATGTGCTTCTGCCTGCCGCTGGACCGCGAGGATAACCGCGCCGCCGTTAAGACCATCAATGAAGCGGTGGAGCTTTTGGATGAGAATGTCGTTTCCATGGGCATCTACCCGGAGGGCCAAACCAACAAAACCGAGGAGCCGCTGCTGCCCTTCCGCAATGGCGCTTTCAAGATCGCCCAAAAGGCCAAAGTCCCCATCGTGGTCTGTGTCATCGAAAATACCGAAAAGATCCTTAAGAATTTCCCCTGGCAGCCCACCACCGTCAATCTTAAGGTACTGGAGGTGCTGCCCTACGATAGCGAGCACCGCGGCACCAGGGATGTCAGCGAGCATGTGTGGCCGCTGATGTATCACGCCCTGGTGGATTGCTACCCCGGCAGCGGTACCCCGCACCAGTACGCGGAACAGCCCGCCCCGGAGAAAACCGAATAAACAGAATAAAGAAAAACACCCCCCGGCCGCAGTGACCGGGGGTATTTTTATAAAGTTTTAGTCCTTGATCCCGTCGATCAGCTCCAGCAGCTCTGCCTTGGGCCGGAAGCCCACCGTGCGGCCGGTCAGCGCGCCGTTTTTGCTGAAGATCAGCGTCGGGATGCTGCTGACCCCAAACTGGGCCGCCAGCCCCGGCTCGTCATCCACATTCACCTTGCAGAACTTGATGGCCGGTTCCTCCGCCGCCAGCTCCTCGATGACCGGCGAAAGCATCCGGCAGGGACCGCACCACGGCGCCCAAAAGTCGATGCACACCGGCCGGTCGGCGTTTACTACTTCCTGTTCAAAATTTTCCGCGTGCAGTTCGGTTATATTCATTGCCATATCATTTTTCATCCTTTCTCACCGGGTGTTCCGGTTACTTATATTATACCACAGCAGTATAGTTATAGCAAGGCTTCCGTCAAAAAATCTCCATGTTGCAGGAATTTCAATGAGAAACTTTCATATTTCCAGCTTTTCTACCGTCTTTTTTATCAAAAAGCCTGCTAAGATGAATTTGTGATTTGGAAAAACTACAAAAAATGCGTTAAACCCGTTGACATTTCGGCTTTCATCCGCTACAATATGCAACATAATAAAAAGCAACGAAGGGAATTAGTAGTACAAGGATCCCCCAAAGAGAGCAGCCGGTTGGTGAGAGGCGCGGGTGTGGTTTTGTATGAAGCTCTCCCGGAGCCGCGCACCGAAAGGAAACCCCGGTAGGCTGCGCTGGGCGCCGCCCATTACAGCGGCAGGGTGTCCTTGGCACCCATAAGGCTGCCGCCTGCGAGGGCGGAGCGAAGTAAGGTGGTACCACGCAGGCGTTTTTCGCTTTCGTCCTTATGCCGAAGTGCAGGGGCGGGGGCGTTTTTTTATACCCTTTCCCGCACAAATCCCGTAAAAAATTGTGTAGAGAAAGGAAGTATCGTAAATGCTTGAAACCATCAGCAGTATCAATTCTACCGTCAATGGCATCGTGTGGGGTGTGCCCGCCATGGTGCTCATCTTCGGCGTGGGTCTGTACCTCAGTATCCGCACCGGTTTCCTCCAGTTCCGCAAGTTCGGCACCGTGTGGCAGAATACCATCGGTAAGCTGTTCCATCGCTCCACCGAGGCTGGTCACGGCGCCGTCACCCCTTTTCAGGCGGTCTGCACCGCCTTGGCAGCTACCGTCGGCACCGGCAATATCGCCGGTGTGGCAGGCGCTATCGCCATCGGCGGCCCCGGCGCTGTTTTCTGGATGTGGATCTCCGCCCTGCTGGGTATGGTGACCAAGTACAGCGAGGTTACGCTGGCCGTCCACTACCGCCAGAAGAATAAGCACGGCGACTGGGTAGGCGGCCCCATGTATTATATCCAGAACGGCCTGGGCAAGAAGTGGAAATGGCTGGGCGTGCTCTTCGCCATCTTCGGCATCTTTGCGGTATTCGGCACCGGTAACGCCACACAGGTCAATACCATTGTCGCCTCCATCGATACCGCCCTCATCAGCTTTGGCGTAATGGAAGCCGGCAGCGCTTCCACCCTCAATCTCATCCTAGGCATCGTCATCACCATCCTGGTCGGCCTCATTCTGCTGGGCGGCATCAAGCGCATCGGTCATGTGGCGGAGCGTTTGGTTCCCATTATGGCGCTTTTGTATGTGGTGCTGGGTCTTGGCGTTATCATTGTTCACATCGGGAATCTCCCTGCGGCGTTCTCCTCCATCATTAAGGGCGCCTTCAACCCCACCGCTGTGACCGGCGGCGTAGTAGGCGCCATGTTCACCGCCGTACAAAAGGGCGTTGCCCGCGGCATCTTCTCCAATGAAGCCGGTCTTGGTACTGCCTCTATTGCTCATGCAGGCGCCGAGGTCAATGATCCGGTGCAGCAGGGTCTGTTCGGTGTCTTTGAGGTATTTGTGGATACCATCATCATCTGCACCTTTACTGCGCTTGTTATCCTGTGCAGCGGCGTGCCCATCACCTTTGGCGCGGCGGCCGGCGCCGAGCTGACCATCAGCGGCTTTACCAGCACCTACGGCAACTGGATCACCATTTTCACCGCCGTGGCCATGTGCTGCTTCGCCTTCACCACCATCCTGGGCTGGGGCCTGTACGGTGCCCGCTGCAGCGAGTACCTCTTCGGTGAAAAGGTCATCAAGCCCTTCATGGTCATCTATTCCCTGGTTGCCATTATCGGTGCCACCGTCAAGCTCGATCTCCTCTGGAGCATCGCCGAAACCTTCAACGGCATGATGGCCATTCCGAACCTCATTGCAGTGGCGCTGCTTTCGCCGGTCGTTCTCAAGCTTACCAAAGAGTATTTCACCCGGCCTAAGGAAAGCCCCCTCTGCAAGTAACAAAGCAATGATTTGATATCCCGGATTTTCTCCTGCAAAGGGCAGCGCTGCGGCGCTGCTCTTCTGTTTTGCATAAAAATTACACAAGAATTTGTGCACCTCCCCAAAATTTCTCATTTAGGTTGACATCCCCTGCCCAAAAGTGGTAGTCTTATCCTGTTCTTATATCCCCATGGGGATATTTTTGTGTTTGCTCCGCAAACACAACCCCACCTGCGGGAAAAATAAAAAAGAGAAAGAGGTATACAAAATGAAAAAGTTTTTAAGCATTTTGCTGGCTGTCCTTATGCTGGCCGTCATGCTGCCGGTCACCGCTATGGCGGAGGATGGCGATGGTTCCCAGTCCAACCCCTATACGCTGGCGCAGCTTGGCGCTATGACTCGTGATGAATACATCACTGCCCAGAAACGGCTCGGCGGCACTATGTATGTCACCGTAGGTGATTACAGGTATGATACTGACGGTGTTCTCGGCAATGGCGTTCGCAATGATACCACTGGCCAGACTGAAGACCGCAGCGTGCTGAATGGCTACAATTCCAATGGCTACCTTGGCGAGAAAAATGACGGTGCCAACGGTAAAAATATTGTTTTTGTTGGCGGTACCATCACCAGCGGTGCTAAAGGCTATACAGATATAGATCATATCGGTACCAGCCTGCTGTTGGCTGTTCCCGCCTACACCCATGTAACCTTCCAGGGCACCGCCTTCAAGAATGTTATCAGCATTGATTATCAGCTTTACACCGGCCCTTGGAGTCAGTTGGGCTGCGTGGATTTTGAAGGCTGCACCTTTGATGGCATTATCGTTGGTGCTATGGCTACACAGAGCTTGGTTTTCAATAACTGCACTTTTAACAATTACACCAATACATCTAAGGCCAACAATTCCAACCCCACTTGGATCAGACCTGCCTACGGTAACTGGAGCAAGGGCGATAACGAGGGTCAGGGTAACGATTTCCGTTCCCTCACAACCATCAACTTTACCAATAATAAAGTGACAAGTACCCGTCCCGTAAAGTTTGAACGAATTGCCCAGTGGGAGATGGACACGACTCTAACTGCTACCAGTAACCACTTTGATATTTCCGCACAGAATGGCGATACCAGCACCAAGAATGTTGGTATGTATTTCGGTGCCAATGCGGCGTTCGACCTTGTAGTAGAAAAGAACACTAAGAGCGCAAATACGGCTGGTCTTTACACCATTCCCGCCGATCAGACTGCTCTGCCGGAAGGCTCCACCATCAAGAACACCAACGGTACCGATGTAAAGCTTACCGATGTTATGGTGTGGAAAACGACCACCGATGAAAAGCTGACCCTTGACCCCACTGGTAACGGCAAGGATGAAAACGCATCTACCGTCATCATCATCGACCGCCCCGCCGAGGACACCCCCAAGACCGAGCCCGAGAAGAACCCCACCACCGGCGCCAATGATGTGGTCGCCGCCGCGGTCGCTCTCATGGCTGTTTCCGCTCTTGGCATGGCCGTCCTCGCCCGCAAAAAGTAATCCGTGATTCGCCCAAAAGCTCTCCCGCGCCGGGGGAGCTTTTGCTGTGCTGGCCGAGATGGCGGCGCTGCCTTCCGGCATTCCGCAGGGAATGGAAAGCAGAAATATTGTGGTGGGGCCGTTCCAGGCGCAAGCACAAAGCAAAAGCACCTTTTGTACGAGGCACTCGGAGTGTCAGAGAAGGTGTGGTAAAGGGATGCCCCCTCCGTAACTGGAGGGGGTATTTTACTGTGTAGTTTCTGTGTAGCCTATATGCAAAAAGACCGCAAGAAACAGCAATATTTGCAAAGGCTAAAAATGCTGAAAACCCGCATGAACAAAGGAAAAACCCGCATTTCTGCGGGTTTTTCTTTGGCGGAGATGGAGGGATTTGAACCCTCGCGGCACTTTCGCACCCTACTCCCTTAGCAGGGGAGCCCCTTCACCACTTGGGTACATCTCCAAGGGCTACGAATTACTGTCGGAGGTGTTGGCGGAGAGGATGGGATTCGAACCCATGGCTCTATCGAGTCACCGGTTTTCAAGACCGGCTCCTTAAACCGCTCGGACACCTCTCCACGGCTTTATATCGTACTCCAGTATATTATCATATCGGGAGGGGGTTCGTCAAGCGGAAATTGGATTATTTTTGCGCGGCGGGGGTAAGGGCGGCGCCGGGGTAGTAGTGCAGCAGAATCTCCTGATAGTTTTTGCCGTGCTGTGCCAGGTACTGTGCCCCGGTCTGAGAGAGCCCCACCCCGTGTCCGTAGCCCAGCACATCAAAGGTGAAAAGCTCGTTTTTGTATTCCACGGTGAAGGCGGCGCTGCGCAGCCCCAGCAGGGTGCGCAGCTGCTGGCCGGTCAACACGCGGTCGCCGGCCTGCACTGCTGTGACATACCCGGCCTCGCTGCGGGTGAGGACCTTGAGCCATTCTTCCGGCTTTTGTCCGGTGAGGATGGACTGGGCGGTCAGCTTTTTGCGCAGTTCGGCGGCGGTGATGGTGACAGTGCTGCGGTACCCGGCGGCTTCTTTATCCCAGTGGCTATCGGCGGGGGTGAGGTAGGGAAGGGGACCCTCCCACACATTTCCGGCGTCTTCGGTGGTTTGCCCGGCGCTGATGGCAAAATACGCTGCCACGATGGGTTGGCCTTCGTAGGTGATGAGATACCGCATGGCTTTTTCGGCGGCCCGGGTGATTTTTTCACGGTAGGCTTTGTAGTGGTCGCCCCACATGGCTTTCATGGTGTCATCGGTGATATAGCCCAGCCGCTTGGCGGGATCGGCTGAAAAATCGGCGCCGTTCAGCTCCTCCGGGGGATCGGCCCGGCGGAGTGCCGCCAAATAGTGGGCATTGGTGTAGGCGGCTATGCCCTGCGCGATGAGGGCATCTTCTTCGTAGGAGGCGGGCATTTCCGCCGCGATGGCCCCGGCTACATAGTCCGCTGCGGGGATTTCCGCCACCTGGCCGGTGGTTTCATCCAGGATGCGGAAGGAGGGGAGAACGGAGAAGGTATCGGCTGGTGGCTCTTCCGGTTCCTCGCGGTCGGTGCCGGGGAGGATATTGCTTTGCTGCGGTGTTGGATCGGATGTGGTTCCGCCGGGCAGACCGGTGCCCAGCGGGGTGCCACTCCAGGCCAGTACCAGCAGCGGCAGCGCCAGCATAGCGGCGGCAGCGCCGCCCAGCAGTCCCCAATCGGCTTTCATAGGCTTTTCCTCCATGGCTGGAATGTGCGGGGCAGAATCCCTGGCAGGCCGCGCCCCGCGAAGCGGTGCCCCCACAGGGGGTACCGCTTCCTCCGCCCCATAGGGGCGGGCCGCCCGTGCGGGGGCGCGGCGCCGGGATGCTGCACTGGCTGGGGGATGTTTGTCCCCACTACCGGTATGATATGCTGCGAGGGTGTAAAAAATGCAGCGGGGTGATCGCTCACTCCGCCGCGAGGGGAAATCCATTATTCGGTTTTCGCCGTAAACTCAATCTGCAAAATCGCCGAGAGCATCGCCGCCTCGTCCTCATTCAGCACCGTGGCGCATGCTCCGCTATAGTCCACCACCCGGCGCTCCTCCGGGAAGAAGCCATACAGCGCCTTATCCAGCATAAAGTAGTGGGCGCAGCTTGTGGGCAGTTCGCAGCCAACCCAGCGCTCGCCGCTGTCATAAAACATAGCGATTGCCTGCTCGTAGTCGTTCCCGAAAAGCTGTGAGGAAACGGCAGCCATTGCGTCATAATCCATCATGTCCGGAATGGGCTGTTCTCCCACCGAGACGATCTTACTCTTGAACTCCTCGAACAGACCGCGATCCGAGTCAATCTCATCGGTGGCGTACTCCTTTTTCACGCTGCCGTCGCCGCCTGCCGTACTGGGGTTCGGCGGGGGAGCCATCATCAGTCCGTCGGTCGGCGGCCCGCCGGTCGCCGCGCCGTTCCACTGGTCTTGGTTCTCCGCCTCATTCGGCGCCAATGCCGCGTCATAGCTCGACTCGTCCTGCGAGGCCTTGTTTTGCAAGGAGCTGTTCTGCAGCAGGAATGCAGTACCTGCCGCCAGCACCAGCACAGCGGCAATGCTGCCCCAGCGCCGCCACTGCAGCCATATCACGCCCCCCTTTTTCTTTGGGGCGGCAGCCTGTTGATCTGCGGCGTCCATTCGCTCAAACAGCGCCGCAGCGGAAAGGGAAGCGGGCAGTGCCGGATCGCCCGCATTTTTCAGCTTTTCCCGAAGAAAGCCACGGTCAGCTTCCGCCTCGTCGTTCCACTCGGTATTCCGTTCTGTTTTACGCTCGTCCTTCACCTTGCCGCCTCCTTTCCATCGGTATCTTGTAATTGCAGCCGCAGCTTTTTCAGCGAACGGGAGAGCTTGCTGCTCACCGTACCCTGCGGCATCTCCAGCATGCTCGCAATCTCCCGCATGGTATAGCCCTCCAGCACCGAGAGCAGCACGATCTGCCGCTCCTCCGCCGAAAGGCTTTGCAGCGCCTCACGCAGCTCCGCCCGGCGGGTCGCATTTTCGGGGATGGCCTCCTCCGCCGTTTCGTAGTAGCTGTCCAGGTCTATTTCCTTTTTGCGGGTCACGATTTGGGCGACCTGCCGTTTGCACCGGGCGGAAAGGATGCGGAACATCCAGCTGCGGAACGCCTCCGGCTCCCGCAGGTTTTTTATGCCCTTCCACGCTTCGGCAAAGGTATCCGCCACGGCGTCCTCGGCATCCTGCTGGCTGCCCAGGGTATACAGCGCCATGCGGTACAGGTCGCCGGCCAGGCTTTCGTACAGCTCACTAAAGGCAGCCCGGCTGCCTGCCTGCGCCTGGGTCACCAGCTGGGTGATGGTCATAACGCACCTTCCTTTTGTGATGCCGCCCCAACCGGCTTTCACCATAATAGTGTCGCTGGCGGCGGATTTTGTTGCATCACATGTTAAAATTTTTGCAGGGCCCCGCTGCGCGCCCCGCGCGGCCGACCCTATGGGCCGGCCTGCCCGCCCCGTAGGGGCGGGTTCGTGC
>OGGJ01003139.1_pt1 | contig 10696 bp, 10 predicted proteins | sample 1571071 | NCBI WGS metagenome assembly OGGJ01 (sample SAMEA2581954, study PRJEB24529) | metagenome | biome: Human gut stool | place: China | collected 2011
GAGGACGTTTAGACGCAAGAAGGACGCTGAAGAGCTTAGTTGCGGATTTGAGGAATCACTCACTTTAAATGAAATGCACTATGAGCAAATTATCGAAAAGAGGTCTTCTGAAGGATGTTGATCCTACGGATGTGGTGGTTCTTTTAAAAACAGCAGGGAAAATCTTAAATGATTTAAGGAAAAAAGATCCTAATGCCAAGAAATGAGATTTATCCTTTGGATAAAGATTGTATTCTTACTTTTGATGGCATGACCAATTAACCCGTTAGCAGAATTAAATGAGCATTCATTTGATTCTGCTAATTGTTTTTTTACTATCTTTGATCTGCATCCGTTATGATATGTAGATGCAGCAAGAACTTTATATTCATTAAAACCATGAGTAAGGAAAAGGAGAAAAAACCCGGTTATTCCCTTTGTTTGTCATTGGGAATGCTTTTCGGTGTGATATTAGGATCAGCTATGGGGAAGCTGGCCGTAGGCATAGCTATCGGCTATATGTTTGGCACCATGTATTATCTCTTGTTTTCAAAGTCGGATGACAATAAAGACTAACCTTTTAGCAAATGTAACAGGGCCCGATTGATATGTCCGTCAATAGTGGCGTCCTTTAAATTTTCCGTCAAGTTGGCGTTGGGCTTGAATTCACCGCAGACATCTATTCCCAGAACCGGATGCTGCTGAATAATGATATGAAGCAATTCTTCCAGTTCCTTCAGATTCATCGAACCCTGATCCCAGTTGGTGATTGCGTATTCGGGAGAAAGTACATCCTTGTCGATTGAAATATAGACCGGGTTGGAAATCAGTTCGTGAGAGAATCTTTTCCAGCTTTCCTCACGGTTAAGGTCATGATCACTATAAAAATGCACCTTCCCTTCGTAGCCTTGCGGTACGGCGTGGATCAGTTTTTCAGAAGCTCCGACGATAATCACTTTTCGGCAGTTCGTATTGCTGTCCAAAACATCTTTTACCCAACTGCCACAGGAAAGGATATCTTCAAAAAGTGACGGTTGCATATCCGGATGATGGTCGAACACCACCAAGACAAAAGGCTCATTGATTTTGTCCGTCCAGAATTTGGTTACGTAATGATAATTTCCGGAGTCAATAAAATGAATGCCCTGAACAGGGTAGGGACTGATGATTTTTTTCAGTGCATCTTTTCCTTCTTCATCACAATAACAGTCTGTTCCCGATAGATGCCGACAGTCCAACCATCTGTAATTATTGTTATGGGGCAATTTCTCGAGATCATATACTCCTGAAAAGTTCATGACAATCACGTCATGGGACTGTAGTCCGTTCTTTTTATCTTCTTTTGTCTTCATACCTATTCCTTCATTGTATCAAGATGAAAACAAACACCGTGCCTTTTCTGATCTGTTTATAGAATATGGAAACATCTTTAACCAGCATTACATTTTCTGATGCAGAAAGTGTAAATCAATATAAATGTTGAGGCTGTCAGAGGTTCTTGCGCAGGACAGAATGTCGCAAAGAAAAAGAAAATCATGGTCTGAATCTTTATTTTTCCGGCTGTATTTTTCCTGGACTTTTCCATATATTTGGCGGGTATGTTCCGCAGAAATGCCGGTGTCATTCTGTAAGTGCTTTCTTGCTCATTTATCTGTTTTGTAAGTAAAATCATGATACTTGTTGACGGGATAGATTTCTGTTTCGCATAGTCTGGAGCTATAAACGAATAAATATTCCCTTTGATACTGCATAAAACCTGCATATATGCGGGATTTATACAGAAAATTGCTTTGCTATGTTGTGTTGATAGCGACGGCATCTGCCTGAAATCATTGTGGTGGAAGTCGCACTTTGTGAGGACGACTTTAAAAAATCATCCGTATGAGCTTTGAAAACCGCCAAAAATCAGTTTTTCAGTCTTTGTTTTCTTCTGTTTCAATTGCCCGGATTCTTCTGTTTTTCTGTGTTATGAACTTTATTGTCAGGATAATACGGTTTTTAGGAGGCTCTGAGATTTGATTTTTTTAGAATGCGTCAGTATCTGATTGCAAAAATGGAAGGTTCAGCAGCTTTTGAAATCAAAGTGTCAGAATGTCAAAGTGGCTATTTCCTATCACTTATTATTCGTCAAGATGAAAGGGGGGATAATCGATTCATAACTGAAACTTGATTATGAACCAATTTATGCTTATTGGGGGAAACAGAATTCAGATATAAGAAGAAACTTATAGTTGAATCCTGTTTCCATTTACACAAAATTTTGGACAGTGTCAAAAAGTCAAAAGTGCTCATTTGCTAATACATTTCGTCTTTCTTCAACTTGAAAATAGCCTCTATTAAGGAAGTATTCCTTTCTATTGGCAACAAGGTCAACGTCTTTGTAGGCAAGTTGGCGTATAATACTTGCTCTGCATTCTGAATTCATCAATACATTTGACTCGTTGACACCAAACTTATTGACATTTACTTCAAATATAGAACCCTTAGTAATGACGTTTTCTTGATTAAGGAACATATTAGTTTTTGCAGTCAATAAAAATGTAGCCATAATTAATTTCTATTTAATTCGTTATGCCTATTTCGCCAATACGCTTCACGCTCTTTTCTAAACACCGGACGTTCTATTTCTGAGCTTTTTGTCTTATCATGCAGAATACCATCATTAGTTTTGTGCTCAGTGTCTGTCAACTCAGCGAGAGGACTATCTGGCTTTTGACCGATATGGTGTAAATTTATTCTTTCTCCGTCAGGGCCATATGGAGCTTTACCTTCTTTTATCAAGTCCATATTAGTTTTACCACTCCATCGATCTGCAACTTCATCACCATACAAAGAACGCATTCGATCAATTTTGTCTTGTGGAATTTTTGCATTCCAATCAATATCAGTACGTTCTAAATTTCCATGAACGTCTTTCAATCCTGCGTCCTTATAAACATCAGCTTCTTCTGGAGTTTTGATTGCATCTATGATTTCATCAGACCATCCGGTTTCATCTTGCAAAAGAACCTTTTCCTCCAAAGACAAACCTGTTTTTTCTGAAGACTCCTTACCCTCAATTGGGTTATTAAGTTCTCCCCAAGAAGTAATTTCTTGTCCTTGCAGCCCCTGTATACGTTCTTTTGAATCTAATCCCTCAGTTTCGATAGGAGAGTTCAAATCCTCCTCTGATATTTCAGATAAAGAATTAGCTTGTTCTAACAATGTAGAACTGCTTACTTTTTGTGTAAGTGTTTCTAATCCTAACATAGTGTTTTTAATTAGCCTCTCTCTTTTTTAGAGGGAGGAAATATTTTACATTAGTTTTTTCTTTGTTTTTTGTAGCCAAGCATTGTATATCTTTAGTCGATTTTCATCGCCTATAGAATAATCACGCATCAGACTCTGACATAAAGATAACTCCAATTCTGAAGGGATTGATTCAACCCTTTCATTGATAATCTTTTTTAACCCATCTGTAAGTTCATCGAAATCTCTGACTTGTTTTGTAAGTTTGAGAATTTCTTGCTTGGTTCCAAAGATTCCAGAGATAACCCATGAGAATTTCTCGTATTCTTTGTTCTTCCAAATGCTGGCAGTACCAGTCTCCTCAAATTCTTGTATTGTTGCAAATATGTTAAGTTTTACATACGTTGGAAGATTAATTGAAGAGATACTATTTTTTATCTTTGAAATAGACTCTTTAACATCAAGCTGTGGCTGTTTAACCTTTTCTTTCATCATGAATTTGAGTATTTCCCTAATGACAGGTTGTTCATTAGTTGGTTCCTCAACATCTTCCATAAACACATATTTAAGTCTTTCACCTTTATACATGTTTATGTGACAAAGGACGGGCTCTTCCCAATCATTTTGGTAAACGACAGCAACACCTGTAGGCAGTTTGGCTATTTCATCAATTTGGTTATCTTTCATTGCAGCAGACTTTCCAGATATCTTTCTATCGGATTCTTCTGGTAATCTCATGATAATCTTGGTGTTCGTATTCCGTATTGCAGAAATATCAACAGCACCAGGAGATTGGTCAACAATTATGAACCCTTCGCCATAAGTTCTCATTTCGGCAATAGCATTTGAAATCATCTCAACAGATTTTCCTGCAACATTACTACCTTCCATACTTTGTTCTTGAGAACAGCGTTTGAGAAGGTTATGAGCTTCTTCCAGAATTGTAACATGACGCAGTTCGCTGTTAGCTTCGATTCCGCTGTTGGATCTGTATTCGCTAAGTCGCATAATTAGAACTCCCATGATAAGAGCTTTAGTTTCCTGTGAACCAATTCTGCTAAGGTCAACGATTACATTTTCATCAAATAAAATATCATCACCTATCTCTTTCCCTGAGAAAATTTCACCATTAATACCATTGGCTAATGATTTAACACGAGTAACTAAAGAACCTTTGTAGTTGCTTTTAACCTCTTCAGAATATGATGATGCTTCAATTACCGTTTCTAACTCCCAAATTAAATCCGAGAATGTTGGAAAAATTTCTTCAGAATATTTGTTCTTAGACTTTATTAAATTCCAACCGCAATCTTCATATGAATTGAGTACTGCTTCCTTAAGTACTGCAGGCATAGCCGCATACATTGGCCAGCAGACATTAAATATTTCGATTAACCTATCTGCATGTTCAAGAACATGAACCCCCTTGGTAAACCTGAATGGATTAATTCTTAACAAATTTGATATGAGAGGGTTTGTTCCAAAAATATGCTCAGTACCAAATACATTTTTATATTCTCCCTTGGCTGGTTCAATAATCAAGAACTTAGTATTCGTTTTTCTAACACTATCAATTAATTTGTAAACAGTTTCACTTTTTCCACATCCAGTAGAACCTGTAACAAATACATGCTGTGTAAGACTTTTAACATCGAGATGAACCTTATTATTAGACATGTCAATACCTTGATCAAAGATACAACCAAGTTCAAATGATTTACGACTCTCGTAGTTACTCAACCTTACGACCTCTTTGCCCAATGTTACATGTTCTACTACGGGAAAACCAGGAACACTCTTTCGAGGAAGCCCCATCATAATTGCCACTTCTTTACTACTAAGCATTGTAGTGGGGGTAAGCACCATAGGCTGTTCTGATACAGAATTAGGATAGACAAATAGTGGGTGTGTAAATCCACACACATATTTGCTCAACGATAAATATGCCGGGTTGTCATTATACCATGTATTTATTGCAGAGAATTCTACGCCTGATTGTTCACCCTGTATTATCGAACGGAAAATTGTTGCTCCAGTTTCAGCTATCGCACGATCTGTTTCATAAGACAAGAAGTATGCATTTGCAGCCCAAAGTCCGCTACTTTCACACACAGATATACGCTCTAATTGTTTGTCAATCTTTTTGAGGATTTCATGGATGTGCTTATCCTTTACATTAACAGTCAATGAGCGAGATGTTCCCTGCGTATTGGTTTCACCAGAAGTCTTGCTAGAATTTTTCGTTTGAGATTCTGATGTAGTATCACTTTGACTACTTCCCTTAGTGTAACTATCCGAAGATGTGTCACTTTGGTTGGTAGAATGTGTGTAGGATTTATTTTTCGTTTTTGATCTGCTTGTACCTGCATTAGCAGAAAGAATAAACGAAATACCTCCAGACCTATTTCTGCCTTTTGTATCTGATGTGCCACTTGTATGACTATCGGAACTTCCAATTGTATGTGAGGTGGTATGTGTATGGCTGGATGACGTACCTTCCGTATGGCTAAGGCCATGAGTAATTGATTCGCCAATCGTATTAGAAATTGATGATGACAATGATTCGTTACTTGTCAAGTTCAGTTGCTGTGACTCGTATATAGACAAAGCACTGCTAATGGTTTCATATTGGAAACGTATATCCGTAACTTTGTCTTGGCTTATACTTGATGCCAAAATAACAGCAGTGTATTCCTTGCCTTGCATCGCAATAGCAAACTTTTCAATACCTTGAATGAATGTAGCGTTTGTGTATTCGCCTTTACTATTTTTCTGTGCAGGAATACCTGAGCACATACTTATGGTAGTTGCCTCAGTCATTTTATGGATCAAGTGTTCCTGTTCTGAACGATCTGCACCTGGTCTTTTGATTGACAAATCAGAAATTTGAGCGCCAGGGAACTGTCCTATCATAGCGTTCGTAAAAGTTTCTGCTACAGAACTTGCTGTTCTTTCAGAATCTTCACATTTTACACCAAGATAGAAATCTGTATGATCCTTATGTCCATCAACTATCATAAACACAGAACCCTTTGTATAGGTCATTGCGCTTACAATGCTTATGAACTTATCTGTAGCATACTCATCTTTTTCATACACCATCTTATTTACTTTAAAGATGATTGTATCATTTAATGATATATTGCTATCCAAAGATACGATCTCCAAGTTTGACAATCTTGTAAGGTAGTTTTTTAATACCACATCATCAACAAGTGACAGTGTCTGACTTGCATTAATCTCATATCCCTTAATGTCGCTAAAAGATTCTGTACGAGCAATCTCTTTGTATGGCATACGTACAGTTGGCTCTTCTATAGGTTGTAATTGCCGCTCAGAAGCAGGATTTACAACCTCTGCGAATTGATTATTACTTTCGGGGTATAAGTTTTTTCCTTTAAATTCTTCACCCCTATTCTTCCATAAACTCATTTTTTTCTATCGTTATAGAGTAAATAACCACCAATAGCCATACCGATGATACCTAAAGATGATACCGCATAAGCTACAGCAGTCTTTTCTATGAACAGTCCTGCTACTGTAAGTGCCGCACCACCAATTGTGATACCTGTGTGAATCTTCTTTTTTGAATCGGATGGATAAATATATTCTTCCCGATTTGTAGAAGTATTTGATTGACGTTGAGCCAACTTTATATCTTCAGCATCAAGATATTCTGCTTTATCTTTTAACACTTCCTTTGCTAAATTATAATAGAAATCAAGACGTTCGCGAGAAAAATTTGATTCAAGATCATCCTGGATATTATTTAGCAAATCTTCAGACCAGGCAGTTTTGTTTTGTTCAAAAGAGCCACCATCATGTACATCATACAGATTTGAGAACGCAGTTTCAGCGTATGTACGCATCTCATTGAAGCTTTTTCCTCTAGGATCAAGCAACATTTCGTTTGCAAGAAACAGGCGAGTTCCTGCCAAATCTCCAGCATCTACTCCTTTTTTGAACTTTGGTTTCATATTTCTTCATTTTAGTCCATTCCTTTAAGCCCCTTTTTAAAAGGAGTTATAATATTCTCCTTTATTTTATGCTTAAATAATGGTTTAATTCTTTCTTTAAATATTTTTCTAGTATCTTGAGGTTTTTTAGGGACCGAATTTTCGCTTTCGATAGCCTTTTGTTTTTCTTCACCCGACAAATCACGCTTTTCTTCATTCATTAATTGTGCTTTTTCTTTTAACACAATTTTAGCTACTTTTTCAAAGAAATCAAGTCTTTCTTTTGAAAAATTCGAGTCTAAATCATTTCCCAATTTAAACAAAAGTTCCTCGTCCCAAATAGAAGAGACTTCGGAGAAGTCTGTTCCATCATGAGTTTCATACAAGTTCATAATATTCATTTCTGCGTATGTGCGCATTTTGTTAAAACTTTTTCCTCTGGGATCTAGCAATAATTCGTTAGCTAAATATAAGCGGATGGTGAGTAAATCACCATCGCTTATAGCTTCCATGAACTTTGGTTTCATAGGTTTAGAATTCAATTATATTCTTCACTTCTTGCTGTATGTTCATCAACCACTTAAGGTTTTTCTCCTTCAGTGCAATTTCTTCCGCTTTTGCCTTAGAATCAGCTTCAGTCTGTGACAAAGCGCTCAGCTTTTCGTCAAGAAGTTTATCAATCTTTACCAACTCTACCTTAAGGTACTCTTTGAGTCTTACGGTTTCGCCGCTAACATATTCAATAGCACTTTGCTCAGTTTTCTGAAGATTCTTTTGGAATGGAACAATGTAGTCAGAAGCGACTTCGTTCATATCTACATAGTCAACATACTTGGCAATACGTTTGTCTCTATATGCTTTTTCATATGTATGATCAGCAATGCGTCCGAATGTTAAGATGTTAGCAGCCTTTCTTAAGAATCCACCCTCAACTCTCTTCTGATATTGTTCCTTTACATAATAACTCTCATCAGCGGTCTCAGTATTATCCTCAATAATTTGAGAGAGATTCGACAAAGAAGCGGATACAAGATTTAGAGGATTAAAAGATAAAGCACCAGCATTAACATCCATATTCAAAGCAGCAAGGTGTTTTTTGTATTGTTTTACAACCTTGTTTATAGTTTCCTTGTAGGATTTCTCAAGAATCATGTCAATTTGAACCTTAATCTGAATAGAAATAGCCTGAACCTGCTTTTCAAGTTCCGCACATTGCTGTTTTGCAGCAATTTTTTCAACTTTGTTACTTCGGCCACTCATCAAACTTCTGGTATCTCTCTTAACCCCTTCTAGATAACTTTTTACTTCAGTTTGAACTTTGGAGGTCAAATCAATCTTATCAATGTCTTTAGACAAAGTTTGAGCATCCTTAGCAGACTGAATATTTGCCTTAATATTCTCAATCTGTTTCTCAAGTTCTGCCTTTTTGTTCTTATCCTTGGCAATTGCATCTTGAATATTTGCTACAGCTGCTAATTCCTCCAACTTGTTCTTAAACGATTGTACCAAATCGCATATTTTTGTAGTACGAGCATACTTATTCACATACTGACTAATAGCCAACTCTATGGAAAGAATGCCAGTATGAATTTCTACAAGTTCATCGTCCTTTTGAGTAGCTATCCAGTTCTCAATACACTGACGAGCTGTTTGAGGAAGATGAGTATAGTCGTAGTAGTTTTCAAAACACATCTCTTTGTATTTAGCAGATCTCTTTCTAAAGCCATCAAGTTCTGCAGCATCTTCATCTTCGTCCTCGTCTTTCGTTCTAATTTGCAATGCTGGTAATGATGCGACTGGGAACAGATTTGGATTATAAATACCACGATCCTCAAGACCTTTCTTTGCTGCATCCAAAGCTTTTGCAATGCAACCCTCTCCGTCATATTTGACACTTGGGCGGAAACTATCCATTTTGTTTAATGCAAAAAGGAATCTGTCTCGGCTTTGCTTGCCACCTTCCTTCATATTTTGGCAAATATAATCAAGGAAAATCTTTTCATCGTTAATACCAAGCTGTTGACCATTCATTACATATAAGACTAATGACTTATCGGAATTAGCAATCATCTTATATGTCATCTCCTCATGTCTTTTGTCGCGAGAATTGTTTGGTCCCGGAGTATCCACTAAGACAAGTTTCATGCCAGTAGATTCCACAAATGGTATGCGTCCAAATATTGTAACTTCAGAAACCTTCTCATCATCATTTAGCTTCTTCATATCTGCCAATGTGACGTTGTCTATTTTCGCAACTCTATTGCCGGTTTTATCGTACGCTACAGCAGAAAAGTTTTTTTGAGCGGTATCTACAATCTTCACAATAGTAGCTGTAGTTGCCTCATTTGCAGCAGGCATTAACTGTTGTCCTAGCAAAGCGTTAATTAAGGTCGATTTGCCAGAACTCATTGTTGCTACAACGTTGATTTCAAACTGAGAATTCTTTGCTTTTTCAAAAGCATCCGTAATAGCCTTGTTTTTAAGTTCAGGAATTGGGCCATTTTTGATTTTCTCAAAAATGCTGTCAATTGTTGCTTCTGCGTCAGCTATGTCCGCAGTCTTGTCTAATGTGCATTTAGCATTAATTTTATTACCATAAGCTTCTACTGCAGAAATAATATCTTGATAGTCCTCTTGAGTGCCCTTAAAAGTAATTTCAAAATTTGTATCACGATACTCATCCATTAGTATCTGTGGAAGTTTCTCTACCCATTCCTGAAGTCGAGTTTTGTCAACATTCAAGGAACTGTTTGCCTTAGGGGTTTGGTCATCAACCGTAATTTGCGTCGTTACCAAATATGGGTTATATGTTATTGCAACTTTCTTCATAGAATTGTATTTATTATTGTTTGATAATTCCTTTTTCTAAATAAATGAAGCCTGTTCTTTCTATGTCAGAGGTGGACTCAAGGCCAACATATTTGGGCAAATTATAATAGCCTTTAGTGAAACGTTTCTTAATCTGCTCCAACTCATCAAGTTCTTCTTCGTCCAAATTGGATGAATGTCTTAGCATAAATGCATAAATTGCAGACACAGGATATACTTGTGGATTTTTGAATCCAATTGCTTTAATCTCATTCATATAATCTTGTATCATCTCTTCTATATTGTCAACTGAACGTTTAAAGGAATCTAACTGGTTGAGCACAAACAAAACTGGCTTTTTACAGTTCTTATATATATGCTCAAGAATTTTTTTTTCATCGATAGTTCCATTATACTTTCCATTTGATATAAAAACGATAATATCATACGCACCACGATTTATCGCAGTCGTTGTGATTTTCCAATGGTTTGTATCTGTTGAATTATTTACCCCAGGAGTATCAATCAAACATATATTTGCATCTCCAAGAGTCGATTTGAAATGCATTCCTACCTGACAAGAATCATCGCTCGTGTGCGCATCAATATGTAGATCAAACTGCAAATGATTTGATTGGAGGTAAGTAAAGCCATCGTCAACAGGCTTATTGTATATCCTCAAATCCGCAACTAAGCTCTTCAGCGTCCTTCTTGCGTCTAAACGT
>OGGJ01003140.1_pt1 | contig 10694 bp, 6 predicted proteins | sample 1571071 | NCBI WGS metagenome assembly OGGJ01 (sample SAMEA2581954, study PRJEB24529) | metagenome | biome: Human gut stool | place: China | collected 2011
ATAGTCTTTGCATAATACTTGTTGTGCAAAGCCTTCTTCTTGTCCTGACGGATTCTCTTGATTGATGATTTGTGATTTGCCATCTCTATGTTTATATTTTTTTATTCTTTTTAGTTTTTCATCCACAATATCATCAACTGAAAATGCTTTTTTCACTTGATTTTCAGGATACAACGCATTGAATAACCAATTTAGGCAACGTTCTTTTTCTTTCTCAAGAATTATCATTGAATCAGTATAAGGTGCACTTGTACTTACCAATTCATCCTTTTCAGAAAGTTCGTCTACATTCACTACTAGATGATCTAATAAATTCAATTTGCCTAAAACCGAATAAAATCTGGAAGCTCCTCTATTAGTATTTAAGACTGCAATAAAAGGTTTCTCAAATATTATTGCAAAACATATTCCATGAAATGAATCTGCCACTATAAAATCACTATTAATAAGACTATGAAGCCTTTCATTTACATTTCCTTGCAATAAAGGTATTGAGAATTTTTTCCTCTCAGCCTCTAATTTTTCCTCATTTGGTTTATAAAGCATCTCCGAATATAACTCAATTGGAAGATTTAACTTTTCTGAACACTTGTCAACGATTTCCATTTTATTGTCATCTGGATCGAGAATATATGCAAAAATGTGTGGCTTATCATCTTTATGAATCTCCGCAGATAACATTTCATAGTATTTTTTATCACAAAGAAATACTGGATCTATAACACAGTCTGCTTCTACCCCAAAAGTTTTCTCAGCAAGCCATACGCCATCTTCCTCTCTAGTTGAAAAAGCATCAAACTTTTGCATATAATGCGCCATCTTCGCACGAAGTCTTTCATCTCCCCAAAAAAAATTATGTCCAAACGAAGCAGCATATGCTACCTTTCGGTGATTATCAGAAATCCAATCTAATGCTACAATTTCTCCAAATTTTTTATATAAATCAGCATTAAATAATTGATCCGAGCCAACCAAAAAATTTTCACATATATCGTTTGCTGACTCCATTGCCTCTTTGTCACGATAATCTAATAATAACGAACCTCTATCATATGGATTAACTGTATATATATCTTCAGGCGGAATTGGATTTCTTCCGGTGCTCCTCGGTCTTGAAAAAACAGCTACTTTTAGACCCTTGTCTGTCAAAGTACGATACAATGCATAATACGTTAGTGCACCACCAAAATTAGGAAATGTCGGGATACCCACTAACCCAATGTCATAACGATTTGCCGTCAGCGACCATCTAGTCAAGTCTGAATAACGTCTATTATCCAGATTCCTGAAGAACTGATTTCTGGATATATGGTTTTTAGGCGATTTTATCAGATTATTATTACCATATATTGCCCCATCCAAATCTGTTTCTTCAAAAAGCTTGGCAGAAGCTGAGATATCATCCAGATATTTCTTTGACTTATCTGTATTAAAAAGCATTACACTTGTTCCCTTATGATCATTAAATGCCGGATCAACTTTATCAATTCCCCAATAATCACCAATCGTAAAATCACCTTGCCTAGGAAGCGAAGCAAACTGACAATCACCACATGCCTTATTTTTATTAACACCATTTAGATAACTTCTAAAATAATCGTCTGTCTCACAGGGACAATTGTATAACTCATCGTTGGTAAATTGAATTGTCATTGATGCATGCCAACCATACTTCTTATCTTTAAAACCAACATATTTTATTTCTTTATTACCATGATTATCCCTTATATAATTTCTAAAAGCTTTAACAGACGGAATCCCATGACAGATTAGATCGATGGTCAATAAGTAATCACTTTTTGCATGTTCTCCGAGAAAAGCATTTAGTCCTGCCACTTCACATGGTGTTCCGGAGAAAAGCACATACTTCTCCTCGTCTAAACAGCTCTTTATCTTTCCATAAATGCCACTCATGTTGCTCATAATATATTTTGAACCACGCAACTTATATAATTCATCTGTACTATTGATTAATATATGATGAACAGACTTGTAATCGTCGTTCCAAGCAGCACCACAAACAACCCCATCTTTTTTAATAATCAGTTCTGCTAATATCTGAAATGCTCCACCACTAGAACTTATTGCTCTAATTTCGTCACTAGCCATTATAGCATAACATATCGGAGAAGTATAATTATTTTGAGACCTATGTAGGACAGGACATATTTTTTCGCATAATCCACATGATAAGCAGCTATTACCATCACAAAATGGAACGTAAAATCCATCATTATTTAGTTCCATTTTTATTGACTTGTTTGGGCAAATATTTTCACATGCGCCACAGCCTGTACACTTATCTTCTGCAATATAATCATTATATACATTCATATTATTAACTCTCCTTGTGCCTTCATAGGGCATTATACTATCAAAATTGATATTCCTTACCGAACTCTTAGAAATTACATTTTAATTTTATAAGTCACTCGACAATGTCAGATAATTCTTCCAAAACTCTATTCCATTTAGGGTTTCTTTTTCATGGAAGAACATTTCTTTTACAGAATCATAATTTTTATCAACTTCCTTCTTTAACTTAAAGTAAGCTTTTAATAATGTAATTTCTTCTTTCTTATTAAAATAAGTTTCAAATCCTTTTCCACTTACAGCATCATAATTAACTGCACCATATGCTTTATAGAAATACGCAATATGTGGATTCTGCACTGGAACACACACTGCTTTATCATGTTTTCCCCAAAGACCATTTAATGTCAATTTTCGTTTTCGCTGTGACTGAGGAGTTTCAACAAAATGTAGCATCTGCTCATATCGTGGATACTCAAATGGAATTGTAAGTTCATTTAAATCAACAAGCTTATATCCTGCCTTCATAATAGACATATTAAGTTCTTCTCCATCCTGCTTCATTAACCATTCTGGTCCTTTAAGAAAATCCTGAGCACCATTTAGAAGAAGCTGTGCATTTTTATATCTTAATGTAAATATTTCCCTAAAATATTGCTCTTTAAAATCTGTCAGGAATTTTTCTTTTGAATACTCTATTCCACGTACAGCATTATCAATCAGACGATTTCTAAAGATATAGTAGTACATAGATGAACTATATTTGTTTTCAAATGGCTCATGCCATACACAGATTCCGTTCATCAATATAAGATGCTTCATATTTCTCAAGCCAAATTCTACATCATCACCCCTGATAAAAATCGGCAGTGGAAGGTTCACATCTGTCACTATATCAATTGGCATGGTGCAATACCACCATGCATTAAAATCACATTTTTCTTCAACTTCATTATAAAGACAAGCATCCAGATTTCTTAAATCCAGTCCCTGCTTATGGCTCACTAACTGCCCTGCATTCCATGTTCCTCCTGCTTCTGTCTGAAACCATTGAAGATCAGTTCTAAGCATAGCCCCACCTATAAATGCATCTTTATATTCATCTTTTAACAAAGATAACACTCTATATGTTCTATATATAGATTCTGGTTGCATTATGACATCATCATCCATCAATAAAACATGCGTCAATTTACAACTTTCTTGTAATTTTTTGCTTTCTATCAGACATCTTGTAAAACCACCAGCACCACCTAGATTCTTGTTTTCAAACACGTTGATGTGATTACTCGTAAACTGCTTTTTGTCGAGTGTTTTTGCATTATCAGAAATATTAACATACAATCTTTCTCTCAATTCAGACTTTTGATTTAATAAAAATTCATCTTCAAGCATTTTTACATTCTTATATACATATTTTTCTCTTTTAAATGTACATATATTAATTGCAAGTCCAATATCCTTTGCTTCACATTCTGTCGTATAATAATATCCACCATAAAATCTAGTGTTCTTTGATTGTGATAAAATGCTCACACAATACATACCTTTTTCAAGTACTGTTTTATATTCTTCCTCAAAATAATCTCCTTGTTCTTCTGAATCAAAATAAGTTTCACATATACACTTCTCCATCACACCTGAAGCTGTTCTTTCTTTATATAATAATGTTATTCTTGCTTTTCCTTGGATTTCAAGATGCACTTTTACATTATTTATTTTTGTATACTTAAGCCACTTTCCAACAGAAAAACCATTGAAATATGTGTCTAAATTTATAATTGCATTTTTTTTCAATCTTATATAAGAATCTGCCAATGAATATTCTACTGCCCCAATTCTTCTAAAATATAAACTTTCTTCTGTACAATTTTTTGTTGATGGAAATATAATATTCTGCAATTTAATCATTAATTTATACCTCTTTCACTCATCTTTCTATAAGCCTCGCAAATCACTTTAGGCTCACCAATCATTTTTAATTTTCCCTTTTCTATCCAAACAACTTTTGTGCAATTCTCTCTAATTGTAGGCATACTATGTGAAACTAATAAAACAGTACTTCCGCCATGTATCATTTGTTTCACTCTCTCCAAACTCTTTTTTTGGAAGAATTCATCCCCGACCAAAAGCACCTCATCTAAAATGAGGATCTCTGCGGTTTCGCCGATCGTTGCGATTGCAAAACCGAGACGGCTGACCATACCGGAAGAAAAGTTTTTTACTTTCTCCTCCATAAAGCCTTCGAGTTCTGCAAACCTGACGATCTCGTCATATTTGGAATCAATAAATTCTTTGGAATAACCGATGATAGCACCGTTTAAGTACACATTTTCCTTTGCGGTCAGTTCCACATCAAAACCGGTTCCAAGTGTCAGAAGCTGCACTTTCCGGCGGTCGCACTGCACTTCGCCGCTGCTCGGTTTTAAAGCTCCGGACACTATTTTAAGAAGTGTACTTTTGCCGGAACCGTTGGTTCCGATGATTCCTACCACTTCGCCCTTGTATACATTGAACGACACATGATCTAACGCAAGCAGTTCCCGGTAACTGATCTGCTTTTTCAAAAGCTGGATCACATACTCTTTGATACCGGAAACATTGTTCATCGCAATCCGGAACTGCATGGTGACATCTTTGACTGCAATCACAGGTTCTTCACCTGCACGTTCTTCCGGCACAGCCGTATTGGAATACTTTTCAGCAGCATTTTGTCCATCAGAATTCTTTTTATCGGATGAATTATCATCTCCGTCAGACTGTTCCAGTTCCGCCCGCCATGCACGGATCTCCTCCTCGGAGATATCCAGTGCCAGATCTTCTATCTCAAAATCTTCTGCCGCATTTGTTTCAGAGGAAGTTTCGGATTCTCCTTGTTTTAATTTGTTTTTTCTGGTTTTAATCCGATTGTTTGTTTTCCCGGATACAGATGTACCATCCTGCCTCTGTTTATTTTTATCCATATGGATAACCAGAAGAATTGCAAGAAGCATGATCACTAATGTCACAGCCAGAATGATGATCAATATTTTCATCTGATTCTGAAAGTTCTCCTGCCCTTCATTTGGATTCCAGGTTTCCAGCTTATTTCCGGTCGTGATCTTATAGAACCCGGTCTGCCCTTCTAAATCCATCGCATAGACGATGGACTCACTCTGGATGATGTCAAGTGTCAGTTCCTGTGGCCACTCGCTGCACACATACGGAGACATGAAGTAATATTTTTCTCCGTTGACTGTGATGGAATTGCAGGGATACAGTTTATCTTTTTCACTGCTGTAAGCGTACAGGTAAAGTTTTTTTTGACTGTCCGCCAGATACACAAAACTGATATCTCCATTTGCTGACAGATATGCAGCTACTTCTGTTCCCTGATAGGTGATGGTTCCGGTATCATACTGGAAATCAATGTTCTCCGGCGTGTACTGGGAGAGATCCACCAGATAATAGGTCTGCTCTTCCACTGGCACTTCTATCACTGTCGGAATATCCGAAACCGGATTCTCTTCTTCAGTTTCCGTCTCCTGACTTTCCTCCTGCGGAGCATCCCCAACCGTATCTTCACCGGAAATCGTGACATAGGTGGATGCCAGAGTTGCCACATCAAACTCTTCTGCATTCTCTCCGGCAGTGTGGATCACTGCACTCTCTATTTTTATATCTGCCGTTCCACCGCTTCGTGTCTGGAACTTTAACATGTATTTGACCTGCGCATTGACTCCGGTTCCACTTAACGTGATAACTCCGTTTTCCTCGGAATCACCACCACCGGTGTACTCCAGACGCCTGTTATCGTAGGATATTTTGACCTCATAGGTTCCGATCCTCGAATCCCCATTCAGGTATACGCCGATTGGAAATGTCTCATTGTCGGTTGCCGTATAGTAATTCGATCCGAACGTGACAGTTGCATTTTCCGCACGGATTTCCCACGGTATTCCTATTGCCAACACAAAGAATGTGCCCAGGAGTATTATCCTTTTCCATTTTTCCCAGATTTTTAATCTCACTTTTGTATTTTCACTCCAATCTCTGCTTTTTCCTTGTACTGTTCCTTCACGGATTTTTTCTTCTGTATATAACCATTATATTTTCTGCATCACATTGTTTTCTTTTTTCGAGAACACGCAATAACCGATCAGGAAACTTACAATGCCCCACAAGATCATTTTGATCCATAGATCCGTCTCCGGCCATTTCTGATACATGACACAGTCCCTCGCAAATGCAATGTAGACAAACACCGGATTGTTTCCGATGACTTTCTGCATCATCAGCGTTGTGCTCTCATACGGATAAAAGATCGCCGACATGTACATCCAGAGCGTCAGGACGATCGAATACAAGTATTTGATGTCCGCAAAAAACACGTATAGGATTGAGAGCACGTACCCGATTCCCATGGAGAACAGCAGGCAGAAAAATACGTCGACTGGAAACAGTAACATCGTCGGGCTGATTTTGATCTGAAATACGACGAGCATGAGCACATAGGCAACGCAGGTGTATCCGAAGTTGGTCAGTGCGGTATAGATCCTTGCCAGAACAAATGTCTGTTTCGGAAGTTTTACTTTTAACAGCAGTGTCCGGTTATCGACGAGCGCCGTCATTGCGGAGTTTGTCGCACCGGAAAAAAGCTGCCAGAAAATGGTTCCGGTCAGATAATAAATCGGATAGTTTTCAATGGAACGCTTGAAAATCGTACTGAAGATCATGGACATAACTGCCATGGTCATCAGCGGATTTAACACACTCCAGATGACTCCGAGAAAAGACCTCGCATATTTTCTTTTGATTTCTCTGTCCACAAGCTGCTTGATGACAAAGTAATATTGTTTCAGTTCTTCCTTATTCTTTCTCACAACTGTAATTTCCTGTCTTTTTTTTCTTCTCTATTTTCTTTTGAGCTTTATCTTCTAGACTTTGCGGTCAATTTCTTCTGCAATCTGATAATCTGATTCAAGTTGTAATTTACTTGCCATGAATCATATTTTGTTTTATCCATTTGCGGATATAAATGATGTATTTATAGAAAACGGCATGCCAGCGGTTTCTCGCCCTGCCTCTCTCATTCAGTGTTCTGCACGTTGCGATACTGCCCTCGATCCACGCACTCTCATGGAGTACCCTTTTCCGGATGCCTGTCATGATGAGCAGACGGTTGAGCAAATGATGGTTTTTGATTTCCTGCTCCGAAAAATCTGCGGACACTTTCTGATTATTATCCTCTCTCACATCATCCGAGAAAAGCAGGCTTCCGTATGCCTCTGCCTCAAACTGTGTCGGGTTTCCCATAAAGGGTGATAGAAGTTCCTCCACATACCCGTCTGCCTGCGACAATGATTGCTTTTTCTCCTGCAGAAACTCTTCCAGCCAGCAGATATACCGACTGATGCGTTCCCGGTTCAGGTTCTCCCTGCTGTCTGTCACTGGAACATAGATGATTTTATCCTTCCCGCTCTCTGTCCTGTAGGATAATGTCATACCCTCCGGTGCAGAAAACACTGCCTCAAACAGGCTGTTGCTGAAATGCACTTTTCTTTTGATCTCACCCCACGGCGTGAAGTAAAAACTGTGATAGTTTTCCTTTCTCTCTCCTTCCGGGATCTCATACAGACCAAAATAGTATCCTTCGAGCTTTCTGTCCGGCTGTTTCTGACGGAGCAGATGTTCAATGCTCTGCTGGATCGTACCGATCCAGCCGCTGTCTACCAGTGCATAAGAAACCGGTTCCAGCAGTCCTTCCTGTGTGAGATAGCCGATTGCCGTCCCATAAGCTTCCTTCGAATGGCTGTCTATATAATGAAATAAGAGCGGTATCTTTTTTAAGCAGTCTTTCAACTGCATGACCTCGTGATAATTGATGACTTTTCTGTAATTCTCCGTGTACCCGGCAAGCGCTGCGATCTCCTCTGCCTCTTTGTCTGTCAGTGCCGCACGCTGCATGATTTTTTCAAAGGTCACATCGATTCCTCCGACACAGATGCGTTCCAGACAGCGTTCCCCGAGAAGATGATATTCCGGCACACGCACCGCATATCTCGACACTTTGAGATATCTGCACTCGATGTCCAGATCATATTGTTTACAGAGCTGCCGTGCGGCAAGATACATCTGATAACCGTCCCTTGCCAGAAAGTAAAGCCGTTTTGTTCCGCTTTGTAATGCCTCCTGCAAAACCCACAGCACAAACTCATAAAGTGTCGGTGCAAGCACACGCTCATAGATTTCTTTCTCGGATTGGATTTTCTTATAAGATTGTAGTCTCTGTTCTCTGCGGTCGGTCAGATTCATAACTGCTATACTCCAAGCTTGCATTTTCGGGCATCTGTTCTTTTTGAGTTTTCCACCATGTCTCACCGCGTTTTAATAACGCAACGATCCCCGGTGGGATCAGACCGCCCACAACCGGACGGATCACATAGAGCCAGCCCAATGGAAACAGCAGATGCATGGCTTTAAAATTCCGGTAGCGGAGTTTTGCCTCGTTGATCCGGAAGTGAAATCTGCGTTTCTGAAAAGACTGCTTGTCCTCCCGGTACGCAAACAGATATTGCTGAATGTTGTACCCCTGATAACCGAGCTGATGCAGACGCATAAATATCTCATAATCTTCACAGCGCAATGTTTCCGGGGAAACATGATAGCCCTCGTTTTTTTCAAATAGTTTTCTGCGGTACATGACTGTTGGATGTATGAAGGGAGAAAACGGCAGATAGTCTTTATCGGACGGAAGTTCCGGCATTTTACGTTCTCCCCACACACCGTTTTCGTCAAACAGTCTCGTATTGCAGCCACACCACGCATACTCTTTGTGCTGCTCCATAAAATCATACTGCACCTGCAGACGCTCCGGCAGTGCGATATCGTCTGCATCCATGCGGGCAATGTATTTTCCTCTTGCAGCGCCAATGCACATATTTAAGGAAAAAGCCAGACCGTGATTCTCCTCTTTTCCAATCAGGACAATCCTCTCGTCAAGCTTTTCTAATTCTCTGATATAACCTGCAACCTCCGGATCAGAACCGTCATCGTAAATGATGAATTCGAAATCCGTGAGTGTCTGGTTCAATATGGACTTTACTGCCTTTTGCAGTGCCTCTCTGTTCCACTGGTTGTAAACTCCCATGATCACAGAGACTTGTTTTTCAAACTCTGCCCCCATATGCTTATCGCTTTCTTTCCTGCGTCACGCTGATCTCCTGATAGACACGGCGCATTATTTTATCTGTTGCCTCTATGCTGAATCTTTCTGCTGTCCTTCTCCCACGTTCTCCCATTTCCCTGCGCAGCTGCCCGGACTGTCTCATGCGGCAGATCGCATCCATGAAATCTGCCACTTTATCTGCCTGAAAAAAAAGAAGGTGGTGGGGCTTGCACATGTACTCCCTGCTTCCACGGTTATCTGATGCGATTACCGGGACTTCGCATGCCAGCGCCTCGATGGCTGCAATCCCAAGTCCCTCTCTCTTAGATGGAAATGCAAAGCAGTCTGCACTCTGCAGAACATCCTGCACATCATTGCGATAGCCTAACAGTCTGACCTGTTTTTCCAGATGATGTTTCTGGATCAGATGTTCTAATGTTTCCCTGTAAGGACCTTTGCCACAGATACTGTAATAAATGTTTTCATCATGTAACCGGGCAACTGCCTCGATCACGACTGCATGATTTTTATTTTCTACAAGTTCTCCCACCGAAACGATGTGAAATCCATCTGGCGGAATGTCCAGTTCTTTTCTTTTTATTTCTCTCAGTTCCGGTTTTTTCCGGAACTTCTCTATATTCACACCGACGCCCGGAATCTGTTCCACGCATCCATGCTCTTTTAAACGAAAGCGGTTTGCTCTCTCATAATCTTCTCTGTTGATTGTAATGATCCGGTCGGTAAATGCTGCCAGAAACCTCTCTGCCGTATAGTAGAGCAGCCAGTTTTTCTTCGGAGCCCCCTCATAAAAATGAAACCCATGCGCTGTGTAAACTACATATGGTTCTCTTCCGGAAGCTTTTGCGGCAAGCCTTCCCACCACGCCACCCATTGGATTGTGGCAGTGTACCAGACTAATCTGTTCTTTTCTGATGATCTGTTTTAACTGTAAAAATGCTTTTGTATTTTTTGTGATCTGAAACGGACTTTTTCTGATATCGATATGATGTAAAATCAGTCCGTCTCTTTTCAACTGGGTTTGATCGATATTGTAAATCGGATTTTCAAAATCGGATGCATAATGAACCGTATAACCATTCTCCTGTAAGATTCTCACATCATTCATTTCAAATTGCGGTACAAATCCGCTGATGGTTGTGATTATTAATGCATGCTTCATTTTACTTCATCCTGTCGGTGGTTTTATGCAAGACTGCAACCCTGTGCCTCAAGG
>OGGJ01003141.1_pt1 | contig 10692 bp, 9 predicted proteins | sample 1571071 | NCBI WGS metagenome assembly OGGJ01 (sample SAMEA2581954, study PRJEB24529) | metagenome | biome: Human gut stool | place: China | collected 2011
AGTATAATTGGTTCTACTGGTTCAATTGGCAGACAAGCTCTTGAAGTTATAGAAAAACTTCAAGACAAGTTTGAAATCATAGCATTGACTGGAGGAGCAAATGTTGAACTCTTGAGAGAACAAGCTTTAAAATTCAAGCCAAAATATGTTTGTGTTGGGAATTCAAAAGGAGAAAAACTTGACATTGCAGGGGTTAAAACTCTTTATGGGCAAGAAGGTTTAGAAGAAATTTGTTCCATCAAAGAAAATGATATCATTTTAGTTTCCGTATCGGGGAAAGTTGGTTTAAGACCTACACTTACGGCTATCGATAACGGAATTGATATTGCTTTAGCAAATAAAGAAACTCTTGTAATGGCTGGCGATATAGTTATGCCAAGAGCGAAAGAAAAAGGTGTAAATATTATCCCTGTTGATAGCGAACATTGTGCAATTCACCAGTGCATCAAAGATATTTCCCAAGTTGATAAACTTATTATCACTGCTAGTGGCGGACCATTCTTGCATAAAACAATTGACGATATGAAAAATGCAACAGTTGCTCAAGCTCTAAACCATCCAAGATGGAGTATGGGTAAAAAAATCACCGTTGATTCTGCAACATTGATGAACAAAGGTTTAGAAATTATTGAGGCTCACCATTTATTCAATATGCCATATGAAAAAATTGATGTAGTAGTTCATCCTCAAAGCATTGTGCATTCTGCAATTGAATATGTTGATGGTAGCGTAATTGCTCAATTAGGACTTCCAAGTATGCACATCCCTATTCAATATGCCATAACATATCCTGAAAGATTTGAGGGAATTAAATCAAAAAGTTTCAGCTTCGCAGATATTGCAAGATTAGACTTTGAAAAACCTGATTTTGAAAAATTCCCAAGTGTAAAAATGGCATACGAAGCAGGCAAAATTGGTGGCAGTGCAACTGTTTGTATGAATGCAGCAAATGAAGAAGCCGTATTTGCATTTTTAGAAGATAAAATTAAACTTTACGAAATTTATCAAATTACATCAAAAATGATGGAGCAACATCACCTTGTGAAAAACCCTTCAATTGATGAAATCTTTGAAATAGATAAAGAAGTTAGAGTAAAAACAAGAGAACTTATCTGTTAAAAATTGATATTTTCTGCTTAGCAAAAAATATCAATTAGAAAAAATATTAATATTATATATTCTAATTACATTTTATTTTTATTTTATTATTATAATCTGCATAAATATAACAATCTTGTTCAATTATATATTTAACAGAGTTTGTAAATTTGGAATTGTTTTTAAAATCCCAATCTGACATTCCATTAATTACGTTTTTTACTGCATTCTGAAAATGATAATCGTTTTCAGAAATTTTGCTTTCAATATTGTCTTCTGAAATATCTTTAACAGCCCTTTTGAAGTCATAGTCGTATTTTAGGTCGTACGAATCCATTCCTGCAACTTCTGCAATACTTTTATCCATACTTAAGCTAAAAGTAACAAGCGAAATTATCATGATACATATAATTTTAATTGAGTTCATTTTTGTTGTCCTTTGTGTTGTTTTGATTGTTTTCACTTTAATTATTATTTAAATATTATATAGAAACAAATCAAAATTAAAAATACACCCAATATGTAGAACCATACACTTCTACCCTTATTTTTATATATTATTCTTTGCTTTTTTATTCCAATTTTTATAGATGGAATTTTTGAGTTGCTTTTATGTGTATTTTGACAATCTTTTAATTTTAGTTGATTGCTTAATATTGTTTGAATTTTTTCATATAATTGTTTTGCATTATTATTCAATTTAATAATTTTACTTATTGTTTGTAATTCTTCTATTGCGGTTTTACTATAGGCTATATTTAAACTTTTTTCTAAATTTTCTATAGCTTCTTCATATTGCTCTAAATTTTTATAACATATGGCATTCAAAATATATACATCTAAGCTAGGATTTAGTTCAATTATTTTGTTAAAATCATTAATTGCCTCAAAATACCTATTTAAGTTTAGCTTTGCTGTTCCTCGATATTTATAGTTTTCTATATTAGGACTTATTTCTATAGCTCTATCATAATCATTTATAGCTTCAATATACTTATTTGCATTTAGATTTGCAAAACCCCGAAGGCTATAATATGATTCATTATTAGGGTTTAGCTTAATTGCTTTATCTAAATATTTTATAGCCCCTGAAAAATTTTTTATTTCTAATTCTGCTATACTACTAGCATAATAAGCCATTTCATGGTAAGGATTTAAAGTAATCACTTTATTGAAATCTTTTATGGCTTCAAAATAATGATTTGTATTGTATTTAGCAAGTCCACGTATATAATAAGCTTTTTCATTATTTGTATTTAGCTCAATACCTTTATTTAAATCAGTAATTGCATCAACATAATTCTGAGTCTGATATTGTAAATAGCCACGTAAATAATAAGCATCATGACTTTTAGGATTTCGTTCAATCACATTTGTACATATCGTATTTATATACATATACAAATCTTTTTTAGGCTTTTCTGAAATAAACATTTCTTCAATATTATCGCAACAATATCCTATATTCCCCATATCGTTTTCTATTAATTCTCTATAAACATCTAAAATTAAATTATCTGCTTCTATCGGGATTTTATGTTCTTTCAAAATATCAATTAATTCTTCCTGCTTGGGGAATACAAAATTTTTGTCAACTATAGTTCTTATATATTGCATTTCTAACAGTGCGAGATCATTATATTCCCACTGCAAGCTATATTGATAAAGAGCTGTTGCTAAAAAGAATTCTTTCTTTTCTGTATAATATAATCCAAGTTTTCTATAGCAATGGGCTAAAGCCTCTGGAGTAAATACATATTTAAATAATTTATTAATTGTATTGATATATTCATCATATAAATTCAAATTTATTAAAATTCCTAAGTATTCACTTAAAATTGGATAAGATACGGGATTCCAACGTAATGCTTTTTTAATATATTCTAAGGCTATTAAATATTCTTTTTTTTCTACATAAATATAGGAAATACGATAATATAATGAAGCGAAATTATCATCCACGGATAGGACTTTTTTATTATTATGTTCGGCTTCTGCTTTGTTATATATTATAGATTCTATATAGTAGTCAAAAGAAAAAAGTTCATATTGTTTATTATTATCATATTGTAAACCTTTTTCAAAATTGTTTTTTAAATCTAAAAGAATCTCAAGAGCTTCATCAAGCTTGTGCGTTGTTATTAGTTTAATTGAATGTTCTACTTTTTCTGGGATATTTAATTTATGTTTTTCCTCATAGAATAACTTTGCTAATTGACTAAACTCCTCTTCTGTTGTTATATTGCTTGCCATTTACTACTCCTAAAGTATTTTGCAATAAAATAGTTCTGTTTATTATCACATTAAAACAAATTATTTAAAATTTTACAATACACCATAATATTGATATAGTTTAGTTGAAAAAGTTTAAATTATGATTCAGTCTTTATTTTTGATTTTCTATATTATCCTTAATTTTATACCTCTACATAAGAAGAAATATCTTTTCGGTATTTTATTCCGTCGAAAGTTATTTGTTCCAAATCCTCGTACAAATATTTTTTAGCTCTTGATAGGGTTGAAGCAGAACGAGTAAGACTAAATACTGCCCCCTTCGTTTTTGTACACAAATTTTCACCAGACTTTTGGATATTTATAAATTGAATATTGTCCAAATCATCAATATTATCTATACCTTTGATTGTTTTAAATCCTTGTCTTGCTAAAACTATTGCCGAAATTGAAACATTTTCATTCATCTTAATTTGTTCATACTCATCAGCAAAAAATCCATTGATACAAGCTGTAAAAATATCCAACAGATTATCTTCACAAAGATTTAAAATTGCAGTTGCATCGTGTTCTTGCAAAAACGGTTTAAACTCTGAAACATAGAATTTGTCCTCTCCTGTTTGAGTGCATTCAACACCCAAAATACCCATATAAGAATCACCTTTACGCTCCAAAGAGGACAATGTATTTTGAACAATATTTTCTATTCGCTGAATAGCAATTTGAGAAACTCGATAATCTGGAGCAAAGCATCCGATACCGTTTGTCAAAATGCCACCATCACCTTCAGATGTAAATTTGTAATTTGCACAAGAAGTCAGAGGAATTGCACTATATCCATCAGTTACAAAATACACTGTAAAGCTATTTCCATAAGTAAATTCTTCAATCAATACATCCGTTTCATTTTTATTGAAAAGATTTGTCAAATATTCAGAAGCTAAACTCCTCGTTGGGCATACTAACCTATCATCAATTATTGAAGAATACTCTTTACACTTAATAGTTATAGGGAAATTTGCAGTTTTCAAAAAATCCTCTGCCATTTGAATTTTATCAAAAATTCCAAATTTTGAAGTTTGTGCATGAATTTTATATAAAAACTTCTTTCCAATCGTATTATTTATCGCAATAGAACAAGCATTTTTTGTTGGACCAAAAATACTTTGACCATTTGATTGAAAGAAAGATACAATATCTGATTTGAGTGCTTTTTCAGATACTGGAATTGTTAAATCAATATTATTTTCTAGTGCGAATTTCAACAATCCCGTAGAATCTTCTTCCCTAATATCTACATTTTTATAAAATTGAGAATCAATACCATTCCCTGGAGCAATATATATTTCACCAGTTTGTTCATAAGTTTTTAATTTTTTTGCTAATGCACAAGGTACACCGCCTTGCCCGATTATTAAAATATTTTTTTTCTTTATTTCAACCATACAAAAATTATACTACACAAAACGGATGATTTTTGTTAAGTTATTTTAAATTTTCCGCATTTTGTATGTTATAATGATGACAAAAGAAGAATTGTAATTAAAACTACAACAAGTAGAGAGGTTATTAACTAAATGGCAGGTATTGTAAATTTTTTATCTAATGTATTTCAAGCTCCAGCAGGTGTAAATTCAACATCTCCTGTTGTACGTCAATCTTCTGAAACAAATCCATACAGTAACAATCCGTTTGTAAGTTATAACGGGAATAGTTTTTCTTCTCGTTTTTATGCTCAAAATAAACCCGTAAAAGGTGGATATTTTGCTGGTTATTACAACGGAAAACAAAATATCGTTGGCAGACGTCTATTTATTGAAGTTTAATTTTTAATTTATTATTTCAATAATTTTTTCTGCATATTCTGCATTATCTAGCGGAAGTGCGATTGTGTCGTTTAAAAATTCACTTTCTATAAAACTTTTAGGAAAGTTTTTCCATAGTTGAAGCAAGACTAAATTTTTAGACCAAAGCTTTCGTTTAATAATTTCTGAATTCGGCGAAAAAGGATAACAATATGGAATATCCCCACTATTTAAATCTAATTGAATATTATTAAAGTTCTTCAAAACTTTTTCATATCGTTTAAAAATTTTTACTCTTTTGATACTTTCTGCTTCAAAATCAATGTCGTTCATCATTTTTTCAACTTTTGGAGAAATAGCTTTTATCTGTTTTTGAGAATCTAAAAATAACTCATTTTTAAGGAATTTTTCATAATTTTCTTGCATTGATACAGGTTGTAATTCAATTTTATCAACATCAAAAACTTGCCCCAACTGTTTTGAGGTAAAAAGATATGCTCCATTTTGAACATTGAAAAACTTCCGCAAAGAGTTGAAAGACGCAAGCCCTAGAGGTTTACAAAAGAAGCTATGGGAATTGTCAACAATAAGATTTGGATATTTTTTAGCTAAATTTTTACAATTTTTAGAATTTATTCCAAAATAATTTGTGTAGAGAATAAAATCATTTTCTTCAAACTTTTCAGTTGGCAAAAAATCTTTATCTATATGGTAAAATTTAACTTCACAGTTTTCTTCTCTAGCAGAGTTCCAAACAATAGAACAAGTATAATAAGGCAAATAAATTCGTCTTATTGCATATACTTGAATTAAGTATTTCAAACAATTTCTTGCTAAATTTAATTTGATTACATCCATTGGTTATTTATTGAATTCCAAGAACAAAGCCTTCAATAATTCTTGACCTTTTAGCATTGTTTTATAATCAACATATTCTCTTGCAGAGTGCATATTGCAAACAGTAGCAAGTCCCAACAAATATGGTGAAAATTTTTCACCATTAGCATTCGTTCTATTCGCATAAATGTGAGTTTCTGCTCCTGCGTGGAATGATGAAATTTCTGGTTCAATTCCGATTTCTCTAGCAACTTTTGAGAACAAATTTGGCATAAATTCATCATCATTCTTTTCAAACATTGGCATCTTTTCAGTGAAATTAATTTCTGCGGTTGCAATACCTACATACTGTTTGTTGAACGCATTTGCCGTTTCTTGCATAAGTGCAATTAAATCATTTTCTTTTTGTTTATTTGAACTTCTAATCGAATAAGTTGCACGCCCTTCTGTATTTATAACGTTTGTAACATCCAAATCTCCAGATGATATACCACCAATGTTGCAAGAAGTAATCACTTGATCGTTTTCAGAATAAAATACTCCTTGTGGCATTTCCGAAACTAAATCAGCAATAAGTTTTGTAGCATTTTCTCTTGTTGAATCGCCAATATCATTTCCAGAGTGTCCGCCTTTTGGAGCAGTAACTTTTAAATCCACAAGAACATAACTAGCTCCAGAAATCAAACACTGACCTAATGCGTCACTATCAAGAACTAAAGCATATTTTGATTTAATTCTTGAGAAATCTGTGTGTTTAATCCCCTGCATAGTATTTTCTTCATCTCTTGTGAAGTGAACTTCTAACCCTCCGTGCTTGATGTCAGTTCTTTTGGCAAGTTCTTTTGCAAAATAAAGAGCATTCGCAACACCTGCTTTGTCATCAGCACCAAGTGTTCTACCTTTTGCTTTAATTAAATCACCTTCAAGATATGGAACAACTGGCGAATTATCACCAACCACATCCATATGAGAAGATAATAAAATCGGTTGCTTTGTTGAATCAGTAGCTGGAATAGTAATATAAATGTTTTTAAAATCATCTAATTCACAGTCTAAATTATTTTCTTTGCAATAATTGCAAACCCAGTCAATTATTTTATCCTCTTTCAATGAAGGGGAAGGAACTTCTGCCATTGAGCAAAATAAATCGACTAATTCATTTTCTTTTCTTAAATCTATCAAATCCATATTACTACTCTCCATTCTATTCATTTTCTTTCATAATAGCACATTTTTTGATTATGTGAATATAGACTTAGAAAGGATAGGCAAAGTACTTGAATCGTTAACTTTTACCTTTCCTTTAAGAAAATATGTTATAATGAATTAGAACATAAACGAGGAATAGTTTTGGTTATGATAAAAAAGATATTTGCATTCACTCTCAGTGAAATTTTGATAGCACTTTCAGTAATTGGGGTTGTAGCTGTTTTGGTTATGCCACAACTTGTAGCAGGTTCAAAAGCAGGAAAAGCAAAGGCACAGTTCAATACCGCATATACGCTTATGGCAAAAGCCATTACAGATATGGATGCAGATGATGTTTCTATCGACCCCAATAAATATCCTACAAGAACTTTTTACGATAAAATCAAACCATATAATAAAATTGGTGTAGATTGCGGATACGAACCAGGACAATCAAAAAATAAAAAGGTTTGCCCAGGAGGTTCGGCAGACGATGGAGATAAAATGTATCACCAATTTAGCTCAAGCGGACTAATTGCAACAGATTTGATGGATGATGGTGCTTTTGTTTTGAATAATGGAATGTTAGTTGCAATCGAAAATTGTAAAGGTTGTACATATGGCAAAGACCATAATATTTGGCTTGTTGTAGATGTTAATGGACGTGATTACACACCAAACAAAATAGGCTATGATGTTTTTGTATTCCAAGTAACAAAAGATGGTTTGTTACCACTTGGCGCCCCTGGAACTGATGCAATGTTCAGTGCTCACCCAGAAAATTATTGCTGTGACTCACGTGTAAATCCTGGATGCTCAATAGCGAATAGAAGTTATAATGGATACACTTGTTCATACTTTGCCTCAACAGATGAAGACTATTTCAAACGTGTATTTAGTGGTCACTAATTTGGTGAATCAAATAAGTTCGTAAGCACTTATAAGTCTATAAGTGCTTATTGTAATGCTGAACTTGTTTCAGCATGTCTATCCTTTCGCTCTTGTGTTTTACCCAAATTTTGAACCCTCTCCTAGGGAGAGGGTTCAATAAGAGTATTATTGCATATATTAACATCCCAGTACTGTCATTCTGAATTTATTTCAGAATCTCTATCCGTTCGCTTTAGTGTTTCGTTCCCTCTCCTAGGGAGAGGGTTGGGGAGAGGGTTCAACATTATAAAAAACAACCCCTCTCTCGAAATTGAATCTTTTCGCCTTTGGCTCAAAGACAATTTCTCTCTCTACCCTCGGAGAGAGCTGTGTGCTACAGTCATTCCCAAAAATCTCCACCCTTGACAGGTAGATTTTTCTATGCAAAGATATTTCTAAGATTAGAATATGCTACATGACGAGGAAAAATTAATGAATCAAAAATTTTATATCGACAGCTTTCCTTACGAAATCGAACTTACAGCGAGAGTTTGTCACGAAAACGTTAGGCAATTACTTGAATCAATTACAGATGAAATTTCTATTGATGAATTCGCTATTCTTGATACTTTGACTGCTCGTTCTGGATTATCTCAAGCGGATTTAGCTCGATTGATTTTGAAAGGGAAAGCACATACTGGAAGATTTTTAATTTCTTTAGAAGAAAAAGGGTTTATTGAACGACATATTGAAGAAAAAAACGGAAAACTTATCAAAGTTTCTGATGTCACTCCAAAAGGGAAAAAGCTTTATAATGACATAGTTGAACGTTTTAAACCCGCAGTTGAAAAATTTGACAAAATCATTTCTCAAGAACAATGCAAAATGATTATAAAAAACTTGAAAAACTTTAGAGAAGCGATTGAAAAAGCAAGAAATATCGTATTTGAATAGATTGGAAATAAAAACAGAAAATGAACGAAGAAGTTACAGAACAAATTACCCCTACACAAGAAGAATGGCAACCTACTAAAAACCCTTGGTTAATATCAATTCTATTGATGGCTTCAGTTTTTATGTATGCGTTAGACGAAACTATTTCAAGCGTTGCATTACCATACATGGCGGGGTCATTCTCTTGTAGCCACAATGAAGCGACTTGGGTTGTTACATTTTATTTAATTGCAAGCGGAATTATTATTCCTGCTGTTGATTTTTTCTGTAAGTTACTTGGACGAAAAAATTTCTTCTTACTAAGTATCATAATTTTTACTTTATCATCATTTTTATGCGGAGTATCTAATTCTTTAATCATGATGGTACTTGCGAGATTTTTACAAGGTTTAGGTGGCGGTGCAATTTTGCCATTATCACAATCTATTATGATGGAAAGTTTTAAAAAAGAAGATAGACCTCAAGCGATGGCACTATTTGGACTGGGGGTTGTATTTGCTCCAATCATAGGTCCAGCTGTCGGGGGTTGGATTACCGAGAATTGGTCTTGGCCATATATTTATTACATAAATATCCCGATAGGATTTTTTGTTTTAGCAGCCGCAAAAACACTCTTAGAAGAACCTCCTTATGCAAAAAGACAAAAAGGGGTTAAGCTTGATACTGTTGGCTTTTTCTTCTTGTCATTGTGGCTTGTATGTTTACAAATTGTCTTAGATAAAGGTAACGATGCCGATTGGTTTGGTTCAACTTGGATTTGCTGGTTAACATTTATATCATGCGTTGGCGGAATTTGTTTTCTTATTTCTCAACTTAAAGGTAAAAATCCATTGACTGATTTATCAGTAATGAAAGATAGAAATTTCTTCTTTGGAACGGTAATTCAGGTTGTTTTAGTGGGTGTAATGATGGCATCCAGTACAATTTTACCAACGATGTTACAAAGTATGATGGGTTATACATCATTTTTAAGCGGTATTTCAATGGTTCCAAGAGGGGCTGGTTGTTTAGTTGCTACAATATTTAGTGCTTTGTTTATCTCAAAAATTGGTGAAAGAAAAATGGTTTTCTGGGGGTTAGTAATCCTTGGTTTAGGAGGATTAGCCTTTGGAGAAATAAACTTGCAAATTTCACTTTTAAATATCGGATTTCCAAACTTCTTGTTTGGGGTTGGAATGATAATGGCAATGGTTCCTCTTATCGAATTATCATGTAGAACTTTGAGAAATGACCAATTGACAAACGCTTTAGGGGTACAAAACTTGTTAAAAAATGTAGGAGCAGCAATCGGGACATCACTTGTAACAACTTGTATTTCAAGGTTTGGTCAAATGCACCAAAATATGATGGTTGGAAAGTTGACGGAATTAAATCCAGCGTTTACTGAAAGGCTTCAAACATATGCAATGAGCTTTGCTTCTAATACTGATATGGCAAATGCAACGTATATGGCAAAGAATATTTTATATAATCAACTTTTGCAACAATCTACGTTGTGGGCATATATTGATACTTTTAGACTATTTGCAATAGCAAGTTTCTTAATCGCACCATTAGTATTGTTAATGAAGAGAAAAAACTTAGTATAAATTCCCAATTTATGTTATCTCTGGATGTAGTGCAACTCATCCAGATTTTTTGCTATCCAAAATAAACCCCTCTCCTAACCTCAGCCATACGGCACGCAGTTTCACTCGACTCAACTTCG
>OGGJ01003152.1_pt1 | contig 10672 bp, 12 predicted proteins | sample 1571071 | NCBI WGS metagenome assembly OGGJ01 (sample SAMEA2581954, study PRJEB24529) | metagenome | biome: Human gut stool | place: China | collected 2011
GGGGATCCGGTACGAGGAGAACGCGGCGGCGCGAAAGGCATACGAAAAGCGGTACGAGAAGCTCAAGAAGAAGTACAGTTTTTCGGCGATGGGTCTTTGCATCGTGGTGCCGGAGGACGACCGGCAAATCATCAACGAGGGCAAGACGCTGCACCACTGCGTCGGCGGCTACGCCGAGCGGCACATGAGCGGAGCGGCGACGATCCTCTTCCTGCGCAAGGAAAAGACGCCGCATCGGAGCTACATCACCATCGAAATGTGCGGCAAACAGGGAAACGACATCCGGCAGATCCACGGCTACGGGAACGAACACAAGGGCGGAAAGAGGCTCGCCTCGCCGCAGGAGCGGCACGGGGCCTTCATCGACCTGTGGCTCGCATGGCTGAAGAACGGAAGCAAACGGGATAAGAGCGGCAGGCCGGTCCTGCCGGCGAAAGGAGAGAAAACGGCATGAGTATGTACGACATGGTGGACATGACGCCGGAGGGCGCCGACGAGGGTGCGGTGCTGAGCGGGATGTTCGGCGAGAGCACGCCGGTCGAAACAGAGCGCGGGATCGAGGCGATCACGGAGGAGATCCTGAGCTATAAGCGCACGGCGGGCGAGAGTATTTTGGAGATCGGACGCCGCTTGAAGGAGGCGAAGGCGCTCCTGTCGCATGGCGAATGGCTGCCTTGGCTGAGCGAGAAAGTGGAGTTTTCAGAGCGCAGCGCGCAGAACTTTATGAGGCTTGCGGACGCCTATCAAAATCCGCAGACGCTTGCGGATTTGGGAGCCTCGAAAGCCCTGGTATTACTGGCTTTAAGCCCTGTTGAGCGTGATGAATTTTTGAGCGAAAAGCACGATGTACGAGGCGCGGAAAAGACGGTTCCGGAGATGTCGGCACGCGAGCTGGAGGAGGCCATCCGGCAGAGGAAAATCGCCGAGCTAAAGGCGGAGGAAACGGCGCGCGAGCTGAACCGGCAGAAGGAAGCCACCGCGGAAGCGGAAGCCGCGGCAGAAAAGGCGCAGGAGGCGGCGGAGGCCGCCCGCGCCGAGGTCGAGGACGCCAAGAGCATTTCCCTCGCCGCGCAGGAGCGCACGGCGGAGCTGGAGCGCGAGCTGAAGGAGCTGCGCGACAAGCCGGTGGACGTGGCTGTGCAGACGGTGGACGCGAGCGCCGAGCAGATCGCGACGGCGGTCAAGGAAGCGGAAAAGGCGGCCAAGGCCAAGCGCGACGCGGCGGTAGCCAAGAAAGCCGAGGAGTTGAAGGCGGCAGAGGCGCAGCGCGACGAGGCACGGAAGGCTGTGGAAAACGCCGAGGCCGGAAGGAAGGCAGCAGAGGAGCAGGCGGCGGCTCTGCGCGTCGAGCTGGAGAAGGCGAGAAAGAGCGCCGCGGCGATGGACAACAAGGCGCTCGCGGAGTTCGGCGTGCTGTTCCGGCAGGCGCAGGAGACGGTGAACCGCCTGACGGAGCTTGCCGGCGAGCTGGACGAGGAGAACCGTCCGAAGGTCTACCGCGCGCTGGGCGCGCTGCGGAACATGATCGCCGAGAAGGCAGGGGAGGAAACGGCATGAAAAAGAATCGAATTTGGGTGGCGGCCGGTGCGCTGGTCCAGCTGCTCTACATCGCGGCGGCGTGCTGGCACTGCTGGAACGGTCGGCTGTGGGAAGCGGTCGGCATGATCGCGTTCGGCTGGACCGGATGCATGATCTTCATGCTGGTGTGCATGAGGGATGCAACACTTGATGCGCTGAATGAAGAGCTGAATGAAGAGCTGAATGAGCTTGACGAGCTGTGGGATGCGGGAAGCACCTATATGGAAAGAGCGAAGACGCTGATGGATGCGGTCGAGGCGGAGGCAATGAAATGCGGCATCCTTTCACACCCGCTGGCCGTGTGCCCGAAGTGCGGCGGGACCATCTGGCTGGAGATCGGCGGGAGAATGGAATGTGTGCGCTGTGGAGAGCCGCTTCCGATGAACAAACCGGAGGAGTGAGCGATGGCGGCGACAAAGGAAAAGCGCATTGCGTGGTTCCTGCGGGCACCGGGCTGCGGGCTTGCCGTCGTCGCGGCGCCGAATTACGAGCAGGCGACGGTGAAGGCCGCAGAGTTGTGGGGCGTGCCGTGGGGCAAGATCGTCTCGCAGATCGAGGTGGAGCGCACGGCGGAGCAGAAGCCGAACGTGTGCGTGGAGTGCGGCGGGGTCTACAACTACTCCCGCGACGCGCTGTGCGAGCGGTGCCGGAACCGCAAAAGACGCGAGCATGAGGAAATGTGGAAAGCCGCCGGGGCATACCGGCGGCGGGAATTTTACCGGAAGGGGAAGAAGCAATGACGATCCGCCTGAAAAGGGATCTGACGCTGCCGTTGGCGAAGAAGGGCTGCACCTTCGGCGTGGAGCTGAAAACAACCGGAAAAGACGGCGAGACGATCTATTTTGTCCACTATTACGGGAACACCATCGCGTTTCCAGGTGATGCCTGCGAGGAGGTATTTATGAAAGGAGAACAAAAATGAGCAGCGCAAGAAACCACCAGAAGAGGAGCCACCGAAGCTACCGCGTGACGAAGAGCATCTGCGGGAGCGTGGCAAGGAAGGCGTGGGTCACGCCGCAGTACAGCCCAAAGCAGAGCGGACTGCTGGCGCTGGTACGCCGCCTGATCCACGGCCGCGCGCAGCGCACGGCGGACCACAAGCGCGCCGAACGCGCATCCCGCGGAGGGGGGGGCAGAGAGGAGCGGTGAGCGATGATCGATTCACCGGCAGAGATCGTGCGGTCGTACCGAATGGCGGCCGATCCGAAAAAGCAGATCAAGGTGCTCGCTGAGCTGAACGCCTGCTCGGTGAAGGAGATCCGGCAGGTGCTGGTGGGCGAGGGCGTGCTGCCGCGCGAGACAGAGATACCGGGGGAGCCGAAGAAAGCGGCAAAGAAGCGCTTTGACGAGGAGACCGCGAGGATGCTTTATGAGGAGGGTCTGGACGATGCGGCCATCGCGAAGGCGACAGGCATGACGGCGCACACGGTCGCCAAATGGCGCAGCAGGAACGGGCTGCGGAAGAAAGCGAGGAAACCGAGAATGAAAAAGCAAGTGGATGTGCCGAGCACGAAGCCGTCGGAAGCGGAACCGGACGTGCAGAAGATCCCCGTCGTCGGGGAGGCGGTCGAGGTTACGGAGCCGGACTTTACAAAGAGCGCTGCGCCGGAGCCGCGGACGGTGACGGTGGAGGAGCTGCGCGCCCTGCTGGAGGATGCTTGCCGGGACGGCCTCGGGGAGTGCGCGGTGCTCGTGGAGGGGACTGCGTTCGCCGACCTCTGGCTCGACGTACACAGCACGCTGCGCATCTACGAGAGCGGCGAGCGGACCGTAGAGCTGAAGGGAACGGCAAAGAGTGCGTGACAGGCCGCGGAGCCTGAAAAAAGAAATAGGAGAAGCACATGGAACGGGATGTGATGATGAAGTCGGCGGAGCAGGTCGGGAAGGTCGTGCAGGGCATGGCGGAGGGCTCGCGCAAGCGCATGGGACGGGAGTATGCCTCCGCTTACGAGGCGTGGGCCGTCCTCGCGGATGGGCTGGAGCGGGCGAAGAGCGACATGAAGGCGCTCGAAAAGCTGCACACGGACCTCTGGAAAGCCACACGCGAGGGCAACGAGGACGAGGTGCTGATCGAGCTGCGGCAGGCCGGTTCGAGCGCGACGCTGCTCAGCGCGCAGCTCGCGGCCCTTGCGGCAGAGGCGCAGCGGGCCGCCGAGGAGCTTTGACGGCTGATTTACCACAGCGCGCGGCGGCGCCGCGCAGGGTCCCGGCGGTGACGTCGGGGTCCTGCGGAGCGCCGGAGCAGGGAAAAAGGTGCCGCAGATTCAACCTGCGGCACCCTTGGTGTGAATGGAAAGGACTAATGCTTAGGAGTAATTCCGTGTGTCGCGAACAAAGTTCGCGACTGCAATAATAGTTTGCACCACAATACAGATTAAAGAAATAATTTCAAATGCGCTCATAGCGAGCCCCTTTCCACAGGGGCGGAATTTAGGACAGGCGACTGTCGCTATACCCCCGTTGCCCAAAGTGGGGGAACGGGACGGCTTGCAGATAAGTGCTAAACATGGGGACCATCACCGCCTTTCGTATTCATTATAGCGTCGAATTCAGGGCTTGTCAACTATGGTACGCGCGCACGCGCGTATTTGCGCGGCTCCTAAGAGCCTATGTTTACGACGAAAGCAGCGGCAGAAGGACGAAGGGCGCAGAAAATGGGCGGGTCAAGGAATGTTAAGGGCGTCGCGCGGAGGCGGGAGCGCATCGCGCGACAGATACTAAAGCAAAGCACGGGCTGGAGGGGCAGTAGGGGCTCCTGCGGGGGACAGGGAGACGGAAGAGAATGAGCGCGCCGGAGAGGGCGCCGTCGGAGGGGAGCCGCGGAGGGCGGCGGGAGCCGGAGACGGAAGAGAGGAAGGAAGCATGGCAGAGGGGGGATACTGGATGATCCGCACGATACGGTCGGGGCGCGTGATCGAGAAGTCGCAGTTCTATGTGGGTGAGCGCAGACCCAGGGCAAAGCGGAAGAAGGGAAGCAGCTCGGCGAAGAAGCGGGACAGCAATGCCATGAGCGCGGTGCGGCGCTATGCGCGGCTGATGAACTGCAACTTCGCGGCGGGGGCTGGCATCCTGCTGACGCTCCACTACGACGCGGTGCATCTGCCCGCGGACAAGACCGCGGCCGAGCGTGAGCTGGAAAACTTTTGGCGGCGGCTCGGGTACCGCCTGAAAAAAGCAGGCTGTGAGCTGAAGGCGACCGGCATCACGAGCGAGCTGGACGGTGAGACGGGGGAGCGGGTGCGCCTGCACCATCACCTCATCATTTCTCGCGAGGGCGTGGCGGTCACGCGGAACGAAAAGGGTGAACTGTGCGCTCTGGTCAGCGGCGTGGAGCTGCGCGAGGTGTGGAAGCTCGGCGGCGTGGACATCGAACGCATCAGCGAGGGGCAGGAGGACCTGACGGGCATTGCGGTCTACTTCCTGGGGCAGGTGGAGGCCGGAGAGGATGAAAAGCGCTGGAAGAGCACGCGCAACCTGAAAAAGCCCGTCATCGAGAGCGAGCGCGTGAGCGCGATGAGCCGTGTGCTCCGTGCGCCCGGCGGGGCGACGGTGAGCGAGGTCGGCCACTATGACGAGGCGAACGGAAGCCACTACATCCGGTACATACGCCGCCCGCGCCAGAAGGTCGGCGGCAGCAAAGAGATGGCGCTGGCCCGCGGTGAGCTGGACGAGGTGCCGCCGGAGACGGGAGGCGGACGATGAGCTTCAAGAAGCTGCGCGGCGTCCGTCTGCCGGAGGAAAAGCAGGGGCTGATCCGCTATACCTGCCTGAACTACGCCGCGGCGAGCCAGCGGACGCGGGACAAGATCGAACGCCTTTGCCGCGAGTGCGGAGGCGAGCATGAGCGCGCTCTGTTTGCCGTGATGACCACGAAGCGGAGCATCACGAGCATCGCGCTCGAGCACTACGTCGGCGAGCGGACGCTCTACCGGATGCGGCGGGATTTTTACGAGGCATGGTAACTGCATAGCGAGGCGGAGCCGAACTGTTTCGGTTCCGCCGAAAGGTGCTGCCGGAAGCGGCGCGGAGCCTTGCGTGACAGGGCTTTGCGCCGTTTTCTTTTGCCGGAAAAAGATGGCGATAACGGAACGTAGGACTGTGCTACGCTATATGCATGAAACGATCACAGAGCGGAGAGGAGGCGGCGGGATGAGCGGAAAGAGCAAGAAGGGCTTTCCGGCGGAAAGGGCACTGCAAATGACCGCGCGGCAGATCGGCGCGTACCTCAACGACCGCGAGAAGAAATTCGCGGCGGAATACCTCCGTGACCTCAATCAGACGCAGGCGGCCATTCGCGCCGGCTACTCGGCGGGAAAGGACAATGCCTCCGCGGCGGCGACGGCCAGCCGGCTGATGCGCGAACCCTGTGTGCGGGCCTACCGCGCGGCGCTGATCCGCGAGAGCGTGGAGGATATGGACGTGAGCCGCGAGTCGGTGGTGCTCAAGCTTTTGGAGATCTATCAGCGCTGTATGGCGGCGGTGCCGGTGCTGGAATGGAACAGCGATACGCAGAGCTGGGAAAAGAGCGGGGAGTGGCGCTTTGACGCGAGGGGCGCGGCGAAGGCGCTCGAGCAGCTCACAAAGCTGCTCGGGCTGGATGCGCCGGTGAAGCTCGACGCGGGCGGCGACGGACTGGAGGCTCTGCTGGGGGCGCTGCAGGGGGAGAAGATCTACTGATGCGCGCGGAGACGGAGGAGCTGGTGCGGCGGCTGAAAAATCCGCGGTGGTACATCGAGCACTTTCTCTGCATTCGCACGAAGAAGGGAAAGCTGGCGCGGCTGGTGATGAAGCCGGCGCAGCGAAAGCTCTATGAGGTGATGAAGCGGGAGCATGACGCGGGGCGGCCCGTGCGCATCGTGATCCTCAAGGCGCGCCAGCTGGGCTTTTCGACCGTGACGGAGGCGGTATTCTTCCACGACAGCGCGACGCGCCCGCTGGTGCGGACGCTGATCGCCGCGCACCGTGAGGACGCGACGGCGAACCTGTTCAAGATGAACAAGATCTTTTACGACAATCTGCCCGCGGCGCTCAAGCCGATGCGAAAGAACAGCAACGCGCAGGAGATCGTGTTCGAGAATCCGACGAAGGACGCGGCGGAGAAGGAGCGGAATCCGGGGCTGATGAGCTCGATCCGCTGCGTGACCGCCAAGGGCGGCGGCATCGGCCGAAGCGACACGCTGACGAACGTACACGCTTCTGAGGCGGCCTTTTGGCCGCAGATGGAGGAGACGTTGGATGCGCTGCTGCAGGCCGTACCGGACGATCCGGACACGGCGGTGGTGATTGAGAGCACGCCGAACGGCTTCAACGCCTTCAAGCGGTTCTGGGACGCCGCGGTAGACGGCACGGTGGCCTTTGTGCCGCTGTTCTTTCCGTGGTTCGACGAGCCGGAATACCGTGCGCCGGTGGCGGACGGCACGGAGTGGACGGAGGAAGAGCTGGCGATGAAGGCTGCCTACGGTCTCGACGAGGAGCAGCTCATGTGGCGGCGGAACACCATCGCGGGAAAGCTGCGCGGCGACGCGGAGAAGTTTCGACAGGAGTACCCGAGCTGTGCGGAGGAAGCGTTCCTGATGAGCGGCGATCCGTTCTTCGACAACGCGAAGCTCCTGCTCTGCCTAAAGGCAGCACCGGGGATGCTGCGGCGGGGGCGGTATGTCTATGCCGAGAGCGAAAATCTGCGGCCAGAGGACTGGACCTGGCAGGAGGCCGCGGACGGTGAGATCAGCATTTACGCCGAACCGGAGGAGCGGGCGCCGTATGTATTCGGCGGCGACACGGCCGGCGACGGCAGCGACCGCTTCACGGCGCACGGACTGGACAACCGCACGGGCGGTCAGACAGCGCAGCTTTGGTACGACGGCGGAAGCGAGCTGTGGTACGCGCAGCAGCTCTACTGCCTCGGCATGGACTACAACGGCGCACTGCTCTCGGTGGAGATCAACTATTCGACCTACCCCGAGCGGAAGCTGGAGGAGTGGGGCTACCCACGGCTCTATATCCGCGAAAAGCCGGACGACCGCACGCGGGAGCTGGATACGAAGAAGTTCGGCTGGCGGACGGACCAGCGGACACGGCCGCTCATTCTGGCAAATCTGCATACGGTGGCCGATCAGACGGCGGATATGCTCGCCTCGGAAGATCTGCTGCGGGAAATGCTGACCTTTGTACGGAACGAGGAAATGCGGCCCGAGGCCGCGCCGGACGAGCACGATGACCTTGTGATGGCGGCGGCCATCGCGCACTGGAGCCGCGCGCAGCAGAGCTATGAGCTGCTGGCGGAGGAGGAAGAGAAGCAGACGAAGCTCATCGACCGCCTTGACCCGCGGCACAAAAAGCACAGGAGGGCGAAATGAATCTGTTTTGGAAGAAAGAAAAGACGCCGGACCCGGAGACCTACAAAAACGGCCGGGTTTATGATTACACGACCGAGGAGAGCCGTGTGGCCACAGCGGAATGGCTCTTCGAGCAGGCAAAAAACGAGCGCACGGCGGTTGAAGACGGCTGGGTGAGAAATGAGGGCTATTACAACTTTGTGCACGCTGCCGCGGCGGAGATGCGCGAGGCGCTGGAGGAGCAGGGGATCGACTGGACGCCGGCAGTGGTGCCAGACCCGTTTATTCAGGTGGAAAGCCAGCTCGTGCCCGAGGTGCCGCAGCCAGAATTTCACGGCCGCGACGACGATGCCGACGGCGAGAAGGCGCGCAGGCGGGAGTTCGCGGTGCGCTACATCGTGGAGGAGAACCGGATTAACGACATGAACACCTCCAACGAGCGCAGGCTGCGCAAGCTGGGAGACGCCTTTTGGAAGGCCTATTGGGATGAGACGATGCCCTGCGGCGAGCAGAGCGGCAACATCCGCATCAAGGACGTTTCGCCCGAGGACTTCTATCCCGATCCTACGGCGGGGCGCGAGGGGCTGGAGGCGTGTGAGTATGTGGATTACGTCTATGCGATGCACAAGCTCAAATTCTGGCGGCTGTACCACGACGTTCTGGAGAAGAAGGGAATTTTGCTGGAGGACCTTTTGCAGACGCAGTACCGCGTGGAGGACGGACTGTTCGAGCCGGTCACGTCCGGGACGCTTGCCCGCGACGACATGGTGCAGATCCTTGAGCATTGGTACCGCAATCCGCGCGATACGAAGGAGGCCCCGGCGGGCGCGATCGGCTGCACCATGCAGGCCGGCGGCGTGGAGATCAAATGGATCCCGAATTACTGGGAAAAGACCGGACGGCAGTGCAGGCTCTTCCCGTTCATCCACTACTGGTGCATCCGCGATGAAACGCAGTTCTGGAACCGCTCGGAGCTCGATCCGATCCTGTCCCTTGTGGACGCGGCGGACCGGCAGATCGCCATCGGGCAGCTCAACGACGCCATGATGGCGAATGACATCGTGCTGGTGGAGGAGGGCGCGCTGGCGGACGGCTCGGAGTTCACGAATGTGCCGGGCGCACAGGTGACGGTGAAGCAGGGGCGCATGGGCGGCGTGGCCCGCCTCGGCGGGCTGAACAACGGCATTCAGAGCGTGAGCGCGGTCAACTGGTTCCTCGACCAGATCCAGCGCACGAGCCGCAACTATGACTCCAACAACGGCCGCGAGACGGCGCGGGTGACGACGGCGAGCGGGCTTTTGCAGCTGCGCGGCGACGCCGAGACGCAGCAAAAGCTCAAAAAGGCGGACCGCGACGCGGGCTTCTGCCGCCTCTATGAGCTGCTGGACTGGCTGGCGCTCGAATACTTTGACGACGACCGCCTGCTGTTCATCGGGGCAAAGAAGAAGGGAGAGCAGCCGCAGAGCCTCACCTACAACGGCGACGCCTTCGCGAGGCGCGCCGGTGTCAAGGTCGATATGCTGACGGCGGCGGTCACGGATGAGGGCTTTGACTACTATCCGCGTGTCGACGTGACGGTGACGGCAGGCGATGGCCTGAGCAAAAATCCCGCGACGACGGTGGAGGTGCTGGACAAGCTGGCCGCGAGCCAGATCACGGCGGACAACTGGGAACTGCTGGCGGCGGAGCTGGAATACCTCGACATCCCGCAGAAGCAGGAGATCATTGAAGGCTGGCGGCGTAAGTTTGCGCCGACGGTGCCGTCGGAAGTCACGCAGGCGCTCGAGAGCGATCCGGAGCTGCTGGCGGCGGTGCAGGAGGCTGTACAGGCCAATGCGGCGGCCACGGAGCCGGCCGCAATGTCTGACACGGAGCCGGATATGGCGGCGGGCATGATGCAGGGAGAAACGGCGGAGATAGCGGTGCAGCCTGTGGATACACAGGTGGTGGCGGCACTCTGACGGTCTCGATAAAATTTGTTCTTTAGGCCACAGGCCGGAAAGGAAAACAACATGGACGATTTTAAGGCGACAGGAGCGGACTACAGTTCCGAAGAGCTCCGCAGCGGCGCACAGGAGAGTGTCGTGGACTCTCCGGAAAGCCGGACCGACGGCGATGCCGTCCTCGACGGCCGCGATGATTTCGTAGATCATCCGGAGGAACGCGGGCAGGAGGGCCCCGATGCTGGCGAAGGCAGCGGCGAAGACCGCGGCTCTGACGGCGCTGGTCAGGGCGAGGGGCAGACGAATACCCGCGCGGAAAATGCGGCCATCCGTGCCGCGCGCATCCGTGCTCAGCGGGAAGCTGAGACACGGATGGGGGCGAGGCTGGATGAGGAGATCGCGTCGAGCGGCGTTCTCAATCCGTACACGGGAAAACCCTTTGCAAACATCAAGGAATTTCGCGAGTACGGCAAAAAGCTGCGTGAGGCGGAGCTGAGCGAGCAGGCGAAAAAGAGCGGGAAAAGCGTGGCGGAGCTGACTGAGGAGGAAGCAAACCGCGCGTTTCTCACCGATCTGCGCCGGCGCGAGGAGGCGAAGAGCGCAGAACAGGCAAAAACACAGGAACGCAGGGCCTTTATTGAGAACGACGTGATCGACTTCGTGACGAAGCACCCCGACGTGGACGTGGAGAAGCTGGAGAACAATCCGAGCTTCCGGCGCTTCGCGGGTTCGCGCTTCGGCAGAGAGCCGCTCTCTGCGCTCTACGAGGACTTCTGCGGCCTCGTGAGCGAGGCAGGGCGCTCGGGCGCGGAGAAG
>OGGJ01003154.1_pt1 | contig 10670 bp, 9 predicted proteins | sample 1571071 | NCBI WGS metagenome assembly OGGJ01 (sample SAMEA2581954, study PRJEB24529) | metagenome | biome: Human gut stool | place: China | collected 2011
TTGCCGCACGCGCAGAAGAAACGATCGGAACCAACTTGGTCACGCTATCCTTTTGCAAGAAACTCGGCAAATTCAACGGCAATCCCGCTCCGGAGAAAATAATATCCGCTTTCTCAGCAATCGCAGTCTTCACCATATCCGCGAAATTAGACATAGCAACCATAACATTCACGCCAATCACACCCTTTGTTTTCTCACGAGCTTTACGAAGTTCTTCCTTCAAACCCATGATACTAGCCTGAATATAATCTTTGGATAAATTCCGATATAACAAACCTAATCCGGCACTGGAAATCACACCAACTCCTCCCTCATTTGCCACCGCAGACGCCAATCCTGAAAGTGATATACCAACACCCATACCACCTTGTACAATGGGAACTGAGATTGAGAGATTCCCAATGTTTAATTTTTTCATCATCATATATTTCTTGTACAGATCCTTGCTTTGAATAATGATCTGCAAGTGCAATATGTTCAAAAGTTCTTAAAATATGTTTTTCATTACAATAAGTCAATAATATCGAACCTAATGATCCTGTTTTTAAAATAGTTTCATATACAAGAATCGTTTTATTATTTTCAGTAAATATTTTATGTACCATATCTTCATCTATAGGCTTAATAAATCTCGCATTTATAATTCTAATATTTAAATGTTTACTTTTGATTATTGTTTTTATCTTTTCAACATTATCACCATAACAAATTAAAGTCATTTTATAGTCATCTTTACAAGATTCAATAGTCCAGGTACCTAATTCTAATTGATTATTATAATCAACTTTTATATCATCAATACTTCCTCTAGGTATTCTAATAAAATAAGGTTTATTAAAATTATGAAATGCTGTATTTACAAATTGACGAAGTTCTCTAGCATCTTTAGGAGCAAAAAGAACGATGTTAGGAATAGGTGATAAAATACTTACATCAAATACCCCATGATGCGTTGGGCCATCTTCTCCTACAATACCTGCACGATCAATACTGCAAAGACATGGTAAATCCATTCTAGCAATATCATGATTAATTTGATCATAAGCTCTTTGTAAAAAAGAAGAGTAGACAGAAATAAAAGGTTTTTTTTGAGAAATAGATAAACCTGCTGTAAAAGTAAGAGCATGCTCTTCAGCAATTCCTACATCAAAACATCTTTCTGGGAATACTTTAAATAAATTATTCATTGCAGATCCTTTAATCATTGCAGGAGTAATTGAAACAATATCCTTATCAATTTTCATCCATTGTAAAACCTGATCAGATATAATTTCCGACCATGATTTTTTTGAAGGATTTCCAGAAGAAAGCACACGGCCACTTTTTACATTAAATGGTGGAGTTCCATGCCATTTACCTTCTTGATCATTTTCAGCAAATGAATAACCTTTTCCTTTTTCAGTAACAACATGTACAACGACACTCTTTTTATTCTTTTGTGCAAGTTGCAATACTCTTATCAATTCAACAATATTATGTCCATCCACCGGACCTAAATAATCAATACCAAAGTCTTCAAAAATAGTATCATTTATAAAACCTCTTTTTACAAAGTCTTTAATATATTTTGTAGCTTTATAAACACCTTCTCCTAATTTCCCATGTTGTAAAATCGAACGATAGTCATCTTTCATTTTATTATATGTATTAGACATACGCACATTATTTAGAAAGTTGTTCATACCACCAATGCTTTTAGAGATTGACATTTGATTATCATTTAAAATTAAAATTACTTTATTATTAATTGAACCAAGATGATTTAAAGCTTCTAAAGATTCGCCGCCTACAATAGCTCCATCGCCCACTACAGGAACAACGCTAAAACTTTCTTTATTTAAGTCTCTTGCAATTGCCATTGCTACAGCTGCCGAAAGAGCTGTAGAAGAATGACCAGCCTCCCAAACATCATGTTTACTTTCACAACGTTTTTGAAAGCCTGATAAACCATTGAATTTTCTTAAATGTGTAAAATCTTTTGCACGTCCTGTTAAAATTTTATGAACATAACATTGATGTCCTACATCAAAAAATATTTTATCTTCAGGTGAGTTAAACACATAATGCAAAGCAATAGTTAATTCAACAATTCCTAAATTACTTGATAAATGTCCACCTGTTTGAGAAACAGATTCAATAATAAATTGGCGAATATCCTTTGCTAAGTCATTCAATTCCTTTTCTGTTAATTCTTTTAAAAAAGAAGGACCTTTAATTTTTGTTAAATCCATTTATCTCACTCTTTTCCATAATTTTTCAATAATTTCCAAAATCAATCCATGATTTAGTGTTAAAGAATACACAAGTTGCTGAGCTTCATTAAATAGCAAATCAACTTCTTTTTGAGAATTTTCAATTCCTAAAAGTGTAACATAAGTTTCTTTATGATTTGCTTCGTCACTTCCTGTATTTTTACCCAATGTTTTGGCATCAGATGTCACATCTAAAATATCGTCTTGAATTTGAAATGCTAAGCCAATTTTATAACCTATTTGTTTTAAAATTTCTAAATCGTTTGGTGAGGCAATTAAAGCCCCCATTTGAAAGGCACAAGATAATAATTTTCCTGTTTTATAATGGTGAATTTTATCTAATGTTTCTTTTGAAAGCTTTTTATCTTCATTTTCAATGTCATATTCTTGTCCTAAAATCATCCCATTTATACCACTTGATGTATATAAACAAGAAACAAGTGAAAGTTTTAATGAATCATCTAGATTGGTTTGTAAAATGATGTTTACTGCTTCATTAAGAAGACCATCTCCTGCTAAAATTGCTGTTGCTTCACCAAATTGTTTATGACATGTTGGTTTTCCACGTCTTAAATCATCATTGTCCATTCCAGGTAAATCATCATGGATCAATGAATAAGTGTGTATCATTTCTAATGCACAAGCAATATCAATATACTTTCTATAATCAAGACCATATGCTCTAATCACTTGTAAAACAATTAATGGTCTAGGAATGATGCTTTATCAAGGAGCTGCTTCATTTAAATTATGGACAGATCAAGATATGCCAATTGATGTTGTAAAAGAAGCTTTAGACTTTTAAAATGTTATGCAGTGCATAGCATTTTTTTATTTGACAAATAGAATATTTTATTATACTGTTGATATATCAACTAACGGAGGTATACTATGATTAAAATTGTTGCAGAAAATTATATTAAAGAAGAATATCAAGAAGAATTTTTAAAACTTACAAAAGAACTTATTATTTTAAGTAGAGAAGAAAAAGGAAATATCTCTTATCATCTTTATCAAGATATTAATGATGATAGTCATTTTACTTTTATTGAAGAATGGCAAAACCAAGAAGCAATTGATGAACATAATCAAACAAAACACTTTACAACAATTGTTCCTCAAATCAAAAGCTTTGCTTCAAAACCTTCAAGAGCAATTAAATATAAAGAGGTGCAATAATGAATACATTAGAAACAATTTTTACAAGAAAAAGTGTTCGACAATTTAAAAATCAAAAAGTAGATGAAAAAGACATCAAAACAATCTTAAAAGCAGGAATGTCAGGACCAACATGTGTTAATTCAAAAGATTGGTCATTTATTGTAATTGATGATCAAGAAGTTTTAAAACAAATGTATGAAGCGAATGGTGTACCAGCGAAACCATTACTTGAATGTGCTTTTGCTATTTTAATTTGTGGAGATTACTCAAAAGCATTTAAATTCTCTAAAGATTATTTTGCTGTAGATGGTTCTATTGCTGGACAAAATATGATTTTAGCAGCTTGGTCTTTAGGTATTGGAAGTGTTTGGCTTGGTACATGGCCACAAATGGATCGTGTTTTTGCCCAAAGTAAATTGTTTGATTTACCAAATGATCAAATTCCTCATTCAATTATTGCTTTTGGTTATCCTCTAGATGAAATTAAAGAGAAAGAAGAATATTATGATGAATCTGTTGTTCATTATAATAAGTGGTAAAAATGGTTAAAGAAATTATTAAAGATGAATTCTTTTTAAAACAAAAATCAAAGTCATGTACAAAAGAGGATTTATATATCGCCAATGAATTATTAGAAACAATTCAAGCTTACAAAGAACAATGTGTTGGTATGGCAGCGAATATGATTGGATATTTAAAAACAATGATGGTTGTTTTAGATGAAAATAAATATCTTATTTTAATTAATCCTGTTATTTTAAAAATAAATGGAAAAACGTATCAAACAGAAGAAGGTTGTCTATCATTACAAGGTGTAAGAAAGACACAAAGATATGAAAGTATCAAAGTAAGTTATTTAGATCAAAATTTTAAAAAGAAAATTAGAACGTTTAAAGGGTATACAGCTCAAATCATTCAACATGAGCTTGATCATTTTGAAGGAAAAATCATATAAAAAATCAGCAATAGCTGATTTTTTTAATGACATATTTCTTCAACAAGTTGATTAATTGCCTCTTGATTTTCATCTTTATAAGTAGATTTAATTGTGACTGTATTTTCACAAATAGTAATGTTTTTCATTGGAGTAAGCATTTCTTTCATCACTTTATTTGCAAGAGGAGCCCAAGAACCATTTTCAATAAGTCCAACAGTTTTATTTTGATATCCTTTATGTTGTAATCTATGTAAGAAATCTTCCATTGGACTAAAGACACCACCATCATAAGTAGCTCCAGCAAGAATCATTTTAGAATATCTAAAAGCATCTTCAACTGCTTCAGCCATGTCATCTCTTGTAAGATCAGTGAAGGCAACTTTAACACCTTTTTCTTTTAATAAATCAACTACTTTTAAAGCCACTTCTTTGGTATTTCCATGGATAGAAGCACTTGCCACTAAAACCCCTTCATCTTCACTTTGATAACTACTCCAAATTTGGTATTTATCAATATAATATCCTAAATTATCTTTTAAAATAGGGCCATGTAAAGGACAAATCATTTTAATATCTAAAGTGCTGGCTTTTTTTAATAAAGCTTGTACAGGAGCACCATATTTACCAACAATATTAAAATAATAACGTCTTGCTTCACAAGCCCAATCTTCATCATGTGATAAAGCCCCAAATTTACCAAAGCCGTCTGCTGAAAATAACACTTTTTCAGTTGTTTCATATTCTACCATGACTTCTGGCCAATGAACCATTGGCGCCATGATGAATTTTAAATGATGATTTCCTAAATCTAATTCTTCTCCTTCTTTAACCACAATACATCTTTCATCTAATCCTTCAATATTAAAAAATTGAGGAAGCATCGCTTTTGCTTTGGCACTTAAAACAAGTTTTGCTTCTTTATACTTTTCTGTAAATAATTGAATATTTGCGGAATGATCAGGCTCTAAATGAGAAACAATCAAATAATCAGGAACACGTTCCTTTAATTCCTTATCTAAATTATCAAACCATTCTTTTGTCTTTCTTGCATCAACTGTATCCATAACTGCAATCTTTTCATCTAAAATAAGATAAGAGTTATAGCTTACACCATGAGGGACAATATATTGACTTTCAAAAAGATCTAATGTTGTATCATCAACCCCAATATATTTAATAGATTCACTTATTGTTATATTATTCATAAAAATCCTCCTTTTTTATAGCTCGTTTTGTAGCTTAATTTAATTATATATTTTTTCTATTTTTAGTCATCATATATTATTGCATAATATATTAGTTTTTTGCGTTTTTCTGCATTTTCCACATGTTATACAAATTTCATATCCCATTTTTAGTCATTTTTCATATTTTTAGTCTCTTCTTTTCCTTTCTTTTTCCTCGTATTTTAATTTTAATTACTTAATTTTTATTATTTTTTAACCTAATAATCAAGAAACCTATTGTATTGCCAAATAGTTTCGCTATAATATAGGATAGTTATGCAGAAAGGATCGATTCATATGGAACCAATCACGATCAAGGCACGCCTGAATCAGGCTTATCATTTTTCCGGGGCAGCCGGAAACGGCATCCGCTTTTCCGATCTTTCGGACGGTCCGGCTTTCATTTTCCGTGAGGACATATCGGCTGTGCACAACCGTTTTGTCCCTGCAGGGGGGTGCATCAGCTACGCGTCCCCCGTCCGTCTGACGCGGGATGCACTTCCGTACCTCCTCTTTCTCTATGTCGAATCCGGAAGCGGCACCTTAACGAATACCGGCGACGCTGCGCAGAAGCCGGAATCCTGTCAGCTTGCGCCGGGGGATCTCATGCTTCTTCCGGATCAGACCGCATACCGGTTTTCCACGACGCATACCCCTTTTTGCTACCACTGTTTTTATCTGTCGACAGAGTATTTTTCGGAATATCTTCCGTTTCTGTGTGCGGACGGCAGCATTTTTCATATGAGCCGGACCGAGGTGGATGACATCGTATGGCGTATTCTGCCTTACCTCTCCCGCGAGCTGCTCTCCGATGAACCGGTTTCCTCGCTTCATCTGACCGCCATGCTCTCGCTTGTCCTGTCCTCCCTCGCCGCTTCCCGCCGCACCGCATCGACGCCTTCTCTTCCCGCGCATGTGGCACGCATGAAAGAGATTTTCGACACCGATTACGCACATTCCCACTCTCTCGCCGCGCTCGAGAGTTCTCTCGGTGTCAGCCGCTACCGGCTCTGCCATGATTTTTCAGACTGCATCGGTGTTCCGCCGATCCAATATCTGAACCGCGTCCGGCTGAAAGCCGCACGTACACTGCTGCGCACAACAACCCTCACCATCCGTGAAGTCAGCGCCGCCGTAGGAATCGAAAACACGACGCATTTTATCAATCTGTTCAAAAAAGATGCCGGAATCACACCTCTGCAATTCCGGCAGTCCTCTCTGCACTAATTTATACTTCTCTGGATTTCACGCTGTCTTTTTCAACCATGTGTCCTTCAACAATACTGATTCCCTGCCGGTACGGTTCTCCCGCCATTTTCCTGATCAGCGTGTGAACCGTCTGTCTCGCCATCTCTTTCATGTCTACCTCATAAGTAGTGATTGCCACATCGCAAAGCCCCGGAAAAAGATAATTGTCATATCCCACAACCGATATGTCCTCCGGAACACGGTATCCCTGTTCATGCAGCTTGCGTATGAGATAGCTCGCCGTCAGATCACAGTTGCACACAAAAGCCGTCGGCATCTCCTGTGGCAGCTGCATCAGCCGGTCCGTATCAATCTCACCGGTCTGGATGTCACGGTCTGGGATCGTCCAGTCCTCCCTTACCGCAACGCCATGCTCCATCAGGGATTTCGTATACCCCAGATAGCGGTCCGTGATGGATCCCGTCGCAAGCAGGGTTCCCACATAGGCAATCTCCCTGTGTCCCATGTCGAACAGGTAATTCGTCATGCGGTAGGCTCCATAATAACTGTCCGAAATGACCGCATCCGTATCTGCCTTCTCGTCGCAGAAATCCATATACAGAATCGGGATTTTTGCTTTTTCATTCAAAAAGTTCAGATATTCTCCCGTCAGACGTCCGATGATAATCAGACCGTCCGCCTTCTGCTCCTGCACAAGCTTCGGCATCTCGCAGGCAGCCTCCATCTGCGCGCTGACCACTTCCATCAGCGTAAAACATTCCTTTGCCACCGCGCGCGTCGCTACCTGCTGATACATCTGCAAATAAAAGGAGTCATATTTGTCCAGCCAGCGCTCGGCAATCAGCACACCGATATTATAGCTTTTTACCGCGTGTTCGCGCCGCTTGGCGGACGGCTGTTTGTATCCCATCTCATCGGCAAGCGTTTTTATCTTCTCCCGCAGTTCCTCGCTGACGCCTTTCTGTCCAGACAGCGCCTTCGATACGGTAACCGTACTCACGCCAAGCTGTCCCGCAATATCTGCCAGCTTTACCGCTTTTGCCATTTTTCCAACCTCCAACTACTGTTCATCAGACACCTCGGATAAGTGTATCAGTACCGACTGGAAATCTCCCCACATCGCCGGAACATTCAGGCCCGCATGCCCAAGGGTATCTCCGCAGTACACCTCCCCCGTTGTCTCAACACGATATTTTTTCTTCCCATCAAGTCCCGGTATCCGGATCCGCCTGCTGTGTACATTCGGTCTGCCAAGCACCTGGACAAAGGTGATTAACGCTTCCGACTGATCCTTTGCCACCACCTCATAGCAGTCAAACGAATGATTCTGCGAATAGGAAGCGATCCGGTAATAGTCGCCGCTTCGTATCAGCGCATGATATTTGTGGTACAGTGCCACCTGCCCCGGAATTCTTGCACGGTCTTCCTCCGGAATCTTTGTCACATCCAGCTCGTAGCCGAACGTACCCGCCAGCGCCACATTTCCTCTGGTCTCAAACGGAGTTACGCGTCCTACTGTGTGGTTCGGACAGTCGGACACATGCGCGCCGATCGCGGAGAGCGGATACAGCAGCGCCGTCCCTTCCTGAATCTTTAACCGCTCGATGGCATCCATGTCGTCGGAACACCAGATCTGTGGACTGTAATACAGCATTCCCGGGTCAAATCTCGCCCCGCCGCCGGAGCAGTTCTCGAGAAGCAGCTCCGGAAATTCGGTGATCAGACGCTCCTGCAATTCATAGACGCCCAGCACATATCGGTGCAGCAATTCTCCCTGATTTTCGACCGGAAGCGCGCTGCTTCCCAGATCGGTCAGCTGCCGGTTCATATCCCACTTGACATAAGCGATGTTCGCGCTGCGCAAAATGGATGCCACACACTCATATGCATAATCCCGCACTTCTTTTCTGGAGAGATCGAGCACATACTGATTTCTCGACCGGCACGGCGTTCTGCCCGGAAGGGCAATTGCCCAGTCCGGATGCGTCCGGTACAGATCCGAATCCGGCGAGATCATCTCCGGCTCAAACCAGATGCCGAATTCTAATCCGATCTCATTCACCTGGTCGACCAGCCGTTTTAATCCACCCGTGATCTTCTGCTCGTTTACCTGCCAGTCACCAAGACTTGTGTTGTCATCATTGCGGTGTCCGAACCATCCGTCATCCATGACTAACATCTCGATTCCGGATTTCTTCGCCTCTCTCGCAATCGCAAGCAGCTTCTCCGTGTCAAAGTCAAAATAGGTTGCTTCCCAGTTGTTGATGAGCACCGGGCGCTCCCTGTCCTTATACGGGCTGCGGATCAGATGCTTCCGGTAGAGATCATGCAGCGTTCTCGTCATCCCGCCAAGCCCGGCATCCGAATAGGTCAGCACAACCTCCGGTGCCGTAAATGTCTCACCCTGCTTTAATTCCCACTTAAAATCCTGCGGATGAATTCCCATCACCACGCGCAGGGAATCAAACTGGTTCTTCTCCACTTGTGCCAGGAAATTGCCGGAATACACAAAATGGAATCCGTACACGCGCCCCTGCTCCTGTCCGGCGTTTGCGGACACCAAAGCCACGAACGGGTGCTCCTGATGGGAAGATTCACCGCGACAGGAGCCAACAGACTGTTTTCCATAGCCGATCTGGCGGTATTCGATCTGGCGCTCCCTCGCCCAGGAACCGTGCAGTGTCAGCATCCGGTAATCCTCTGCGTCAAGATCCAGCGCCGCTGAAAATACCTTCGTAAGATACACCGGTTCTTTGGCATGGTTCGTCACGCGTACGCTCCGCGTAATGACATCCACGTCACAAAATGCCGTGTAATACAACGTGACCGTAAGATCCAGCACCTCGTCCGCCAGCACAATCTCAAGCGTCTCACACTCTTCTTCGCTGCCGAACGTGGCCGGAAGTCCCGGAAGTCCCGGTTTTCCCGCATAAATCTTATGTTCCCTGTAAAGGGGCTGCACCGCCGTATTGCCGCTTTTGTCCGATACGGAGATCGCGCTCTCCCTGTAATCGCCGACGCCATGCCCCGGATACTCCATCGGAAACGCATCCAGAAAAGAGCTCCGGTCGCGGTTGTTCTGTGAAGGAACAAACGGTGCCTCCCCGGTGCGCATCAGTGCACGGACGTCATAGTCCGTAATCTTTGCGCCGTAATACATGTGTCCCAGAAACCCTTCTTCATCCACGATACCGATCAGATAACTGGTATGTGGTGTATCCAGTTTAAAAACCCGTTCTTTTTCGTAATAATGAATTGCTCCCATGTCATCTCCCGCTTCTTATTTCAACAGATCTTCCTTCAATGCCGCAAGCTTTGCATCCGCGTCTGCAAGGGAAGTCCCCTTTACGCCAAAGTAATATTTGATCTTCGGCTCCGTTCCGGACGGGCGCACACAGCACCACGCATTGTCGGAAAGTTCATAATAAAGTACGTTGGATGCCGGCAGTCCGGTCTTTGTCACCTCACCGGTAGAAAGATCCTTTCTGGTGTCCTCCTTGTAGTCGCGTACTGCCAGTACCTGATGACCGCCCAGCTCCTTCGGCGGGTTCGTGCGGTACTCACTCATCATCGACTGGATCTGTGCCGCGCCGTCGATTCCCTTTAAGGTCTTTGTCTCCAGTCCCTCTCTGTAGTAGCCGTACTTCTCATACATATCCAGCATTGCATCCCACAGGGTCTTGCCGTGCTTCTTGCACCAGGAAGCCACCTCGCAAAGCATCATGACCGCCACGCACGCATCCTTGTCTCTCGCGTAGGTTCCTGCCAGACAGCCGTAGCTCTCCTCCAGTCCGAATACATAGTGATAGGTATGCTGCTGTTCGAAGAACTTGATCTGCTCTCCGATATACTTAAATCCGGTCAGTACCTCGATCAGTGCCACGC
>OGGJ01003155.1_pt1 | contig 10667 bp, 8 predicted proteins | sample 1571071 | NCBI WGS metagenome assembly OGGJ01 (sample SAMEA2581954, study PRJEB24529) | metagenome | biome: Human gut stool | place: China | collected 2011
GTACTTCATTATTTCGTGCTGAAGCTCGTTGATTTTTTCGTAATAGCGGTACTGCGTGCTACGCTCGTATTCAAGCTGTTCGTTTCTCATTTTCGTTTCGTACAGCTGTGAATTCTGGATAAGGCCACGATAGCAGAGAATGTCGCTTATTACGCAGATTACAACGCAAATCAGTGTGAAATACATAATTTCCGGTGTTGCGTTATCGGTGTTAGCCATAATGAGCTTCATTATCACACATAAAATCAACACCTGGCTTTCCGGGAAAAGCATAAAAATCACTGCACGCTTGTTGATAGATTTTCTGTCATGTATTCTTTTGATAATACAATGTTCAAAATACATCAGAATGCCGTATATAATCAGATCAATATCCGCAAAAAGCAGTGCGGGATATGTTAAGTGTCCGATGTCAAACGAAAATTCCGGAAATATGACAAATATTACAGCAGTTGTGATGGTATCAAATATAATCAGCGAAAGGTAGACCAGCGTTCCTATGAAAATACGGTATCCGACCGCATCGGTATGAAAAAATATACTGTAAATAAGAACCAGTGCTACCGCAAGCACAAAATCGAAAAATTCAAGCTTGTACTTTTCTCTCATATATTGCCCAAACAGACCCGCAAACAAATACACCGTATTTATTGCGATAAACTGAATATACTTATTATACTTAGCTGTAAGATTGATCTCGATAAATCCGAATACAAGCAAAGCAGATGGTATGAACCTGAAAATTATTTCTACTATTACAGGTACTGTCATAATATCTCCCATTTATTTTTATATAGTAACAATTTAATGTGCTGAATTTATAATACAATTTTCTTGATGCTTTGTCAAGTCAGAATAGCAATATAGTCTTATCAAATCTTAAAATCAATATATAATTAATCTTTTTTGAAAATATCATGTTAATATTTTCCTGTTATTTCCTCAGACATATATTCAGCTTTATGCAGTTCACGAAATGTAAAATACCCTGCCGTCACAAAACGGTAGGGTACCAAAGTTCTCAATCTATCATTATCTTATTTCTTCCTGCCGCCTTAGCCTTATAAAGTCGCTTGTCGGCAGTTGTGAATATCTCGGTTATCGAATTACTGCTTCCGTACACAGCCACGCCTGCACTGAAAGTAAATTCTTTTCCTTTTTCTTTCTCGGAAAACTCCGAATAGCTTTTGCGTATCCGCTTCATAACCGTCATGACAGCTTCGATATTATCCGTATCAAAGAGAATCATGAATTCCTCTCCGCCGAATCGTGCTATAAGGTCATTTTCTCCGATATTTGTTTTGACAGCATACGCAAAATGTTTAAGCACATTATCACCGAAAACGTGTCCGTATGTATCGTTTACCGACTTGAACAAATCGAGGTCGATAAGCACCGCACAGTGTTTCTTTTTCTCGTCCTGCGAAAGCTGATTTTCAAGATATTTTATAAGATAACGGCGGTTTCTTATCTCGGTCAGCGGATCGGTATTCACAGCAAGCGTAAGCTCCTCGCCCATTTCACTGAGCTGTTTTGCCTGACGCTCAAATTGCACTATCACTATTGCGACCGCAACCATTATGCCTAAAAACGCTATAATGAACGAAAACAGCGTATCAAGCTCCATATTGTCGTTAGCCATATTCAGCTGGGGAAATTTGCTTCTGACAACAAATGCGGCTATATCTGCAATGAACACCGCCGCTCCCATTATAACTCTGTGCACCGGCTTCATAAAAGTAATAATACCGATTTCCGCAACAAGCATATACACTGCCGTGCTTGCGCCGTATGAAATATACAACATCGGAAACTCGACAAACCCAAGCACAAGAAGTATTATAAACGTAGCGACATAGGTTCTTCCGGTAAAGAAACCGACCAGTGACGATACTATAATTACAAGTGCGCAAGCCGCACAGAAGAAGGTCTGCGGGGTAAATCCGAATATCACCGCATTTGCGGTAAATCCCGCTATATTCGATATACAGCCGGTTAATGCCAATACTATGAACAGCTTGTCACGAAGCTCTGAATTCACAGTATCTGATTTTTTATTCATTGTTAGTGCTCTCTTTCGTTCTTACTTTTCTTTCTGCTTTTCTGCCCGTCAATGATGCCGTTTTTCTATATCGGCAAGAATATCGTCTATATCATATCTCTTGTCCTCGTCATCTCTGAACACAAGCGATATATCAGGCTCGGAACCGCCGTGCGTTACTTCAGCCGTACCCGTTTTTTCCGTCATTTCGGGCAAGGCTTTTTCGTTTTTAACATTTCCGGCTTCAGTTTTCTTTTCCTTTTGCTGCTCTGCTCTGTCCGATTCCATCCTTTTTCTTGCTCCGGCGGAAAAATCCGCTCGGTCTTTTATGTTATCGGCACTTGCCGCTATATTCTTTTTACTGCGCAGATGCTCCGTGAAATCATCCGTTTTACCGTGAGAGCTGTCGGGGACACGATTATGCGGCACTTTTACGTTATCGGATAAAGACGGCATAGCGGCCTTTTTCGCATCAGCCTTGCTTGCTTTTGGCAGCTTGTGTTCCTCGCTTTCAGGGGGAACATACACCGGAGCTTCTTCCTGCAACTTGACCGTTTCCACCTGCGGTACCGGACGCTTTGACATAATGAACTTCACTATCTCAAATGCTACTATTGCGATACACGGCAGTATAGCGATAGCCATAACGCCAAACGGCGACATTGCAAATCCGATAACAGCACCCCAGAAATCACTGCAATAGTTAACTCTTGCAACAAGCTGGCTTTGTGATATTGTGATATTTTCTCCGCCTTGAGTTTCAACATCAAAGCTCATAACGCCTTCCTTAAGCGTGGAGGAATTTACCTTCGCAAGCTGTGCTCCGCCGTTTTCATACCGATTATATATTATAAGCTCTCCGTTGTTTACCTCGTCGGGCCACACCTTCTGCGCTATAGCGGCTGTGCCTGCCTTAAGCTGATAGAAATCGTTGTCACGCACTATGTAAACATTATATCCGAAAATATCCGGCGCAGCAGAGCCGCCGAATGAAAACAGCATTGATGTAACTACGAGAAATACTGCAAAAACAATTAGCAGTACGCCGATAACTACACCGATACACCTTGCAACAGAAGTTTTTTTTATCAAATTTTCCTCGTTTCCGTCAAAAAAGCTATTGACAACAAATCAAAAATACGATATAATAATATAGTCATTTTGGAACTGTATTCCGAAATATGACCATATCTATTTTACCACATTGCCTCGCTCTTTTCAAGTGTTTATTGTGCATTATGCAATGTTTTGACTTGTGAAGCGGACGCTTTCGGAAAACGGAAAATGTGTGTAAATATATCAGAATATCAGAATAAATATGCTTGTGTAGCACAGTTGGTAGTGCAGCTCATTCGTAATGAGCAGGTCGCAGGTTCGAGTCCCGTCACAAGCTCCATAAAAGTAACCGCCCGGATTTAATGCCCGGGCGGTTTATCTGTTTATAACGCTTGTGTTCCGATTCTTATCATAATCTTTCCGATACGCTTTTTACGGCAGTATGCTTTTTTATTGTTCATAATTTTTCAGCAAATTTGCAATGCTCCTGCCTGCAAGCTCGGCTGAGTATCGCACATGCTCAATATCGTTTGCCAACGCTCCGAATTCTATAACCAGTGAAGCCTCAGCCAGATCCTGATTATAAAACCGATAATCGAAAAGCATAGGCCGTGTTATGCCTTTGTTATCTTTTTCTATTGCATTTTGCAAGTATGACGCAAAGCGGAGGTTATCCATATAATCCGGCAATATATCCGTGCCATCGTCACATCCGCATATTATCATTATCTGTGCCGCTTTTCTGCCGTTGATTTCTGCAACGGGAGCTATTCTCACATCTCCGTCCGCTATTCCGTCACGGTGAATGTCCAGCACTATTTTTATTGACGGATACTCTTTCAGCAACTCCTCTGTTCGTTCCCTGCTTCTTGAATAAGAGTAGTTGTAAACGGGATCGTCAAAGACCGTTCCGTCGTGCAGCGTGCTTATTCCGTTATCAGCAAGCGTCTGCGCAAGCACCGCCCCTACTCCCACAACACTGTTTGCAGGGCAAAGCGATCTGCCGTCATAATCGGTATCGTAATATCCGTCACTGTCACGTTCGTAGCTTTCGGTCGTATGCGTATGTATTATAAGCACCTGAGGTTCGTTGCTGTCCGACAGCGTGACAGAAGGCTTTTTCTCAGCCTCAGCACCTATAAGCTCTGACGGCAGCTTGGTGCAGTTTCTTATCTGACCGTTTTCGAGGTCTATTACATTGTCGCCGCCTATCTTCCCGTAGTGCTTTTCCTTGACCGTACCGTCCTTTGCCGTATACTGTGTAAGATCGTCCTTGTCCTTTCTTATGTTGACGGAAATCAGCCGTGTTTTTACATCGGCGGGAGCGTCGACCGGCACCAGTGTTTCACCGGAAATATCCTGCGTACTGCTTGACGGATTATCGGTCGCAGGCGCTTTCTGCTCCTGCTTTTCCGTCTTTGTTTCATTGTCTGGTTTCTCTGTGCAAGGCTCGGATGAAACCGTATCTTCATCACTGCCGTCAAATTCGTTTACAGGAACAGCAAGCATAACGCTCAGTGCGGTAAGCTGTCTTAGTCCGTCTGAAACGCTTTTGCCGCTTACCGCTCCGGTTACGGCGTTTTCAGCCACGCCCGTCAGGGTAAACGATAATACCGCCGCCGTAAGCCCTATGCCAAGAACCTTTACAATACCTTTGTTTTTATTGCCTCTCATAAGCCTTTCCTTTCGCCAAGTGTTTTCTCGGTTGGATTTTTCTTGTTACAGCTTATGATTCATTTTCCGCAAATATTCAGGAATAATTCATCAGCATTGATATGTCGCTGTATGACAGTGACGGACACAGACTGCGGTTGAGTGCACAGGATATTATATGTGCGTACCTGCTTATCTCGGCATCTATATCATATCTTGTCACAAAAAATCTGTCGTTATCGCTTTCATACTCCATAGTGGTAGGAACGCCTACAGCGATTACCGGTATGCCTGCCGCCGCTCTGTCAAGACGGTTCCTGTTGCCTGCGGTACTGCTTCCGGGAGTTATGCCGGTATCCGTGACCTGTATGCTCCTGCAAAGGCGCTCCGGCTCACTGCACGCAAGGCTGTCTATCGCTACAATATAGTCCGCTTTTATCTTCTCCGCACAGAATATTGCGTGACAGACGCTGTCTATGCCGGAATTTGCCGAAACATCCGTCCTTATTACCGACACATTCCCTATTCCGTCCGCATTGTGCATACTTTCTATAAAATGCGAGGTCGCAAGTACCCTGCCTGCCGCTCTCCAGCCAAGACTGTCAGACGCTACAGACGGGTTTCCAAGCCCCGTAACAAGACATTTTCCTTCCGGTAGGAGCTTGTTAAGCACCGTACACAGCGCATGGATCTGACCGTCCGCATAAGGAACGTCTGTACTGTCAACGGTAAAATATCTTCCGCAGGGGCGGTTAAAAAGAGCGGTTTCCTTTTCGGAAACGATTATTTCGGTTATCTTTTCTCCGTAAAGCTCATAGCTTTCACATCTTATTCCGTTTTTGCCCTTTACAAACTCGGTCGCCATATCTGTTCTTCCCGTAAGCTGCATAAAATTTCCTCCCGAAGAATTTTTTCAAAAAAATCGTAAAAAAGTATTGCATTTTCGTTTTGGACGTGCTATAATAAAGCGTATTGTGAAATATAACTATGATTATATGTAGATCTGTATAAAGGAGGTGCCGTAAGTGCCTAACATTAAATCTGCCAAGAAGAGAGTTTTAGTATCTGCTACAAAGCAGGCTCGCAATAAGGCTGACAAGACCGCTCTTAAGACTATTCTGAAGAAGGTTGACGCTGATACTAACGCTGACAACGTTAAGGTTGCAGTTAAAGCAGTTGATAAGGCAGCAGCCAAGGGTATTATCCACAAGAACGCTGCAGCCAGAAAGAAATCTCAGCTTGCTAAGAAGTTAAACGCTGTTTCCTGAGAATAACGATTTAACGTAACGCTCCTGCGGGAGCGTTTTCTTTTTTGTGTTAATTGCAGTAATACAAAAGCATCGGCTTGCATTATTATGTGCCGATGCTCTTTTTTTATCCCGAAATGCTTTTTACCGTATATCCGTTATCAAGCCAGTAGTCGATGACATCGGGCAGTATCGCCGTATTTGTTTCGGATACCGCATGGAGAAGATATACAGCCCCATTGTGCGTTGCGGAGGTTATTCGCCTGTACGCCGTGTCCCTGTCGGGCTGAGCGTCCGTATTCCAGTCGTTGTACGCAAAGGACCACAGCACAGTATCATAACCCATATTTTTGGCAATGCGTAATGTTCTGACCGAAAATTCTCCTCGGGGGGGACGCATCGTAACGGTTTTGTATCCGCCGAAATTATCGGAAATATAAGTTTCAAGTCCGTGTATTTCTTCAAACACCATATCATCGCTTATATCCGGCAGTGACGGGTGGGTACAGCTGTGATTTCCCACCTCATGACCCTCGTTTATCATACGCTGTACAAGCTCAGAACTGCTTTTTACATAATCAAGCGTCACATAGAACGTTGCCGTAACCTTCTTTTCCTTCAGAATATCCAGTATTTTTCCGGTACAGCCGTTTTCATAGCCCTCGTCAAACGTCAGGCGGATTGTCTTGTCGTCTTTGCCGAATATGAATCTTCCGCCGTATGACCCATATTTTTCCTGTGCCTGTATTGCTCCTACAGGACGGTTATCGCTATCGGTTTCATAGCCCTGACCGTAGCAGACCTTCTCTTTTCCGTCCGTCAGAAAAGCCGTTTCTGCAGGCGTTCTGCCACCTCTGTTATTATGTCCGGCGCTTTGTCCGACAGTATTCTTATCGGACGTGCATCCACACATGAACATTGCCGTCAATACCGTAAATACTGCGGCAGATATTTTTCTGTGCAAAAAAATCACTCCTTTACAGATATAGTATCCGTAAAGGAGCGGTTGTAATTCATTGAAATAAATGGCGGCTTTCGTCAGCTGCCGAGATAATTCTTGACCATTGCCTGTAAAAGTTCGTCACGATCAATATGACGGATCAGGCTACGTGCGTTGTTATATGTAGTTATATAGGTAGGGTCTTCGGACAGAATATAGCCGACGAGCTGATTTATAGGATTATAGCCCTTCTCCTTGAGCGCACCGTAAACCGTTGTCAGTATTTCCTTCATCTCGTTTTCTCTTTCATCCTTGAGCGAAAACGGCATAGTTTTGTCGATCATCAATATCAGTCCTTTCGTTAATATCTTTAAGGTGATACCGCACAAAGATTGTGTGCGTATTGCGCAGTCAGATTTTTCGTCAGATTGTACAATGAGGACACAGCAAGGCTGACGCCTTGCAAGGACGAATTGTGCGAGATGACGGAAAATATGCAAGCAAGATGCGTACAAAATACAAAATATGGTCTTTGTGCGGTGTTGCCTTAAAAAACCGAAATTATTTTAAGGTTGTTATACTATTATACACTACCGTTCAATAAAATACAATAGCCGATAGCGAATTTTCGTTAAAATCACCAATAGCGGCTCTCATTTTTGGGTAATTGATAAAACTTTACAATTCACTATTGAATTAATGAATAATTTTTGGTATAATAACAATAACCAGATTTTTCAGGGGGTACAATAATGGCAGAACAGAAAAAAGCGCCATCTACAAACGGCGAATTCAAAACCTCACCGCTCGGCTTCGACAAAGCCGAAGTAATGGCATACATAGTACAGCACAACAAAGAGCGTAAAGCCCTTAAGGAAGAAAATGACGAGCTGAAAAGAGCGCTTGAAGAAAAACAGCAGACAAATGAAGGTCAGAACGATGAGCTTGCAGCCGAGCTTGAAAAGAAAAAGGCTGAGCTTGACGCACAGATCCTTGAAAGCAGAAAGCAGGTCCTTGACGAAAGACGCAAGCTGGCGCAGACCGAAAAAGAACTGCACGTTATGCAAGACAAATACTCTGCCCTGACAGAAGAATTCACAGAATTCAAAAAGCAGGCAGCAGCAAAAATAGATAAAGCAAAGCACAGCGGCGGAACAATTGACCCCGCTCAGCTTGCAGAAATTTCCGCAAAAGCAAATGCCGATGCAAACGCTGTAATAAATGACGCACAGAGCAAGGCGAACGAGATTATCACAGCCGCAAAGGCATATTTTGCCGATACGGTAAAGAAAACATACGATTACAAGCAGTCTGTGCTTGAAAAGGCAGACACATTCGCAAACGGCGTTACATCAGGTGCGGCGGCTGCTCCCGCAATAGATATTCAGGCTGTTCTTGCCAACATAACCGCCTCAGTAAATGAAGCCGTTGAAAAGGCACTTGCCGGAGCGAATGCCGTAAACGATGCGGTAGCAAAGGCTGTTGAAGATACAAAGGCTGTGAACGATGTACTCGCTAAGGCTGTTGAAGAAGCCTCACAGGCAGAAGCAACCGCCGATAACACGGCTGACGTTCCCGAAGAAAAGCTGTCCGATGATGAGGAACTTATCAACGCAAAGAGCGAGCTTGAAAATATCGGCGGATTTGACGAGAGCGAGCTTGACGCCTACGCTCCGATGGAGATCGAGCCGTATACATTCGAGCTTAAGCTGGATATGCCTGCTCAGACGGACGATGACGATGACGACGATATGCTGACAGACAACAACGGCCTGCTCAGTTCATTTGAGATAGTATCGGGTGACGATGATATTTCTGCGGATAACGTAGATACGGGCGATCTGCTCGTTGAGGAAACTCCTGCGGCAGACGATATGGCTGACCTGCTTGCAGAGGAGCCTGTTGTAGCATCTGCTCCCAAAGCCGATACTGCTCCCGTTGCGGATGATTTCAGCGACCTTCTTGCAGAAGAGCCTGCCCCTGCTCCCGTAGCTAAGGCAGAGCCTGCTCCGGCAGCCGATGATTTCAGCGACCTGCTTGCAGAAGAGCCTGCTCCCGCTTCCGTAGCTAAGGCAGAGCCTGCTCCCGCAGCCGATGATTTCAGCGACCTGCTCGCAGAAGAACCTGCTCCCGCTCCTGTAGCTAAGGCAGAGCCTGCTCCCGCAGCCGATGATTTCAGCGACCTGCTTGCAGAAGAGCCTGCTCCCACTCCAGTAGCTAAGACAGAGCCTGCTTCCGCACCCGATGATTTCAGCGACCTGCTTGCAGAAGAGCCTGCTCCCGCTCCCGCAGCTAAGACCGAACGGGCTGTCGACCGCAGTGGTGATAAGCCGAAGGAAAAGCTGAATGAAAGTCGTTCAATGGGTGTTGCCGGCAAGGAAGAAAAGGTGAACGATCCCTGGAAGGATCTTGAAGCACAGATGAACGGCATGACGATCACTCCTCCCCCTGCACAAAAGCAGACGGACGATGACGGAATGACTTCTTCGTTTGACGATCCTACCGCTCCCACAGCTTCCGCTAAGGAAGAAAAGATTGATATGTCCGATTATTCATCCATGCTCGGCGGAATTAATGACAATATGACCACCAACACGGCACAGTACGATCCTTCGTGGGATCTCAAGATGATGGAAGGTCTTAACGACAATGACGATGACGACGACGAGATGAGCTCGGATAACGTGGGATTCTTCGACCTTTAATCAAAAGTAAATATCATATGCCGGGAAGTGTATGCTTTCCGGCATAATAAATTCAATGCGAACAGGAGTACAAACTTGGAACTTAACACAAGCGAACTTAAAGAAAAGGCAAAAACGCTAAGAGCCGGCGACAAGATAGAGCTGAGCGGTACTGTATACACCTCCCGTGACGCCGCACACAAGCGTATAAAACAGCTTATTGACGAAGGCGGCGAACTGCCCTTTGAAATAGACGGTGCGGCTATTTACTACGCAGGCCCGACCGGCACTAAAGAAGGTATGGCAATAGGCTCATGCGGTCCTACGACATCTGGCAGAATGGACCCCTACGCTCCCCTGCTGCTCGATATGGGGTTATCCGCAATGATAGGAAAGGGAGAACGCAAGCCTGCCGTAGTAGACGCCATAAAACGCAACGGTGCGGTATACTTCTGTGCCATAGGCGGTGCAGGCGCACTCGCCTGTCAGTGCATAACCGAGTGTGAGGTAATAGCCTTTGAGGATCTGGGCTGTGAAAGTGTGAAAAAGCTGACTTTCGACAAATTCCCTCTTATCGTTGCAATCGATGCTATCGGCGGTAACATTTTTGAAACCGGCAGAAAGCAGTACGCAGAGGTCTGATTTAAGGATTTTTATATAAAATATCACGGCGTTTTTGAAGAACGAAAAAAATCGAAAAAAATTTTAAAAAAGTGTTGACAAACGCAAAGCGCTGTGATATAATATAAAAGTCGCTGATACAGAGCGACAAAAACAGAAAGATATGGCGGTATAGCTCAGTTGGCTAGAGCACTTGGTTCATACCCAGGGTGTCGTTGGTTCAAATCCGACTGCCGCTACCATTTCTACGGCCCGTTGGTCAAGCGGTTAAGACATCGCCCTTTCACGGCGGAATCATGGGTTCGATTCCCGTACGGGTCACCACAAAGCCTCGCAGAGAGATCTGCGAGGCTCAGTCCGTCGAAAAAGTCAAGCAGAAATGCTTGGCTTTTTCATTGATATGTGGTATAATAAATATGGTGATG
>OGGJ01003172.1_pt1 | contig 10632 bp, 9 predicted proteins | sample 1571071 | NCBI WGS metagenome assembly OGGJ01 (sample SAMEA2581954, study PRJEB24529) | metagenome | biome: Human gut stool | place: China | collected 2011
GGGCGAGCTGCTGACCAACGCCCGTCAGGCCGACGCCGCCAACCGAGCCCTCTCCGCCGTGGCCGAGGCCCGCGGCGCCCTCCGTATCGGCATGACCCCCGACGTGGTGCTCACCGACTGCGAGGCGGCACTGGCCGCGCTGGGTGAGCTGAACGGCAAACAGGTCCGCGACGATCTGGTGGACACCATCTTCTCCCGCTTCTGCGTGGGGAAATAGGCGATACATGCCTGCATTTCTGCTAATATTCCGTATTATTTACAATTTGGCTCTTTTCCTGCGGCGGTTTTCATGCTATGATAGCGGGGAATATCACTCCCAAGGAGGTTTATCCCATGCGTGAATATGTCATTATGACCGACAGCTGCTGCGACCTGACCGACCACATGGCCAAGGAGCTGGAGCTGACCGTGGTGCCCCTGACCGTCCACATCGATGGGCACGATTACCCCAACCTGCTGGACGGCAGCGCCATCAGCTTCGAGGATTTCTACGGCAAGATCCGCAGCGGCGTGCTGGCCACCACCGCCGCCGCCAACGTAGGCCAGTTTCAGGAGGCCATGCGCCCCATTCTGGCCGCCGGCAAGGACATCGTCAGCATCAACTTCTCCAGCGCCCTCTCCACCACCTACCAAAGTGCGTGCATCGCCGCCCAGGACATGAAGGAGGAGTTCCCCGATGCCAACATCTATGTGGTGGACTCCCTCTCCGCCTCTCTGGGCCAGGGCCTGCTGCTCTATCTGACCGTCCAGAAGAAGCGCGAGGGCCTCTCCGCTCAGGAGCTGGTGCAGTGGGTGGAGGACAACAAGCTCCACATCGACCACTGGTTCACCGTGGACGACCTGAACTACCTGAAGATGGGCGGCCGTCTCAGCGCCGGCGCCGCGTTCTTCGGCTCCATGCTCTCCATCAAGCCCGTCATGCACACCTCCGACGAGGGCAAGCTGGTCCCCGTCAGCAAGGTCCGCGGCCGTAAGGCCAGCCTGAAGGCCCTCATCGACAAGATCGCCGAGCTGGGCATCGAGCCCAGCGAGCAGGTCATGTTCATCTGCCATGCCGACTGCGAGGTGGAGGCCCGCGCCGTGGCCGAGGAGATGAAGGCCCGCTACGGCGTGAAGGAGGTCTATATCAACTACATCGGGCCGGTGATCGGCAGTCACACGGGGCCGAACACCATGGGTCTGTTCTTCGTGGGCACCCAGAGATAACAACGACGCAGGAGGGCGCGGCATGGAATGGCTGGAGCTGAACATTGACACGAGCCACGCAGGGCTGGACGCGGTGACGGATATGCTGGAGCAGCAGGGCGTCACCGGCCTCATTATCGACGATGAGGCGGACTTTCAGAGCTTTCTGGAGAACAACCGCCAATACTGGGATTATGTGGATGACGACCTGCTGGCGCAGAAGAAGGGCGTCAGCCGCGTGACATTCTATCTGGAACGGAACGAGGACGCCTACGGCACCGTGGCCGCCGTGCGTATGGCCATGTCGGCGCTGAAAAAGGAGCACCCGGAGTACGCGCCCCTGCTGCTGACCATAGCCGACGTGGCCGACGAGGACTGGGAGAACAACTGGAAGCAGTTTTACAAGCCCATGGAGATCGGCAGCCGCCTGCTGGTGGTGCCGGAGTGGGAGGAGGCCGCCGACCCCACGCGGGTGAAGCTGGTGCTGAACCCCGGCCTGACCTTCGGCACCGGCAGCCACGCCACCACCCGCCTGTGCCTGCAGGCGCTGGACACCCACATCCACGGCGGCGAGCGTGTCCTGGACCTGGGCTGCGGCAGCGGCATCCTGTCCATCGCCGCCCTGCGCCTGGGCGCGGAGAGCGCCTTCGCCTGCGACATCGACGAGAAATGCGTGGACGTGGCTTACGAGAACGCCGCCCTGAACGGTATCGGAAAGGACCGCTACACCGTCCGCTGGGGCAATGTGCTCACCGACGCCGCCCTGCGGCAGGAGATGGGCGCCGGCTATGATATCGTGGTGGCCAACATCGTGGCGGATGTCATCATGGGCCTCAGCCCCCACGTCCGTCCCTTCCTGAAGCCCGGCGGCCTCTTCCTCTGCTCCGGCATCATTGACGACCGGGCGGTGGAGGTACTGGAAAAGCTGAAGGCCGACGGCTGGGATGTGTTCGAGCAGCGCAGCAGCGAGGGCTGGTTCAGCTATCTCTGCAAGTAACGCAAAGAAAAAGACCGGCGCGGAACTGCCGTCTCGGCCATGACAGCACACCTGCTGCATCTCTGTGGGTAACGACAAAAAAAGACCGGCGCGGGCCGGTCTTTTTCTGTGCTTCGCCCGTCCGCGCCGCCGGGAACGGGAGAATTCACGGAATGTACTTTTCTTTTTCCTGAAAAGTTGCTATACTGAAAGCGAACGTAACATATAGCGAACGCGAATGTATACAGCAAAAGCAACCGAAAGTAAACGAAAGTAAAGGAGAAGACCGAAGCCATGATGAAGCGAATTCTGCGCCTGACGGCGTTTTTGCTGGGGTCGACGCTGCTGCTGTCCGCCTGCGGCAATACAAAAGGTAAAGAGATGGTGGACGCCTCCACCCAGACCGCCCCGCCCGTAGAAGGCGTCACCGCCCTGGCCCTGTGCGACGGCGATGTGACCCTCCGTTTTGAAAAGGACGAAACCGGCGCCTGGACCTGGTTTGACGACCCCGCCTTCCCACTGGACCAGACGGCGCTGGAGGACCTGCTGGCCCTGCCCGCCGCCCTGGACAGCGGCGAAACGGTGGCCGATGTGCAGGAGCTGGCCGTCTATGGCCTGGAGGCTCCCAAGAAGTACATCACCGTCACCTCCGACGGCGTGGACGTCGTCTATTATCTCGGCGACCAGGCCGCGGATGGCCGTTGGTACGTGCTCACCCCTGCCGGTACGGTGCGCTATACCTCTGACGAAAATAAGATGCTGCTCAGCCGCAGCATCTACGCCATGGCGGTCCTGCCCGTTCTGCCGGTCATCGAGCCGGACAGGCTGGTCAGCGTAAGTCTGCTGCGCGCCGACGGCACCGCTGCCGTCTCCTTCTACACCGCCGAGGACGGTACCCGCCGCAGCGCCAACCGGGACGTCACGGAAAAGACCGCCGCCCTGGCTGATGAGATCGCTGCCCTGACGCTCACCGCCTGCGTGGACTACGACCCGGCGGAGGGTGCGGCTGCCGTCTGCGGCCTGGACACGCCGGAGATCACGCTGACGGTGAACTACCTGGCTGACAACAGCGCCGAGCGGACGCTGATCCTTGCCGTCGGCCTGTCCACCGGCGACGGCGGCCGCTATGTGGCCCTGGACGGCGACACCACCATCTACCGGATGGAGGAGTCGTCCTTGACCCAGATCCTGACCCTGTCTGAAACGGGGCTGTAAGCCATGAAAAGGGAGGCGCGGCTATGCGTATACTGATCGTGGAGGATGAAAAGCGCCTGGCGGGCACCCTGCAGGACCTGCTGCGCCGCCAGGGCTATACCGCCGACGTGTGTTATGACGGCATCTCCGGCCTGGACAACGCCCGCAGCGAGATCTACGACCTGCTGGTGCTGGACGCCATGCTTCCCGGCATGGATGGCTTCGCCCTGCTGCGCCAGCTGCGCGGCGGCGGCAGCCGCCTGCCGGTGCTGATGCTCACCGCCCGCAGTGAGCTGAATGACCGCGTCCGCGGCCTGGACGCCGGTGCGGACTACTACTTGACCAAACCCTTTGAGCCGGAGGAGCTGCTTGCCTGTATCCGGTCCCTGCTGCGCCGTGGCGGTGAGGACGCCGCTGCCGACCCGGAGGTGACGGCCTTCGGCGACCTGACGCTGCACATGGGCACATTCCTGCTGGAATGCGGCCCGCGAAGCGTCCGCCTCAGCCGCCGGGAGTACGACCTGATGGAGCTGCTGATGCGGAACGGCAGTCAGATCGTCTCCAAGGAGCAGCTGATCCTGAAGGTCTGGGGCTACGACTCCGCCGCCGAGGACAACAACGTGGAGGTCTATATCTCCTTCCTTCGCCGCAAGCTCACCCATCTGCAATCCACTGTGAAGATCAAGACCCTCCGTATGGTGGGCTATTGTCTGGAGGTGGAGGCATGATCCGGCACCTTCGCTGGAAGGTGGTGGCCACCAATATGCTGCTGATCTCGCTGGTGCTGCTGGCGGTGTTCGCGGCGGTGTACTTCATCTCCCGGGGCAACTATCACAAGAATGTGCAGCAGCAGCTGTACCAGGCGCTGGAGCAGGGCGACTATGGCCGCAGCCAGCCCGGCATGGACAGCATCCCCTGCTTTGTGGCCGAGGTCTATGGCAGCGGCACCGTCCGCGTGGCCGGCAACAGCTACTATGACCTCAGCGACGAGACCCGTATGGCGGAGATCGTCACTGCCGCCCTGGCGGCGGACGAGGACGCCGGCACGTTGGACGAATTTCATCTGCGCTACCTGCGCCAGCGGGGCTACACCACTACTGCCATTGCGTTTACCGACACCTATCTGGAATACACCTCCCTGCACACACTGCTGAAGGCCTGCTCTCTGGTGGGCTGCGGCGCACTGGTGGTGCTGTTTCTGTGCAGCTACCTGCTCTCCGGTGTGGTTACCAAGCCTGTAGGTGCCGCCTGGGCCCAGCAGGAGCAGTTCCTCTCCGACGCCAGCCATGAGCTGAAGACCCCTCTGACGGTCATCCTTTCCTCCGCCGAGCTGCTGGAGCAGAGCGCTTCGCCGGAGCAGGCGGTCTACGTGGACAATATCCGGGCGGAGGGCCGCCGCATGAAGGCGCTGGTGGAGGATATGCTCACCCTCTTCCGCGCCCAGAAGAACGCCGGCAGCCCGCCGGACACCGTCACCGACCTGTCGGAGGCGGCGGTGACCGCCGCCCTGCGGTTTGAGCCGGTGGCCTTTGAGGCCGGCCATGTGCTGGATTACGATATTGCGCCGTCTCTTCCTGTCCGGGGCGACGGCGCCAAGCTGGGCCAGGCCCTGGCGGTGCTGCTGGATAACGCCGTCAAATACGCCGCACCCGGTACGCCCATCCGCCTGACCGCCGTCCGGCAGGGCAGCCGCGCTGTGGTGTCCGTGACCGATCAGGGGCCGGATATCCCTTCGGACAAGCTCCCCCGCATTTTTGACCGCTTTTACCGCGCCGACGACGCCCGTACCGACGGCGACAGCTTTGGCCTGGGCCTGCCCATTGCCAAAGCCATCGTGGATGCCCACCGGGGAGTCCTTCGCTGTGACAGCGGCGGCGGCGTGACCACCTTTAGTATCTCCCTGCCCCTGACGGCAGGGAAGCAGGAGAGAGGCACAGACCATGTTTGATACCCTTATCCGGGGCGGCGCCGTCATCGACGGCACGGGCCGCCCCGCCTTTGCGGCCGATGTGGCCGTTTCCGGCGGCAGGATCGCCGCCATCGGCGATTTGTCCGCAGCGTCCGCCGCTCATGTAATCGACGCCGCCGGCAGGACCGTTACCCCCGGCTTTATTGATATCCACCGCCACGCCGACGCGGCGCTGTTCCGCCCGGGCTTCGGCGCGGCGGAGCTGTGTCAGGGCCTTACCACCATCGTCAACGGCAACTGCGGCCTCAGCGCAGCCCCCTTCGGCCCCGCCCATGGCGACGCCATCCGGGACTACCTGCGTCCCATCACCGGCGCTCTCCCGCCGGAGCTGGTGACGGAAACCCTCTCCGGCTATTTCGCCTCTGTGCCGGATATTCCCGTCCATGTGGGTATGCTGGCCGGCGCCGGCATCCTTCGGGCGGACGCGGCCGGCTACGAGCTGGAGCGCCTGGAGGACCGTCACTACCGCGCCCTGCACCGCGCTCTGGAGCGGGCCCTGGCCGACGGCGCGCTGGGCGTCTCTCTGGGCCTGGGTTACGCCCCGGAGTGCTTCTATACCACGGCGGAGCTGATCCGCGCGCTTTCGCCCATCGCCGGGCAGGATATTCCCTTGACTGTCCATATGCGGCAGGAGGGCGCGGGTGTCTGCGATTCCATCGAGGAGATGCTGCTGGTGGCCCGGGCGCTGCGGGTCCCCCTGCACATCAGCCACCTGAAGGCCATGGGCCGGGACAACTGGGGCAAAAAAATACCCCGTGCCCTGGAGCTGCTGCACCGGGCGAAGGAGGAGGGTCTGGACGTGGGCTGCGACGTGTACCCCTACACCGCCGGCTCCACCCAGCTGCTGCACATCCTGCCGCCGGAGTTTCTGGAGGGCGGCATGGACGCCGTTGTTCGACGCCTGGCCGACCCCCACGAACGCGAGACGCTGGCTCACCGTATTGAAGACGGCGGCGGGTTTGACGACATCGCCAAGCTGGCTGGCTGGGACGGCATCTTCCTCAGCAGTCTTCACTGCCCGGAGGACGCGCCGCTGCTGGGCAAGAGCATTGCCCAGGAGGCCGCCATGGAGCACAAATCCCCGCTGGACGCCTGCTGCGACCTGCTGATCCGCGAGCACTGCCAGGTGACTATGATCGACTTCATGGCCGCGGAGGAAGACATCGCCGCTATCCTCCGCAGTCCCCTCAGCTGCCTGATCTCTGACGCCACCTACCCCACCGAGGGGATGCCCCATCCACGGGTCTACGGCAGCTGTACCCGCCTGCTGCAGCACTTCGTCCGGGAACAGGGTGTGCTGACGCTGGAGCAGGGCGTTCACAAGCTGACCCAGGCCCCGGCACAGGCCCTTCGCCTTGCGGGTAAGGGCGTTATCGCCGTGGGTGCGGACGCGGACTTGTGTGTGTTCGACCCCGCCGCCCTTACCGAGCGCGGCACCTATCAGGACCCCTGCCAAACGGCTCTGGGTATGGACGCCGTGCTGGTGGCCGGCCGGCTGGCTGTGAAGAACGGCGAAACGACCGGCGTGAAGGCTGGGACCCTCATCCGCAGATAAAAAGATCTCCCCCGACCGGGGGAGATTTTTTTACTTCTTTTCGCTGCCGGACACGTTGGCCACGAACACGCACACCAGAATGATGATCACGCCTGCCGCCTGCCACAGGCTGAAGTCCTCCTTCAGGAAGAGCACGCCTGCCAGCACCGATACCACCGTGGTCACGTTGGAGAACAGAGAACTCTCTGAGACCGTCAGGTGACTGTTGGCGAAGTTCAGCAGTCCGTAGGCCACGCCGGAGGACAGTATGCCCAGATACAGCACCGCCAGCCAGAAGCTGCCGCTTTGCGCCGGCGCGGTGATCAGCTCGCTGCTTATCCCACCGGCCTGTATCAGCGCCACCGGAATAAACACCGCCATGCCCACCACAAACATCACATAGGTCATCTCAAAGGGGGTGAAGCGCTTGGCGGCATCGTGGCTCAGCCCATAGTACACCGTGTCGCTGAGCATGGTCAGCAGCAGGAACAGCAGGCCCAGCGCCGAGATCATCACCGCCCCGCCCACGGAGATCAGCGCTACGCCGCCGATCGCGCCCAGGGCGCACAGCACCTGCCGCCGGGTGACGCGCTCATGCAGAACCAGCACGTCCATCAGGATGCAGCACACCGGCACCGCCGCGATGATGGTCCCCGCCACAGCGGCGGAGGTGTACAGAATGCCGTAGTTTTCGAAGATAAAGTACGCCACCGGCTGCACGATGCCCAGCAGCAGCAGCTTTCCCACCGGCTTTCCCTTCAGGGAGAAGGCAAACAGCGGCTTTCCGCGTACCTTGCCCACCAGAGCGTTCAGCGCGATGACCAGCGACATGGCCGCCACCGCCACCGTGAACCGGAAGGCCAGCAGCACTGTGGGCACCGCCGTGACCAGCGCCATTTTTGAGAACATAAAGCTCATGCCGAAGATGGTGGCCGCGGTCAGCGCCGCCAGCAGCGACAGAATATGCAGTTTTTTCTGGTCCATAGGCAATACCTCTTTCTCTTTAACGCCGGTATCATACCATACGCCGCATGAAATAGCAAGGAAAAGCGATCACCTCCCGCGCTGCGTCCGGAGCAAAAAGGGCGCCGCCCGAAGGGGGCGGCGTCCTTTCACCGGCACGTTGGGAGGGCGCGCCGGTATTCACCAATTTGAAGGGGAATAGGGAGAAAAATTAAGGATAGAAAACAAAGGGTGTTGGGTTACTTGTCCGTTGCCTTGGACACGATACCCGTAACCACCAGGACCGCCACCAGGCCGGCCAGAATGAGGTTCAGCACCATGCTCAGCGCCTCCTTTCGTTTGGGTTTCTTAACGTATCTTTAGCATAGCACAGGACAAGCAATTTGTAAAACGCATGATTATCATCAAAACCATGAAAAATACTTTGCAGCACATGGCGAGATATGCTATACTGGCCCTGAACAGGAGGTGTCCCCATGTCCGTCACCAAATACCAGATATACCTCAAGACCGTGGAGCTGGGCAGCTTTACCGCCGCCGCCCGCGCCCTGAATTTCACCCAGTCCGGCGTCAGCCACGCCATCGGCTCGCTGGAGGAGGAGCTGGGCGTTACGCTGCTGGTCCGCAGCCACGGCGGTGTCACCCCCACGGCGGATGGCCGCGCCCTGGCACCATATTTTCAGGAGATGTGCGCCCTGTCCCACCGTCTGGAGCAGCACGCCGAGGACCTGCGGGGACTGGACACCGGCCTTATCCGCGTGGCAACCTTCACCAGTGTATCGGAAAAGTGGCTGCCCGGTATGCTCAAGACCTTTCAGGAAAAGTACCCCCGCATTGAGTTCGAGCTTCTGCCCTCCAACTTCAACAACGAGATATCCGACTGGGTCCTCCACGGTCAGGCGGACTGCGGTTTCATCTCCCTGCCTACCCCGGCGGAGAAATACCTGGATTACTGGCTGCTCCAGCGGGACCAGTGGAAGGTCATCCTGCCCTGCGACCACCCGCTGGCGGGCCGCCAGCCCTTCCCACCGGAGGCCCTGGAGCAGTACCCCCTCATCCTGCTGGATGAGGGCGACGACTATGAGATCCAGGCCATTTTCGATCACTACAAGGTCCGGCCCCGGATCCAATACACCGTCCAGCAGGACCAGACGATCCTGGCCATGGTCTCCGGCGGCCTGGGTATCAGCGTCATGGAGGAGCTGATGCTCTACAAGTGCGCCTATCCGCTGGCTGCCAGCACCCTGCCCAAGGTGTTCCACCGGGACATCGGCATCTGTGTCAAGGACAAGAACGCCCTTTCCCACTCCACGCAGGCGTTCATCGACCACACCCGGCACTGGGTGCTGCAAAATTTCCCCGAGGGCTGGAACGCCCCCAAGCCCCATGAGCGATAAACGAAAAAGCGAAACCAAACGCTGTTCTCCGCCGTCAGTATTGGCAGAGGGCGGCGTTTCGCTGTCCGCCGGAGGACGCTTCCGTCCTTCCGGAAACGGTAAAGTGCGCGGGGTCCTGCCCCGCGTCCGAAAGGAGTGCTTACATGATGAAAAAGATATCTGCATTGCTGCTGGCGCTGGTCATGGCGCTGTCTCTGGTGGCCTGCGGCCAGAAGGAGGATAACATCGGCGGCGAGAAAAAGGACGACCAGACGCAGACCGACGGTCAGTCCGTGGATCTGCGGGCGGCGTATGAGGCCGGCATCAAGCAGGTGCAGGAGGAGCTGGGCGACAACGCGCCCGTGCTGCTGGAGGAGACGGCTGTGGAGATCCTGAACAGCTACTACCCCGGTCTGGAGAACGCCAAGCTGAAGCAGTCCGTGTTCTTCATCTCGCCCACCGCCACCTCCTGCGAGGTGTCCATGGTGGAGGCGGAGAGCGCCGCCGATGCCGAGATCGTCCGCCAGAGCTTCCAGGCCCGCGTGGACGCCATGGCCGACGACACCACCTACCCTGAGGAGGCCGGTATGTGGAAGAACAACGCCACCGTTACCGTCAACGGCAACTATGTGGTGCTGGAGGTGCTGCCCGACGGCTGCACCGTGCCCGACGCATTTCTGGCAAAATTCTGATTTCCTATGGCGTTTCCCCTTTCTGTGTGCTATGATGGTCTGACCGATACACACAGAAAGGGGAGTGCCCGATGGAGGACGCTCAGATCATAGATCATTTTTTCCGCCGCGACCCGGAGGCCATCCGCGCCGCGCAGGAGAAATACGAAAAGCGCTGCCTTGCCGCCGCCCGGCACATCCTGCCGGACGCCCGCGACGCGGAGGAGTGCGTCAGCGACGTGTGGCTCCGTCTGTGGAACGCTATTCCGCCGGAGCGCCCCCGTTCGCTGGCGGCGTATATCACCACCGTCACCCGCCGCCTGGCCCTGGACAAGTGCGACTATAACCGTGCCGCCCAGCGCCGCAGCGACCTGACTGTGGCCTTCGAGGAGCTGGAGGGCTGCCTGCCCGCCGAGGACGGCGCGGTCCGCGCCCTGGAGCAGCAGGAGTTCCGCCGTGTGCTCAACGACTTCCTGCGTAAGCTGACCCGGCAGAGCCGGACGTATTTCATCCGCCGTTACTGGTATGGCGAGAGCATCCGCGAGATCGCCGACAGCTGCGGCGCGGGCGAGGAGAAGGTCAAATCCTCCCTCTTCCGCACCCGTCAGCGTCTGCGTACCGTGCTGGAAAAGGAGGGGATGCTGTGAACGACAACAGAATGAAGCGCTGGATGGACGCCATCGATGACGATCTGCTGGAGGAGGCCCAGCGTCCCCTGCCCCGCGGGAGCGCAGCGCTGCGCTGGGGCGGCCTGGCCGCCTGCC
>OGGJ01003174.1_pt1 | contig 10631 bp, 9 predicted proteins | sample 1571071 | NCBI WGS metagenome assembly OGGJ01 (sample SAMEA2581954, study PRJEB24529) | metagenome | biome: Human gut stool | place: China | collected 2011
TCCGGTGATAACATTCACAGATGGTCTCTGTGTTGCGAGCACCAGATGGATTCCGGCTGCTCTGGCAAGCTGTGCCAGACGGCAGATGGATTCCTCGACTTCGCCCGGCGATACCATCATAAGATCCGCCAGCTCGTCCACGATAATCACAATCTGCGGCAGCTTTTCCGGCTTCGGATCGCCCTCGATCGTCGGCAGGGATTCGATCTTCGCATTGTAGCCCTTTAAGTCTCTCACCGAGGCATTGGCGAACTTCTGATAACGGTCTGTCATCTCATCCACCGCCCAGTGCAGTGCACCCGCCGCTTTTTTCGGATCGGTGACCACCGGTATCATCAAGTGCGGGATGCCGTTATAGACACTCAGTTCCACAACCTTCGGATCAATCATAATCAGCTTGACCTCTTTGGGGTTCGCCTTGTAGAGGATGCTCATGATAATCGTGTTGATACATACGGACTTACCGGAACCCGTCGCACCGGCAATCAGAAGATGCGGCATCTTGGCAATGTCCGCCACCGTCACCTTTCCGCCGATGTCCTTTCCGACGCCGAAAGAAATCTTTGACGGATGCTTTTTAAATTCTTCCGACTCTACCAGTTCTCTAAAAGAAACCATGACGTTTTCTTTGTTCGGAACCTCAATACCGATCGCCGCCTTTCCGGGGATCGGTGCCTCGATACGAATATCCGCCGCTGCCAGATTCAGCTTGATGTCGTCGGCCAGATTGACAATCTTGCTGACCTTTACTCCCATCTCCGGCTGCAGTTCATAGCGCGTCACGGCAGGACCGCAGCTGATGTTGGTAATCGTGACATTCACGCCGAAATTCTTTAAGGTCTGCTGCAGCTTCATCGCGGTCTCCTGCAGATGCTGTCTGGAATCCCCGGCTTTGTTTGCCGCCTTTGTCAGAAGATCTGCCGGAGGGAACACATACGGACGCTCCGGAGGCATCTGCTCCGCCGACACACTTTCACCGGATGCCGCAGGTACAGATGTGGTATGTCCGGCATTTTCCCCGATGCCGGACACAGCCTTTGTCTCTGCGGGCGATACGGCTGTCGATGCTTCCTGCGGCTCTTTCAGCTGTACTTTCGGCGTAGCCGCCTCCCATGCGTTTTCTGGTCCGGCCGCACTGCCCCATGATTCTTTCTGTTCCTGCGCAGATGCAGTGCTCCACGGATCTTCCGGTTCGGCTGCGCTGCTCCACGGATCTTTCTGTTTCTGCGAGGCTGTAGTGCTCCATGGATCTTCCGGCTCTGTTGCCACATCCCACGATGCTTCCGCCGGCGCAGTATTCCAGGATGCTCCCTGTGCAGTCTCCGTTTCCGGAGTCCATGCAGATATGTTCTGTGAAGCCTCCGGTGTCACAGCCGCAAGCGCTTCGTCTGAGAACGCCGACGGCGTCAGATTCTCTGCAGGCGGGTATCCGCCGTCCGACGTGAGAGGCACAATCTTTTCTTCCCGTACCTCCGGCATCTCCAGATAATCCTCCGCATTCAGTTCACTGATCTCATCGGAATGTTCAATGACATTCTGCCGCGGCAGCACCCGGGTGTCAATGGCAACCCCTTCCACCTTGCGGTCCATCCGCCTTAATGCCTGTTCCTCTCTGCGCTGCTCCCGCTCTTCCCGCTGGATTCTCACGCGTTCCTTATGGCGTTCATTTCCGCTGCGCGCGGATTCGTAGACCTTTTTCCCGCCTTTTTGCATTCCGCGGAGCGCAGAGCGCTCTGTAATTAACACCAGCGATATGATTAACATGATCGCATCGATCACATAAGAACCAGCCAGACCGAAATTCGGGCAGAAAATCCATGCCAGAAGTCCGCCGATGAAGCCGCCTCCCGTCCGGTGCTCAAAACTGTAGCTGTATGCCGCAGCGGCACCGTCAACCGCAGACCCTTTGGTCAGCAGTTCGATCAGCATACATAAGAACAGATCGAACAGAATCATTGCCACAAGCTTTACGGTTGCCACCCGGTTGCCCCTGTTCGACACGGCAAAAAAAGTACCGACAAGAAGAAGCACCGGGAACACATACGCGATCAGTCCCATGACGCCAAAAAAGAACCGGCTCACTGCATTGCCGATGGTTCCCCCGATTCCAAAATTACTGATAAATAATAAAATAGATACCGCTACAATGATCCAGAGAATGACCTCCCTGGTAAAATCCTCCTGCTGCTGTGCAGCCGTCTTTTTCTTCCGTCCTGTACTTCCCTTCCGGCTTGTCTGTGCCTTTCGTTTCCCAGATGTACTCTTTTTATTCCCTGTTGCCAAAACTTACTAACCTCCAAAACCGTTATGCCAGATAAAAATACCCGCCGATGGACAATGCGCCAACGAGCAGACAGTAGATGGCAAAAACGGTGAACTTCTTTTTGCGGACGATGACAAGCATCGTCTTAATGCAGACATATCCCACAACCGCCGCGACCGCCATACCGATCACATAGTAGACAACCTCCGTTCCCGACACCGCCAGGTCTGTGGCATCCTTTAATTCGAGAACAAGCGCGCCAAGAATCGCCGGTATCGACATCAAAAACGAGTATTTCACGGCAAAATTGCGCTGATAACCCGCAAGCAGGCAGGCGGTAATCGTCGTACCGGAGCGTGAAAGTCCCGGAAGCGTTGCGATTCCCTGTGCGATTCCGACAGAAAACGCATCCGTGTAGGTGACGTTTTTCGGAAGTTTGTCGCCGTCCTTGCAGTGATCCGCGATCAAAAGCAGCACTGCCGTTGCGATAAGGCAGATGCCTGGAACAATCAGAATCTCGGAAGCCATCTCCACGACATCCTTGCAGAAATAGCCGATAATTCCAGTCGGTATTGTCGATACGATAATCAGCATGGCAAATTTGCGGTAGCTGCTGTTGATCACGCGTCGATACGCCATCTGCTCTTTGCCGGTCTTATTCCGGAAGAAGACAATCACATTGTATCCGGCGTCGCGGATGATGCAGCATCCATCTACCACCAGTTTTAAGATGTCCCGGTAGTATACCAGGGAGATTGCAATCAATGTACCGACGTGAAGCAGTACATCATATAAAATTCCCGTGTCGGTATTGACATCAAACAGTATTTTAAAAAGTGCCAGATGCCCGGAACTGCTCACCGGCAAAAACTCGGTCAGTCCCTGTATAATGCCCATCAAGATCGCCTGTAATAATGACATGGCAGCCTCCTTATCCGATTCGTAAAAATCTGTCAAACTTATACATACATGACCAATTTTAACATATTTGAGGGCGGTTGTCATTAAAAGGTTTCTTAATAATTTTTTCCCTTTGCGGCATCAATCATCGCATGCAGTTTTAAAAACGCGGCATCGATTCCGCCCACGGCATCGATCAGCCCTTCCCGAACCGCTTCCTCCCCGACTAAAATGGTTCCAAGGTCTTTTGTCAGCATTCCAGTGTTCATCATCAGTTCCTCCAGACGCTCTTCCCCCGCCTTTGAATGCGACGCGATAAAGGTTAAAATCCGGTTCTGCATCTGTTTAAAATAATCGTAGGTCGGCTTGGCTCCTATGACAGTTCCGCTCATGCGCACGGGATGACCATGGTGCCCGACGGGACAATAAACGAGTAATCCGTGGAGACAGCGAGCGGTACGCCGATCGAATGGCTTCCTCCGAGCACGAGCGATACCGTCGGTTTGCTGATCGACGCAATCATCTCTGCAATGGCGAGTCCGCTCTCAACGTCGCCGCCGACTGTATTTAAGAGCAGCAGGATTCCTTCCGTATCCCGGTTGTCCTCCATCCCCGCCAGCTTCGGAAGCACGTGTTCGTACTTGGTTGTCTTAGTCATCGCCGGCAGACAATCGTGTCCCTCAATCTCTCCTATAATCGTTAAAAGTGAGATCCGGTTGTTCTCCCGGTTGTTATTTAACGCAACCTGTCCGAATTCCCGGATGTCCTCATTTTTCTGTTCCTGTTTTTCTGACATAGTTTCTCCCTCTCCTTCGGTCTTCTCTTTTTACTAATTGCATAAAAAAGCAGGGTGCAAAATTGCACCCTGCTTAGTATGTATCATCCAGCGTCATATTATGTCAGCCCACGCTACACTTCTCCCAGAAGATAGCGGTACAATCCCTCATAGCGTCCCTTGGAATTGTTCCAGGAATAGTCGTTTGCCATTCCGCGGTCAATCATCTGGTTCCACTGCTTCTTGCGGTCAAAATAGATATGTTTGGAGTAGTTGATCACGCCTAACATCTCGTCTCCGTTATAGTTTGCAAACGAGAATCCGTCTCCGGTGTTCTCGTACTCATTGTACGGCTTTACGGTATCCCGGAGTCCGCCCGTCTCCCGCACGATCGGCACCGTGCCGTAACGGAAAGAGATTAACTGCGTCAGTCCACACGGTTCAAACCGCGACGGCATTAAGAACGCGTCCGCAGCCGCGTACAGCTTGTGGGCAAGTTCGTCCGAGTAGCAGATATTCGCCGAGACACGGTCGCCGTACTTCCATGCATAGTGGCGGAACATATTCTCGTACTGCGGATCACCGGTTCCGATGACCACGAACTGCGTATAGTCGTCCACAATGCGGTCGATCGCGTAATTGATGAGATCGAGTCCCTTCTGGTCCGTCAGTCTTGAGATCAGGCCGATCATGTATTTTTTCTTGTCGACGGCAAGTCCCAGTTCCTCCTGCAGCTTCATCTTATTGGACGGCTTTTTCTTGCGGAAATCCGCGGCGTCGTAATTGACATAGATCTTTGGATCCGTCTTCGGATTGTAAACCGTATAGTCGATTCCGTTTACAATTCCCTGCATGTCGTAATGTCTTGCCGAGAGCAGACCGTTTAACCCTTCCCCGTAATACTCCGTCTGAATCTCATTCGCATAGGAATCGCTGACGGTCGTGATGTAATCCGCATACACCAGTCCACCCTTTAACATGTTGGCGTCCTTCTGGAACTCCAGCTTATCCGGCGTAAACAGATCCGCCGAGAAACCGGTCAGTCCCTGCATTGTCTTCATGTCCCAGATTCCCTGGAACTTTAAGTTGTGGATCGTGATGACCGACTTGATGCCCCAGTAAAAGGAGTCCGCCTGGAACTCATTTTTCAGATAAACCGGAATCAGTCCCGTCTCCCAGTCGTGACAGTGAATCAGATCCGGCCGGAAATTGATCTGTTTTAAAATGGAGAGTACCGCCTTGTCAAAAAAACAGAACTTCTCAATGTCAAACCGGATGTCCCCATAAGGCACGATGCAGTTAAAGTATTCCTGATTATCGATAAAATAGTAGGTGATGCCATCAAGCACATACTGAAGAACCCCGACGTACTTGTCCTGGATATAAGTCCCGGCGCTCATATAAAAATGCGTCACATACTCAAACTGGCTGCGGTATTTTTCCGGAATACAGCTATAATTCGGAATAACCACCCGCACATCCCACTCTTCCTTGTCAAATTCCTTGGGAAGCGCGCCGCAGACGTCCGCAAGTCCCCCGGTCTTGATAAACGGAACGCACTCAGAAGCTGCAAAAAGTATTTTTTTCATAAAAACCTCCTTGTATCGGAAACATCCTGTTTTTCGCAGAAAGCATATATAATATTATGATATACCATTTCACCCTACAATTCCAGCGTTTTACAAAAAAAGGACAAACCATCTGTTATGGTCTGCCCTCTTTTTGTAAATTTATTATTCATCCCAGTTGTGAAATACTTCCTGCACATCATCATCTGCATCCAGAAGATCCAGAATACGGTTGATGTTGATCAGATCCTCCTCCGCTGTCAGCTCCACATAGTTCTGCGGAAGCATGGTCACAGAAGCTTCTGCCATCGGAATACCTGCATCCTCCAACGCTCTGCGGACATCCTCAAAATCGTCCGGCGCTGTAAGGATCTCGTAGCTGTCTTCCTCCTCGGAAAAATCCTCAGCTCCTGCGTCAAGAGCCTGCATCATCAGCTCATCCGCATCTCCCTCGTAATCTTCCTTTGCGACAATGATCTGTCCCTTCTCATCAAACATATAAGATACACAGCCCTGTGTACCGATACTGCCGTGTCCCTTTGTAAACGCGTTGCGCACATTCGCAGCCGTACGGTTTTTATTGTCCGTCAGGCACTTTACGATGATGGCGGTTCCGCTCGGACCGTAGCCTTCATAAGTACAGAATTCGTAATTGACCGAGTTGCCGTCTCCAGCAGCCTTCTTGATACCGCGCTCGATCGTATCGTTCGGCATATTGTTGGATCTTGCCTTGGCGATGACCTGTGCCAGCTTGAAGTTGTTGGCAGGGTCAGGACCGCCCTCTTTTACTGCAACAGCAATCTCTCTTCCGATAATGGTAAAAATCTTTCCCTTTGCCGCATCATTTTTTTCTTTCTTGTGCTTAATGTTCGCAAATTTTGAATGTCCTGACATGTTTTTTCCTCTTTTCTGTTGAAATCCGGTTTATTATTTTAACATTTATTCTTCATTCTGGCAAGTCCCGTCTGCCAGTTCGACTTCCGAAGCCTTCTCCTCCGGAAGTTTGATCACGTGTACCTTCTGGATCATCTTGTTCTCTACAGAAAGGATCTCAAACAGATACCCGTATGCGGTTGTTGAAAACACCTCGTCGTCGCTGGGAATCTTATCGATCAGTGAGATCAAAAAACCGTTTAACGTCTCGAAATCGTCCTCTTCATCCAGCGGAATCCCCAGCACTTCCACAACCTCGTCAAACGGAGCCATACCGCTCATCAGATAGCTTCCATCCGGCTGCAGTTCGACCATGTTCGTCTCCTCGTCGTGCTCGTCCTCGATGTTTCCAACAATCTCTTCCAGAATGTCTTCCATCGCAACAATGCCTGCCGTCTGTCCGTACTCATCCACCACGATCACCAGATGACTTTTGGCTGCCTGCATCATGGCAAACAGGGAATTGATGTTGCGCGTCTCGGGGATGAAGTCCACCTCGCGGATCAGACCCTTGATCTTAGAGACCGGCGTGTCATAAACCGCCGCATCCAGGCTCAGTTCCAGAGCCTCCTTGATATGTAGGACACCAATAATGTTATCGATGTCGTCCAGAAACACCGGGAATCTGGAATAGTTGTTCTCCTTGATGAACTCCAGGGCCTGGCGAAACGTTCTGGTTCCGTCGAGCGCACAGATATTCTTGCGGTGCGTCATGATATCCTTGGCTTCCTTGTCGCCAAACTCAAAGATGTTATGAATCATCTCCGCCTCGCTTGCAAGGAGCACACCCTGCTCGTGACCCTCGTTTACCATGGAGATAATCTCTTCCTCCGTCACATCATCCGTATCGCTTAACGGATCAACGCCGAACACGCGCGCCAGAAGGTTGGATAGACCGTCCGTTAAGAATATGATCGGGTAAAAAAGAAGCTCCACCACATGTACCGGTCCCGCCAGACGCAGTGCCCAGGCTTCCGGCTTTCTGGACGCCACTTTCTGCGGCGTGTAGATTCCAAACACCAGCACAATGAGAATCAGGATCACAAAAATGAGGACATCCACAAGTACCGACATGACGCTTCCCGCATCTTCCGGCAGAAAATACGCGCGCCAGAGCGGTACCTCCAGAAAACCGAGCAGCATATGCACGATTAAAACCACCAGTTCGCAGACATGCGTATATCGTTCATTCTTATCCGTATAGCGCCGCAGAAGTCTCACACCGCGGTCTTCCTCTCCCGCCAGACGTTCTATGGCAGCCTCATTCAAATTCTGCATGGCGGCGATAAAGCCAAAAACCACAAAATCTAATATGACAAATCCTGCAAAAATGAGGATGCCCACAGTGGGGCTGCAACCATCATCCATATAGTATCCTTTCTTTCGTGTCTCCGGTATTACACACTAAAACATCAGAAATCATAACATTTTCGCGCATAATAGTCAAGTTATGTATAGAGTTCCAGACTGATCTCCAGCGCCTTGTCTATTTTCACAAGGATCTGGTGATCCAGATGGCACACTTTATCTTTCAGTCTCGTCTTATCGATCGTCCGCAGTTGTTCCAACAGCACCACGGAATCCTTGACCAGCGCATATTTCTGGCTGTCAAGCTCCACATGCGTTGGAAGCTTTGCTTTATTCATCTGCGATGTGATTGCCGCGCAGATGACCGTCGGACTGTGTCTGTTTCCAACATCGTTCTGTATGATGAGCACCGGCCGCACACCGCCCTGTTCCGAGCCGACCACCGGTCGCAAGTCTGCATAAAAGATATCCCCACGTCGAATTACCATACTTTCCACTCCATTTCTCTCTGGATCTTTTACGGATAGTATTGCCATTTTTCACGGGTGTATTCCATTTTGTTTTTATTTTCCCAACACTATGATATGCCATCTTTTCCCGGCTGTGACTGCGTCTGTTCCAGTCCGGCCAGGATCTCGCACATTCCGTCATGAATGTCCGATGCCGTCATGCCGCGCATGGAGCGCCGCGCACCTGCCGCTTCGCCCGCCTTTCCGTGCAGGTAGACGCCGAGCGGCGCCGCCTGCTCCACACGGATTCCCTGCGCCATCAGTCCGCCGATGATACCGCTTAAGACATCCCCGCTTCCCGCCGTTGCAAGCCCGGCATTGCCGGATACATTCAGCCATGTCTGGCTGTACGGAATCGCGGTAGCCGTGTGTTCGTCCTTCAAGACGCAGATCACATTATACTGTCTTGCGAATTCATCCGCCGCCTCAATCAGATGATTCTGCAGATACGCCACCGAATCCCCCGTCAGCCGGCTCATCTCTCCAAGGTGCGGCGTCACCACGAGTTCCGTGTGCGGCAGAAGCAGCAGGTTTGTATCTTTTGCAATCACATTCAGCGCGTCCGCATCCAAAAGCACCGGAACCGCCGCATTCTTGATCACTGTGCGAACCATCCCCGCAGCCGTATCCGGCGTGCCGATCCCCGGTCCGCACACGATCGTGTCCGCCCAGCTCATTGCCTCCAAAAGCTGCGGCGCCTCCGCCTTTTTGGAGGAATATGCCGTGATTACCGCCTCCGGAAGCTGCGTCTGTAAAATGGCGCGGTTTTCCTCCGGTGTAAAAATGCGCACCAGCCCGCAGCCGCTTGCATATGCGGCTTTCGCGCAAAGATATGCCGCTCCGGACATTCCCTGGCTTCCGGCAATCACGAGAAGTCTGCCGAACGTTCCTTTGTTGGAGTGGCTCTCCCTTGCGGCAAGAAGGGACAGATCCGCGTCTTCTAACGCTGCCACCGCCGGTTTGCGCTCCCCGAATGCATCCGGCGTAATCCCGATATCCGCCACAACGACTTTCCCAGCGTACTGATTGCCCGGCCACAGCAGGCATCCCACCTTTTCAAACGCGAATGTGACCGTCAGATCTGCCCGGAAAGCGGTTCCCAGCACATTTCCATTGTCCGCCGAAATGCCGGAAGCAATGTCAACCGCCGCCTTCGCCCCTTCCATGGCATTCATCCGGTCGATTAACGATGCGTATTCTCCCTCCACACTGCGCGATAATCCCACGCCGAATACCGCGTCGATCACGAGCGTGTAGGACTTCCCCTCCGGAAATTCCGTGAGGATCTTACCGCCGTACGCAAGAAAGATCTTCTTCTGGAGCTGATTGCCGACGGACGCTTTTCCTGTGTGCGGCGCTTCCAATACATCGACGGTGTTTCCCGCCTGCATGAGTATTCTAGCGATCGCATAGCCGTCTCCGCCGTTGTTGCCGCTGCCGGCAAGCAGCAGCACGGAAGCACCGGAAAGGGCGATATTTTTTCGCGCGGCAGTCTCGCGCAGGCAGTCCATGGCGGCGCGGGAGGCGCTTTCCATGAGTGTTTCTTCGGAAATGCCGGCGGCGGCCGCCGCCGCGTCCCAGCGTGCCATTTCCTCCGGCGTGGGAACGGGAACGAACATTGCTTTCCTCCTGTCTGGGCAGATGCGCTGCCATGCCGCCCCGTTGCAGGGAAAATGCCCTGCGGAAGACGGTATGTTCCCGCGCAGGACGAAAAGTCGGAAGTTTTCTGAATCAGGATTCGAGTATGACCACGGCACCGGCCACGTCGCGCTCGTGGGAGATGGAAACGTGCGCGGCCTTTACCCCCATGGTTTCGGCTCTGACGGCGGCCGCGCCGTGAAGATGAAGTTCGGGCCTGCCAGATTCGAGGGAGAGAATTTCCACGTCGTGCATGCCGATGCCCAGACTGAACCCCGTGCCCAGCGCCTTGACGGCGGCCTCCTTGGCGGCGAAGCGTCCGGCCACATAGGCCGTGCGTCCGGCGGGAGCCGACGGAAGTCCTCCGCGTTCGCGTTCCGTAAGCACGCGGCAAAGAAAACGGTCGCCGTAGCGCTCGAGCAGCGTTCTGATGCGCGGCAGGGCCGCGAGGTCGAAACCTGTGCCTTGTATCATCGTCGGAATGTTCTCCGGGATTTTCTGAATCTGCGGCCGGTATCTGCCGCAGCGGCATGAAACGGGAGAGTTTGTGGTGAATCTTACTACAGAAAAGCTTGCGAAGGCTACGGATTTTTGTGGTGTTCGTTCCGGACGGGATATGGATAAGTTTTAGCAGACCGGTCTGAAAAAGGGAGAGGCAAAGAAAATCAATGCGCCTGTGATTGAAGATAGTCCGGTGAATATTGAGTGTCGTGTCAGAGAAGAAGTGGCACTTGGTT
>OGGJ01003175.1_pt1 | contig 10630 bp, 8 predicted proteins | sample 1571071 | NCBI WGS metagenome assembly OGGJ01 (sample SAMEA2581954, study PRJEB24529) | metagenome | biome: Human gut stool | place: China | collected 2011
AACTCCAAAGTGAAACAGGTACTCCGCGAAGGGGCTACGGTGGCCGATATCGCAGCCGGGCTCTCCTATTCGGTGGTCAAGAACTGCCTCTACAAGGTTCTGAAACTGAAGAAACGCGAAGAACTGGGCGACCGGATAGTGGTGCAGGGAGGTACCATGCGCAACGATTCGGTCGTACGGGCGCTGGAACTGCTCACCGGTGCGGAAGTATCGCGCAGCGACATGCCGGAACTGATGGGGGCCTACGGATGCGCACTGTACGCCCGTACCGCCGCGAAGAAGAAGCCGGCCGCAAGCCTCGACAGCCTGCTGGCCTCGGCCTCCCACACCTCACGCAGGCTGACGTGCGGCGGCTGCGAGAACCACTGTTTCATCACGAAATACACCTTCGCCGGGAACCACACCTACTACTCCGGCAACAAATGCGAGAAGGTCTTCTCCAACCGCGGCACAGGAGCGGCGAAAGGGCGCAACGTATCGGCGGAGAAGAACGCGCTCCTTTTCGACAGGCCCTGTCCCGCCGGGCCCCGCGGACGCATCGGCATACCCCGTGTCCTCAACATGTACGAGGACTACCCCTTCTGGCACGCCCTCCTGTCGGAGGCTGGTTTCGAGGTTGTTCTCTCCTCCCCCTCCACCTACCGCTCCTACGAGGCAGGCGTCCACTCGGTCATGTCGGACAACATCTGTTTCCCGGCCAAACTCGCCCACAGCCACATCTACGAACTCGCCGCCAAGGGGGTAGACCGGATATTCTATCCATGGGCGGTGTACGAAAAACCGGAAGGACCCGACACCCGCAACAGTTACAACTGCCCGGTGGTGGCCGGCTATCCGGAGGTGGTGCGCAACGCCATCATGCCGGAGGTACCGGTAGACTCGCCCGTGGTGACGTTCCGCGACGCAAAGAAACTGCGGGCCGTCTGCCGCAAATACCTCACGGGACTGGGCGTGGAGAGCACGACGGTACGGCGGGCGATACGGGCCGCCTTCGCTGCACAGGAGGAGTACGAACAGCGTATCGCGACCCTCAACCGCGATGCGCTGGCCGAAAGCCGTGCCGCCGGCGGCGTCACCATTCTGCTCGCCGGACGCCCCTACCACACCGACCCGCTCGTCCAGCACAAGATTTCGGACATGATAACCGACATGGGGGCTACGGTGATAACCGAAGACATCGTCCGCGGCGACAGTACGACGGGCATCGCCGATTCGCACCTGGTCACGCAGTGGAGCTATATCAACCGCATCCTGCGGGCGGCACACTGGGCGGCGGCGCAGCAGGATGTACATTTCGTACAGACCACGTCGTTCGGCTGCGGGCCCGACGCCTTCCTGCTCGACGAAACGCGCAATGTCCTGCAAAGGCACGGCAAAAGCTTCACACTCCTCAAGATAGACGACGTGAACAACATCGGCTCCCTGAAACTCCGGGTACGCTCCGTCATCGAAAGCATCCGCTTCGGCAATACCGCCAGGGAACGGCCCGAACCGTTCGTCACGACAAAGACCTTCACCAAATCCGAACGGCGACGCACGCTGTTGGCGCCTTTCTTCACCGACTACGTCTCACCGCTCGTACCGGCCGCTTTCCGACAGGCGGGTTATGAAATCGTACAGCTTCCCGAAAGCGACAACGAATCGGCGGAGTATGGCCTGCGCTACGCCAACAACGAAGTGTGCTATCCGGCCACCCTCGTGGTGGGAGACCTGATTAAGGCGCTCGATTCGGGACGCTACGACCTCGACGAAACCGCCGTCATCATCACGCAGACCGGCGGTCAGTGCCGTGCGACAAACTACGTGGCGCTGCTCAAGCGGGCCATGGTGGAGGCGGGCTATGCACAGGTACCGGTCATCTCGCTCGGCATGGGCTCGTCGGTAAACCCCCAGCCGGGCTTCGGACTGAACTGGGCGAAATTCCTTCCGCTCGCGCTGGCGGCCGTCCTGCTGGGCGACTGCATCTCGAAATTCTACCACTCGGCCGCCGTCCGGGAGATACGCCCCGGAGAGGCGATGCGTCTGCGCGAAGCATATCTCGAAAAGGCGAAAGAGGCCATATCCCGCAATGCGGTGGGTGAGCTCTACGGCCTCGTCGGAGAGGCCGCCCGCAGTTTCGACGCCATCATCGAGGAGAAAACGCTCCCGAAGGTGGGCATCGTCGGGGAGATATATCTGAAATTCAACTCATTCGCCCACAAACGGGTAGTCCGTTGGCTCGTAGAACACGGCGTGGAGGTCGTTCCGCCCGTCCTGACGGATTTCTTCATGGAGGCATTTGTAAACCGTAGCGTGAAGCACCGTACCGGCGTCCAACGTTCTCCCGTACCGCTCGCCATGCTGCGGCAAATCTACGGCCTGCTGTGGCGGAAAATGGAGCAGGTGAACCGCGACGCTTCGGCGTTCCGGTACTTCACCCCGTTCCACAACATCTACGAACAGGCCGAACGCGGACGGGAAGTCATCTCCCTTTCAGCGCAGTTCGGCGAGGGATGGCTCCTGCCGGCCGAAATCGTCACTTTCGCCCGCACGGGAGTGAACAACGTCGTCAGCCTGCAGCCTTTCGGCTGCATCGCCAACCACATCGTATCCAAAGGGGTCGAGAAACGGATAAAAACCCTCTACCCGCAGATGCACCTGCTTTCGCTCGACTTCGACAGCGGTGTGAGCGACGTGAACGTCACCAACCGCCTGATGCTCCTCACCGACAACATCCGGTAAACTGCAGCCCATTCCCCCGCACGCCCCGCCGTACCCGTTGCCGACAGGTACGGCGGGGCTGTCCCTTTTACTGATATCGCTCTCTTCCATTCACCGGACGGCAGAAAGAGGAAACAACGGGAAAACAGGGCATTCCTGCCGCCTCAGCCGGCTGCCCCGACCGGAGGGCGACTCCCCCCTACCCCATTTCTTCCATCCGCGACACCCTCTCCGAGCATCTGTATCTTCCACCCTTTCTGTGATATTTTTATCATCAAACAAATTTATAATATATCATTTGAAATGAAATATGACATTCGTAACTTGCAAACCGTATCGATACAAAGACAACCTAAATTCCACTTAGCAAACCTTACTCGGTCATGAAACACATCATCCGCCGTATCATTCCCATAATGCTCCTCTTTGGAGGAACGCTGACGGGATGCAACAATCCGGCAAATAACGAAACGCATTACGTCCGGCTCAGCGATGCCGCCTGTACCTTCCGCCATACGGACAACACGCCTTTTACGATAGAGGTAATCACTTCACCCGACAATTGGGAAGCACGCTCGTCGGGCAGTTGGCTACAAGCAGAACGACAGGGAACGGCACTCGTTCTCACCCCCGAAGAGAACCTGACCGGAGCGGAAAGGAGTACGGAAGTGACCGTCACGGCAGGCCAGGCCACGGCACGCATCCAGGTCACACAGTTGGGCGACACTACCCTGCCGATAATATACCGTAAGCTCGACGACCTCCATTCGTCGGCCATCTCGCCCGACGGCAACATCGTGGGCGGATACTACTCCACGGCCGACGACGAAAGCTACTCGAAAATGACGGTGGTCTTCATCGACCTGCGCACGGGCGAACGGACCGAATTCGGCCCCTATCCGGAGAGCCTGATACTGCCTACCTCCGTAAGCTGCGTAACGAGCCAGGGTCTGATGTATGTCGTAAACGGGCAGGGAGACATGTTCGCATTCGATATGCACGAACGCAACTATTTCATTCCCGAAGTCGCCGGATACGCCACCATACAGGTCAACAGTTCCAGTGCGTACGGCACCAAATGGGTAGGCAGAGCAACCGGCAAGGGCGAAACGATGTATGTGCCGCTCATATCCGAAAACGGCACCGTGCGCGAACTGCCGAGACGGAGCTCAACTACCGCAACGAACCGCACAGCATGGGCATTATCGCCCGCGGCATCTCCGCCGACGGCTCGATTGCCTACGGTACGATTTGGGACAACCTCGACTTCGGCATGGTCTATTGGGACAAGGAGGGCAATGTCCATTACGTAGGCGAAGACGTGCGGACAGTCACCACTGTCCAGCGGTCCGACGGTTACGGCGGCACATACGACTACAATATAGTGAACGGTATGATAAGCTGGGCGGGAACCTATCAGGCCAGTCCGAGCGGCAAATACATCGCAGGCACGTACCGCGAAGAATCAATCTCAGAGAACGGGGAAACAATCAACGAGAGCTATTGGCCGGCGTTCTTCAATACCGAAACTAAGAAAACACACGTTTTCAGCGAGTTCGGAGACGGATGCGGCATGACGGCTACCGACGACGGCATCGGTTTCATCGGCACACCGAGCGTCTTCACCACCGCCGGAGCGGTAGTCAATATCGAAACGGGCGAACATCTGGGCAGTATCCAGGAATGGGTAATGGACCGATACGGCCTTTATCTGCCGGCAGCCGGATTCGTACAATATGTCATTCCTACCGGCGAACCGGGCAGCGAATTCATTCTTTGGGGAATCTCACCTGACTCGACCGTAAGCGAACCCAACTGGTACGTGGCACCCAACCCGGCGAAGTGACGGCACCACTCTGCAACGAATCCGAGGGCAGGCCATGGACGGGTCTGCCCTTGCCGTACAATTTCCCGCCGGACGAAAAACGCTTCCTACGGAACAACCCAACGCTGACCGCCCCTATTTCCGACAGGACCCAACCGCTCCACACGACGGCCCCGGCCGGGAAAAGGCTAACGGTTCACCTCGATATCGGCCAGCAGAGCAGCCTCGCGGCCGCCCCATTTGTCGCGGAATTCGACCATGCCCGCCGAATCGAGATAAGAGGGATGCTTCACCTTGAAGGTGAGGCGCTGGTAATGATGGACATAGACGCCCAATGCCACGCACATGGGACGCAAGCCCTCCTCCCCATGCCCTATGCAATATTGTTTGAGGGTACAGAAATAATCGAAATCGGCCGCCTGTACACGTTCGTCCCACGGGCCTACCCGTTCGATTACCCGGCGCGTAAGCAGGATGCAGGAGCCGGTAAACCTCTCCGCCAGTTCGGACATCATCGCGGGCGATACGGCGAATCCGGCATCGAACCGTTCGAAATCGGGATACATCAGCCTTTTCATCAACCGCAGCACAGCATACCGTGTCCCGAACAACTTAAGCAGCGGATACTTTACATATTTCCACCGGGTATTGATACGGCGCTGGACAGCCCGCGACTCCATATCGTCGTTCGAACAGGGAGAGATGGCATCGGCCCCGCTGACGTGCATCGTACGCAACAGATGCTCATCCCATCCTGCCGGCACCAGCACGTCGTTGTTCAGAAACACGAGATAGTCGTAACGGGCGGCGGCAATGCCTTGATTCTGACAATAAGGGTAAGAGTAGTTGCCGGGGTTTTCAATCACCGTATCGGCATGCTCCCGGAAAAATTCGCGCGACCCGTCGGTCGAATTGTTGTCGATAATAATCAGCTCGTAAACATTGCGGGTATTTCGTTTCAGCGTTTCATAAAAAAGCCGATTCATGCCGATTTGATTGTGAACGGCCGTAACAATGCTAATCATTCACAGTGAATCTGAAAATTCGATGCTGCAAAGAAACAAAGAATTTCCCTAATATATATTATACACATAAATTAATGCTCCGAAAAAGCAAAGACACCGTATGAACACGGGATAGATACAAAAGACAACGGCCCGCCTTCAACCACGACAGCCCGGCAATTCGTGCCGGGCTGTCGCCTTACGGGGGCTGAAAAGGGCGCAGGTCACCCGGCCTGCACGCAGATTATCCTGATACTCCGGACAACGGCGGCAGCGGTACCGGTATTCTCGATACTGACGTACCGGTAATCGCTCCCGTCCGGTGCCTCGAAACTGTTGAACTCGGACGTAGTACCCATCCGGGTATATTCGTACGTCCCGGAAGAGGTTCCCATACCGACCTCGATAAAGCGGGAGTTATATGCCTCCGTACAATCCACCTCCACGCTCACCACCCGGCCGGGCAGCGCAGCGGTATTCCACAGCATTCCGCCCCGTTTGCCGAACTCCATGTACTTGTCGCTCCCGGACACGGTATATTTCAGTTTCAGAAAGCCGAACTCCACTCCATTCTCCGTGCCGGTCAGCGTCTCCCCGTTCACATAATCCCGTATACCGAGATCGCCGCCGTCCATGGTAAAGGTACGGCTCACGGTATCGCCGCTCCCGAAATGGATATCCTGCACCTTGATGACCCCGGATGCCATTGCGAGTCCGTCCCGCTCCATCCGTACGGCTGCACCCGATTCGGTAGCGACGGTGACCGCCACCCTGCCGTAGTTCCCCGGCAGCAGAGCGAACCAGCAGTCGCCGAGTTCCCCCACCGTTACGGTGCTGCCCGAACAGTCGAGGGTTACGGTACTTTCCGTATCCGCACCGGGAACCAGCGTCCAGCCGCCGCCCGCATCGTCTATCGACACCGTAAAACCGCCGGCCATGGGAACCCCCTCCAGGCTCTCCAGCACGATACGGCTGACGCGTTCATCCGACAGGGCCGCCGGCATATCCTTCGGCGACAGCCGCAGGTAACCCGTATAGTGAGCGAATCGGAACGGAGCCGTATGCACCGTACCCTCCTGCGGTATCTCCGCCTCCACCGGAGCGGCCACCATCAGCACGGCTTCGGTATCGAAAGCATCCGGGGAGTACGCCTGTACGACGGGAAAGAGCAGCGAATCGTCCGCATCCCCGACGAGCATACCGGCCGGATACAGGGCATAGAGCCGTTGCTGTGAAAACGGCCCGGCATCTGGCGGAACGAGGGCATCCCCCGCAAACAACATATACGAGGCATCGAAACCGCCATCGGCCACCATGTCGAAACGGCTCCACAGCCTCCCGCCGTCGGCCACACGTGCCCCCTCCGCAAAAGCCGCCACCCGGAGCGCATCGCCCTCCGACCACACCACGCGATGGGCTTCCCCGTCGTATTCGTACGCCACCCGCGTACCTTCCCCGTCCGGATAGGCACCCGATACGATGCGTACGCCGTTCCGACCGTCATTTCCTTCCCCGGTTCCGGCACATGCCGCCAGAGCCGCAATACCGGCCAGCACACCCACTCGGCATGCCGCCGTCACATAACCATGTTTCATACGCCTTACCATTCCAAATCCGTATCATCCACCCGGAGGTCACCGCCGGCGGCCCCCTCCGCACCATAGGAGAGCGCGATGCCCCCCTCGCACGCCACTCCCACCATCTCCGCGACGGGAGCGGCGTAAATCTCTTTTTCCATCATGCGCAACTTTTCAATTTCCGGCGGTTACACTGCACACCGCCTGACAGTTATACGAATACAAATTTATCAAAATAATATAAAAGGACGCAATAATATCACAATTATATTCCCCCGGTCCTGCCAAAGAGATGCGAAAGACCGCAAATAACATGGAGAGGCCGCACCGCTGCAAATGAAATAAAAGGGCAGCAGGGGCCGTTACTCGTGTATTTTATGGTAATTTTGCACCGTGGTCTGCATCCCGTACGAACGGCAAAAAGGGAAACGGACCTTCATTTGCACGATTATTGAATCCCGGAGAGAACGATATTCGATTAAAAAACAAACGATATGCTCGGTATTAACTGCATAGGCATACTGACATCCGGCGGCGATGCCCCCGGCATGAATGCCGCCATCCGTGCGGTGACCCGTACCGCCCTGTACAACGGCTTCGAGGTCAAGGGCATCTACCACGGATACAGGGGACTCCTGAACGGAGAGATTGAAACGTTCCGCACGGAAAACGTAAGCAACATCATCCAGCTCGGCGGAACCATCCTGAAAACGGCCCGGAGCAAGGAGTTCCAGACCCCCGAAGGACGCCGGCAGGCGTTCGAGAACATGCAGCGCGAACACATCGACGCGCTCGTGGTGATAGGCGGCGACGGTTCGCTGGCCGGAGCGAGGGAGTTCGCGGCCGAATTCAACTTCCCGATTGTGGGCCTTCCCGGAACGATAGACAACGACCTCTCCGGCACGGATACGACGATAGGTTATGACACGGCCCTGAACACCATCATGGAGGCGGTGGACAAGATACGCGACACGGCCATGTCGCACGAACGGCTCTTCTTCATCGAAGTGATGGGACGCAATGCCGGGTTCCTTGCCCTCAACGGCGCGATAGCCACCGGTGCGGAGGCGGCCATCATACCGGAAATCGCCACCGAGGTAGACCAGTTGGCCGAACTCATTCAGAACGGTTTCCGCAAGAGCAAAAGCAGCAGCATCGTACTCGTGGCCGAAAGCGAAGTGACGGGGGGAGCCATGGGGCTCGCCGAACGGGTGAAGCAGGAGTATCCGGAGTACGAGGTGCGCGTCACCATCCTCGGCCACATCCAGCGCGGAGGTTCGCCCACGGCGGCCGACCGGATTCTGGCTACCCGGATGGGCGAAGCGGCGGTGGACGCCATCATCGAGGGACAGCGGAACGTCATGGTAGGCATACAGGACGACAAACTCATCTATGTCCCCTTCTCGAAGGCGATACGCGACGACAAGCCGATAAACCGCGACCTGATACAGACCATCAAAATGCTCTCCATATAAAAGCTGCGGACATGCCCGCAGAAACGAACGCCCCGTACCCGAAAGGTACGGGGCCTCTCATATCCATACGACCGCATGGAAGCACCGGCAACAGGCCGCAGGCGTCCCCCTCTACCCCTCCCAGAGCTGGGACTGCCAGGCGCCCGTTTCGAGCAGACGTCTTTCGAGCATGGCCATCAACTGTTCGTTGCGGATAAGGCCCCAGGTCGGCCCGCAGTGGAACCGCGGCGGAGCCTCTCCGGCGAAACGTTCCACGACCAGGTCGGGCCGCAGCCGGCGCAGGATGCCGATGAAAAGTTCCATATATTCGTCGAGGGTACGGAAGCGGTATCGTTCCGGATGTGCCTTCCAGTCCGCCTCCATGGGGGTATCCCGGAATATCTGGAGCTGGTGGAACTTGACCGTCGTCAGGGGGAGCGCATTGATGGTCTCCGTCTGGGCGGTCATCATCCCGTCGGTCTCGCCCGGCAGCCCGAGAATGAAATGCGCTCCGACATGTATCCCGCGTGCGGCGGTCGCCTCCACAGCACGGCGTGCGCAGTCGAAATCGTGCCCCCGGTTCACGGCACGGAGCGTTTCGTCGTAACACGACTCGATGCCGTACTCAACGGCCACGTAACAGGTGCGGGCCAGCTCCGCGAAGTAATCGAGTACCGCATCGTCCACGCAGTCCGGACGTGTCCCCACCACAACACCCGCCACGAGGGGGTTGGCGAGCGCCTCGCCGTACACGGCCCGCAACCGCTCCAGCGGCGCGTATGTGTTTGAAAAGGATTGGAAATAGACGAGGTAGCGTTCGGCCCGACGATACCGGTTGCGGTGAAATTCGATACCTTCTTCTATCTGGCGGGCGACGCTTTTGAAGGGCTGACAATACGAAGGGGTGAAAGCCTCGTTGTTGCAGAAGGTGCAGCCACCCGTTCCCACCCGTCCGTCGCGGTTGGGACACGTAAAGCCGGCATTGACGGCCAGCTTCTGCACACGCCCTCCGAACAGTCTCCGGAAGTAGCCCGAATAGCTGTTGAAAGGCCTCTCGTCACCCCAGGAATATATCATCGTTCTCGATTGAAAAAAATTCCCGCACGGAGTCCTCCTCACGGGGCCTCACGCCTTCCGAAGCGCCTCGACGAAACCCGGGAAGAGCGACCACAAATGTTCGGTCTGGAGCCACAGTTCCCTGGCGAGCGCCTCTTTGGAGGGCCTTTCGGCACGTATCTCCTGCAGGTAAGCGTCACTGACGGGATGCTCCCCGGCCAGAAATTCGTCATAATAGGGCCGGAAGCGGCTGCGCAGCCTCACTACCTCGCCATGGGGCAGCGTGCCCGTCCGCCGGAATTCGCTCCACAGGGTCAAGATTACCTTGTCGATATACTTGTCGTTCACGTCGTTGATAATATCGTCGAACGACTCATACTCTTCCATGGCGATGTAGGTATAAGCCAGCGGAATGGTCGCTTCGGTATGGTCTTCGGGGTCTACGTCGAGCAGCATCTCGAAAATGGCGGCGGCCATCTCCCAGTCTCCGGCCAGAAAATGGTCGATGCCGGAGCAGTAACCGGTCAGCACGGCGGCCTGCGTCGGCTCATCCTCCCACTCCAGCACGGTCTCCCCCTCTTCGGGAATCATATCCACCAACCGCTGGAACGCATGCAGCCGCGTATTGCAGGCTCCCTCGAAATCGCGTTCGTCCTCCTGCCTCCTCGAACGGGCAAGCTCCGCAGCGAAATCGAAATCATCTCCGTCGGCGGCAGGGAGATAGGCGATAACGTAGCTGTCCTCCCCCGTCGGCCTAAGTACCGGTTTCATCATCTTGACAGACCTTTTGCTGAGAATACGTATGTATCGTTTTGCAGGCGCGAAGATAGCAATAATGCCTGCAAAAAAAGCATATAACGCCGCGCGGACAAAATTTCCGCCCGGAAAACTTCGTCATTTAAATGAAATGTCCTATATTTGCCCCGCATAAAGAGGCCGCAATAGCTCAGTTGGTAGAGCGTTTCACTCGTAATGAAGAGGTCCCGAGTTCAAGTCTCGGTTGCGGCTCCGGAC
>OGGJ01003177.1_pt1 | contig 10628 bp, 13 predicted proteins | sample 1571071 | NCBI WGS metagenome assembly OGGJ01 (sample SAMEA2581954, study PRJEB24529) | metagenome | biome: Human gut stool | place: China | collected 2011
AACGCCTGTTCGGTAAGCCGCGCCGCGCCTTTTCCCACTTTGACGTATAGGGCAATCGTTTTTTGGGTTACTTCCTCCTGCAAGGTATCAACTCCTTTCCCGGTAAAGTGCGGCTATGCTCATTCGCCGCCGTATAAGTCGTGATTGACAAGGGCGGTATAGTAGCTGTCAATGGTACTCGGCGCGTTGAACAGCACCGCTTTTAGATACTGCTTGATGTTGCGCACTTTGGTTGTGTTCTCCCTCATGCAATCCAAAACAAACTCAATATGGCTGCTGTTCAGCTTCAAAAACTTGGATTTCACCAATTCGGCGGGGTAGTCGTCCCCGGCAATACGGATTGTCTTTCGGGCTGTGCAGACGGTTTCCAGCATAAGGTCAACAATCTCGTCCAAACGGTCTTTGTCAATTTTGCAGTTTTGAATGAGATGGTCGTATTCGATATTGTCCTTGATAATCTCCCTGTAAATCTCTACTGCGCTATTGCTTTTCGCTTCCGTTCTTTTCCTTTCCGGCGGCGTAGCCGCTTCGCCATGCGCAAAGGGCAAGGGGTTTAGGGAATGGAAAGGAATGGAATCGGTACTTGATAAATCAGTAATTGATTGTTCTTTACTTAATATATCTTTATTTAATTGCGTTGGATTTTCCAACGTAGGTTTTTCCTGCGTAGGTTTTTCCAACGTTGGATTATCCAATGTTGGATTTTCCAATGTAGGTAAATCCAATATAGGCGGCTGTCCGCCGCTGGTAGCTGCTTCCGGCTCTCGCGGCTGCGGCTGCTCGTATATGACGTAATCTGCGCCCCGCAAGCGTCCCTTTTCGTCGCGCTCCCGGCTGCGCACGATATATCCGGCTTTTTCGAGTTCCTTTACCGCTTCGCGGATTGCGTCGATCTTCTCCCGGTTGATATGGGATAAGCCCGCAAGGGTATAATCCCAATCTTCGGGCAGCGAAAGCATTTGCGACAACAAGCCCTTTGCCTTTAAGGACAATTCCTTGTTTCGCAAGTGGTGGTTGCTCATAACGGTATATCCCGTATTTCGCTCCACTCTGAAAACTGCCATATTTCCTCACTTCCTCTCTTGGTATGCGTGGACAATTAGAAAGCCGTTTTCGGCTGTTTTGGTATTGCAATATGCCCTTTGCCGTTTTCGCGTCTGCAAAGCCGCATGGCACAAGGGCTTTTGCCCGTCTATTTGTCCATGCTGGCGTGCGTTTTCCGCGTCCTTTTGCCGGGGCAATAGGGACACTCTTTGAAAACGCAAAACTCATATTTCCACCCGGGGCGGTAGAAACGGCAAGTGCCGCAATCTTCATCATCTCCGGCACAACCGGATTGATAGCGGTCAAATCCCGGCTTCTGCTGCATGAGCAATTCAAACGCCCGCTGCTTGCCCTTTGTGAAATACATTCCGGCTGCACCTCCTTTCCTGCGGGCATAAAAAAACGGCGTTACTTTCTCCCCCAAAGGGGTTAAGGTAACGCCGTTTGTGTGCGTATTCAGTTTTTAACACATTCCCTGTCTATCCGCTGTCCGCAAAACCATTGATTTTATTAGCTTTTTGCCGCTATCGCTATCACACCTCATTATTCCAGCGGCCCGGATTTCAAGCCATGCTTGCGGACATTGAAGCCGGGAAAGTGGGTACGGTCATCGTCAAGGACATGAGCCGGTTAGGGCGAAACTACTTGCAGGTAGGGTTTTACACGGAAATGCTGTTCCCTCAAAAGGGAGTGCGTTTTATCGCTGTCAACGACAATGTGGACAGCGCAAACGGCGGCATGGACAACGATTTTACCCCTCTGCGAAATCTGTTCAACGAATGGCTGGTGAGAGATACGAGCAAGAAAATCAAAGCAGTAAAACGAGCAAAAGGCATGAGCGGCAAGCCCGTTACCAGCAAGCCGGTCTATGGCTATCTCATGGACGAGGACGAGAACTATCTCGTTGACGAGGAAACCGCGCCGGTTGTCCAGCAGATATACCAGCTTTGCCTTGCCGGGAATGGCCCGACCAAGATTGCCCGTATGCTTACGGAGCAGCAAATCCCTACGCCGGGAACGCTGGAATACCGCAGGACGGGCAGCACCCGCCGCTACCACCCCGGCTATGAGTGCAAATGGGCGACGAACACCGTCGTTCATATCCTCGAAAACCGGGAGTACACCGGCTGTCTGGTAAACTTCAAGACGGAGAAGCCCTCTTACAAGGTCAAGCACAGTGTAGAGAACCCCGTAGAGAAGCAGGCCATTTTTGAGAACCACCATGAGCCTATCATAGACCGGGAAACATGGGAGCGCGTGCAGGAGTTACGCAAGCAGCGCAAACGCCCGAACCGCTATGATGAAGTGGGGCTGTTCTCCGGTATGCTGTTCTGCGCCGACTGCGGCCATGTGATGTACCAGCAGCGGTATCAGAACAAGAACCGCAAGCAGGACTGTTACATCTGCGGCAGCTACAAGAAGCGCACCCGCGACTGTACGGCGCACTTTATCCGCACCGACCTGTTGACCGCCGGTGTCCTCTCCAATCTCCGGCAAGTGACGGAATACGCCGCCAGGCATGAGAGCCGCTTTGTAAAGCTGCTCATCCAGCAGAACGAAATCGGCGGCAAGAGAAAGACCGCCGCAGCCACCAAGCAGCTTGAACAGGCGCAGGAGCGCATTGCCGAAGTGAGCCGCATTATCAAGCGGCTGTATGAGGACAATGTGAACGGCAAAATCAGCGACGAGCGTTTCATGGAACTGTCGGCAGACTATGAGCAGGAACAGCGGGAACTGAAAGACCGCGCCGCCGCTTTGCAGGCCGAACTGGACAAGTCGCAGGCCGCCACCGTCAACGCGGAAAAGTTTATGGGTATCGTCCGAAAGCACCTTGCCTTTGAGGAACTTACCCCCACCCTCTTGCGGGAAATGATTGAGAAAATCGTCGTGCATGAGTGCAGCTATGACGAGAACGGCACCCGCAGGCAGGACATTGAGATTTATTACAGCTTTGTCGGCAAGATTGACTTGCCCGAATAACCGCCCGACCTATCCGACACAATGGCCAAGTGTCGGATAGGAACGGCAAAATTTTTTGCACTTCTATTGCTTCTTTATCACACATAAGCAAACGCAGACGGCAGACTTTTACCGCCTGCCGTACTGCTTTCGGAAAAAGGTTGCGACAAACAGACAATTTACTTCGCTCACTCGCCGCTCGCTGCATAAATAGACTGTTTAACCGTGTCGCTTACGGGCACATTTGCAGGCTGCTCTCCGTGCCGTCAGCTGGCGCGCGGCCTGCGTTTATCCTGCAAAAGTGCCAAATTATGTTGCGCCTTTGATTTTTATGCAGAGGTAGGCGCAACCGGCGCATAAAATGCGCTTGCAATTCTGATAACATCTTCGTCATGGCGCAGATGTTTTTTATTTTATGTTTTTTTCCGCTTTTCCCGGCTCCAATTTTAACGGTGTGCATTTTGACGGGCGGCAAGGATTAACTTCGCGGCATAGCCGTCCTTGCCTGCGTCTGCCCACCGTTTTTTAATTTGCGCCGAAAGCGGCAAAAAACAATCGCGGTAAGCGAGGGGTTACGATGCAAGGGTTTAGAACCCTTCCGAACCCATGGAAAAGAATACCTGCGCCATAAGGGGCTTGGTATTTTGCCTGCATTCAATTTTAAGAAGGCGAGGAATGAAGTATGAAAGTAAAAGTCAAAATTACGGAAAAACTGGTAAGAGTTATTGATGTTCACGCTGATAGCGTGGAAGAAGCAAAGCAAAAAGTTGAAGATGAATACAGGGCAGGTAATATTGTCCTTACAGCTGATGATTTTGTTTCTTATTCAATTACCAGGGCTTAATTTAATTCTAAAATCGGGAGGAATATATGATGAGCAAGTATGTAGTACTTAAAAATGACGGTAAGGTGGAGATTAAAGAATTGGAGCAAAAGCTGGAGCTTCAAACAATGTATGAGATGGGCTTATAAAAGCTTCAGAAAATATTTCATATGTACCGACCTGGATGATATAATTAAATAAAGAAGTGTTTAAAATAAATGGTCTTATGGCCATTTATTTTTTGACATTTAACTATGTATAATATAAAATATACATAGTTAAAACGTACGAAAAATACAGTTTTGTAAAAGCTAAATTTTAATGATTATGGAGTCTTAGTTATGATGCCGGATTTTATTACTGACAAATCAAAAATTGCAAAATATACTTACGCCGACGTCGAAGAAATTTTTTTGGATAACTATGAGGACGTTTTGAAAAAATATATTGCCGGCGGTAAGCCTTCAGATGATACAACTAAAAATTATTATGGGCGTATCAGAAAATTTCTTTCCTGGTGCAAGGATAACGATTTTAAACCTCTGCGCGTTCAGGAGCAGCATATTATATTGTACCGTGATTTTTTGGTGCAGGAAAATCAGAAAGCTGTTACCATATCTGCCAAACTTACAGCAATACGCAAATTTTATCACCTTGCCCAAAAATTTCATATCATAAGTGAAAACCCGGCTGAAGATGTTAAAGCGCCGCGTGATCCGGATGCGGCACTTGTAAATATTCCTTATCTTACGGCCGGCAAGCTGGAATACCTTTTTCATTCCATACCTTCTGATACGGAAAAGGAGCTGCGCGATAAGGTTATTATTGCCTTTATGGCAATAGAAGGGCTGCGTACCGTTGAAATTCACCGTATGAATGAATAAGATATAAATGTTGAGCAGCAGACTATCCTTATTCATGGCAAAGGTAAGAACTCCATGATTTACCCGCGCCCGGATACTTTTGCTTTGCTGATGCGTTATCTTGAAAGTAAAGGCCGCTTCCGGATAAAGGCTAATAAGAACCAAAATTATGAGGACGGACTGACGCCGGTATTTACCTCTACCTCAAATAATATGTATGGGCACCGTATAATAAGGCAGGCCGTGCGTGATGCGGTGAATAAGTGGTTGAAGGCAGCCGAGCTGAAAGAAAAAGGGCAAGCCGGGCACATGCTCCGGCATACCTGCGCAACGCTTCTTTATAAGGAAACTAAAGATTTAAAACAAATCCAGGAAACGCTGCGGCACAGCAACATCAACATGAGCAGTAAATACGCACATTTAACGGACAGACAGGAAAACCGGTATACCAACAGCATACCGGTAGAATTAGAATGATAAAAGCCGGGCTTTGCCTGGCTTATTTTTTATAAGGTTTCGTCAATATCATTTTTGTGCGTTGAAAGGTATTTTTCAGTAGCGGTAATTAAAAATTCCGCTTCCTGGTTATCTAATTCATGCCCAAGGGTAACAACCTTAAATAAACGGGTTTGTCCCCGATTTTCTAAAATATCTTCAAAGCTCTGAACAGTATTTTCAGTTTGCAATTTTGGCATAAAATAAATTCCTTCCATTATAATTCAAGTGAGTTATTTTTTAAAAGATTTTTAATATCGGGCGATTTTTTCAAATCATTATTAAATTTCATGCAGCGCGCAAAAGAACCCTTTAATGCAGGGCTTTTTTCTATTATCTTATTACACCGTTCTTCGGAAAGCCCAAATTTAAGCATTGCCCTGTATATATCAAAATCTGTTGCAGGTTTTCCGGTTTTAACAGCATCATTATTTACGCGAAAAAAATTATAAGCAGCGGTATATTTTAAGCTGTTTTTTAACTCTGAACTTATAAAATTTCCTAAGATACGTGACCTGTTTGCAGCTTTTTCTGTAACTTTTTCTACACGGTCTTTATCAAGGTAAGGGCTTGCGCTTAATACGTTATTTACTATTTGAGCGCAGTTTTCAAGCGCTTCATAATTAATATTGTAGCTGCTGATAAGTTTATACTGTTCTTTGTGGGTTTCCTTAAATGGCATTACTTTTTGCCATGAGCCGATTTCAGTGTTAAGTGCTTCACACCAAAGGCTGGTTCCGTTATCAAATACCGGTGCCGGCCCAATAAATTTTAATGTTTCTACATTGCGTATAAAACCAAAGTTTCCAAAATGGCGGTCAGTGTTTTCAATAAGAAAATCTACCGTCATAAGGGCATCTAAATGCTCTTTAACATTCGGAATTTGCAACTTTTCTGCACATTTTAGAAAATGCGTATATTCGTTATCGTTATTGCTTTTAGGCAGTACATTTCTAATCAGGCTTGCCGGAACAAATTCTGTTTCGGCAGTTACAAAATTCTTACATAAAGAGAGCGGGCGCCCTTCTTCTTTTATAAGTTTATATTCAATATGCTTTATGCCGAGCGCGTCCATAATTTTAGAAGCGGCAACTTCATTGTATGGTTGCTGCAGCAAAGGAGCGGAGCCTGCTTTTGCAAGGTATCTTTCACCATCAATAATAACCCATTTTTTCTTTAGCCAGCCGTTACTGCTGGCATCCGGTGTCATTGGATTAAGATACGGTTTTGAAGAGCCTCTTGAAAAAAAGGCGTCGCCCAAATCGCTTGAAAATTCATTTGTAAAAAAGTTTACGTCCTGCCACTCAATGCTGCTGCCAGATGGTTTAAGCCAATATTGGTCAGAAAGGCTTAAGCCAAGGCTGCGGGCAGCAAGTTTAGTGGTAGTTTCAATGCCGTAAGTTTGTAATACGAATTTTAACCCGTCACGGCTTGCAGGGATGGCACGGCTGTGCCACCAGGCGTTGAGGCTGCCGACTGTATTTTTTATGTCATTGTTAGTAACTACGCCAATGGGGAAAGCCTCCGGATCAATTATTTTATCGATGCCAACGATATAGCCGCTGTCAGAAAGTTCTATGTCTGCAAGCGGGCGGTTTTTGTTTAGCAGTGTATAATGCATGCTGTATCTCTTCCTTTTATGGCTTTTATAAATTAGGTAAGATAGCTTTAGATTCTTTAATTGAGAAACCGGCTCTATGCAAAATACTATAATAAATTAAATTTTCAATTTTATCATAAATTTGAATACCATCATTAAATTTTATACCTGAATGAGACATATTATTTCTCATTTGAACAAAGTCACTTACCTTTGAGGAAAACGAATCAGATGATTGAATATCTTTATTAAAATGTTCGTTTAATTTTAAAATTTTATCTTTTAAAGATGGAGAATATTTTTTCAACTGTGCTCCCAAAATATTGTTGGCTTTTTGTTTTATTTTAGAGTCACATTCATAGCTTTTAATTTCTTTTAAAAGAAATTTTGTTAAATTTTTTGCCTCTTCAATTAATTTTTCATTTTTTTCAAAATTGAGTAAAGTAAATTCTCTTTCTACTGCTACACAAATATCAATGATATCTTGATATAATATTTTGTTTAAGTCTTTATTCTTTTTGGGTAGAAAATTCAAATATGGACTTGTAGTGTCTTCGTTGATAACTTTCATTAGTTCGCTTAAATGATTATCTAATGCGAACAGTTTTATAGTTTTATAAAAATTTAACTTATCATGTGAATAATCTTCATAACCATCATCTATATATACTATGAATTCGATTTCCGTATTGTGATTTTGACCATTTATATTAATGGTTCTAGGACATAATAATGATATGTCAAAGCCGACGTTTAGTGTTTTAGAACAAAATTGACATAGTTTTTGTACATAAAAGTAATATTTTAGAATATCTTCAAGTGATTTTAATCTGTCATATTCCAATTTAATGTAAGAATTAACATTATTAATGGCATCATAGACTTTTCCAATTTCCCATTTGTCCAAAACTTGTACTCCATAAATAAAATGGAATTTTTCGTTAGCAATTTCTATATTGTGTTTCCATTTTAAATTTGTATTATATTTGATATTAAAAGAACATGACTCTGGTGTATCTATTTTTTCTTCTGCATTGTCTGGTGGATACAAAAGATTGATTATTTTATTTTTAAAAATTATTTTGTTAAATTCTATTTTATCAACATTTTCATTATTTTTGCTTTTAATTATCAAAGGAGTATAAAATTTAATAGGATGTAAAGTAATAGGTGAAGTTATTAGTATTTTAAAATAATTATTTTTATAAAATACTATTCTAGAACCATCAGTTACATAACCATAAAACCATTCTTTTATATTCCTGGTTTCTTCATTTCTTTCATTATAACAATAGCGAGAGCATTCTTCTGTCATAGGAATTAAAGTAACAACGCTATTGTTATATTCAAAATATGCATCGGGCTTTTCTTTATTACAAACACATAAAACGCCAGATAGACTTTGTAAATCTGTCGTTAGCATAAATATTCACTCCTTTCAAATTTAATTTGGTTCTAAAAGCTTTTGTTGAGCTTTTAGAGCTCTGTCAATAAGAAGTTCAGCTTTAGGGTCTAATTTAACTTGTTTAACTGTTGTATTATTAGGTATTTCTGAAATATCAATACCTGGGAAACGGAAAGCTTTATTGCGTATTTCAAATATTGGGTTAAGAGCATTTTTTATATTTTCATATTTTTTTAAGTTAGTAACCCAACTATTTGATTTTTCTCCATTCTCATTAATGGCATTCTGCAAATTTTGTAAAAGCTTCTTAGGATAAGTTATAGTTCTTACTATTGGTAGTTGAATATTATAAAAATCTTCAAAAGTAATGTTATAAATTTGGAGTAACTTCTTTAGTGCGTCAACGCCTATATTAAGAGTGCCGTTTTCAATGCGGCAGTATGTACTCTTACTTATATTTAGCATTTCGGCGACTTGTTCTTGTGTTAAATTGTGTTCATTCCGCAATATTATAAATTTATTTTTGTTGCTCAAATTCATATAGTTCACCTTCTTTTCAGTTTTCATATATGATTATAATTGAAAATCAAAAGTAAGTCAATGTTGCAAATTTGAATATTTACAATATAGTTATATTTGATATAAAATATACATAAAGAAAGAAAAAGCTACCGATAGACGGTTAGCCTGAAATAAAAAGAAGTTAAAAAATAACCGCTAGTTTGTCAGGACTGGGCGGTTATTTTTTATTGCAAAATTAGCCAAAAAGTTGACCAATTAAAATACCAAATCCAATTAAGGATATAGCAGAAGCAATAACTGTAAATAAAGTTATTCCGTTCATTGCAATCCCTCCTTGGCATATATTTCTAATTGAAGATTCAATTAGATTTCTATGTTAACGGAGGGTCTCAGTCCCTCCGGAGAGGGCTAACCGCCTACCGTGATATGGTAGCTTTCACCAAAATATTTTAGCATAAAAAATTAATGTAGTAAAGCATATCAAAAAAATGAAAGCGGATTTTATCCGCCTTTATTTTTTCTTTTCTACTATAAAAGTAATTTATAAGTATTGCTAAATATATATAAAATTTAGTTAGTTCATCAAGTATTTGATAAGATATAAAACCTGCTAAATTCAGTATAAAAGCAATAGTTTCAATAGCTGATAGTTACGATTGAAAATTCTATACTTTGTATTTATCTCAACTGGCTTGTCTAATCGAAGCAGATGACGGGGACAGGGATAGAAAATATCGTGTTCATTGCTTAAATATATTTCAGTTGCTTTATTTTTACCAAAAAAATCTGCAATTTTTTGAGCAGCCACGCCATTTTCACATAAAAATAAGCGTTTCATAAGGGAAATCCTTTCTGACCTGCAAATTTGCGTTATGAGCGTGTTTATAGTTGTAACCTATTAATTAATTAGGTGCTTTTTTTAAACCCCCTCATAACGCAAAAATTTTTGCAAAATTTTAAAGAAGTAATAATGTTAAATATTTTGTCCGCATATCAGTGACAAATTTATCAGTTTCTGTTGTACGTTCACCTATTTTAAAGTCACAATCTTTGCAGATTAGGATACTCAGCGGAATCTCTCTTTTATATTATTTTATGTTAATATTTTAGGTTATTTAAATTAAAAGGCCAATATTTTCACTAATATTATCCTTCGAAAAAGTATACAAACCATAATAGCCATTATCTGCATCAGTAAAGTTAAAACGGTACTTTTTGCAAATTTTACCTGCTTTAAGCGCATTATTAATGTCAATAACAACAATGCCATCACGGTATAATTTTTAAAAGTGCATTAGCGTCCTTTACATATACAGCACTTTCATGCCTTGCTACTTTCAAATCGTTTAAATTTTCTACTACCATAGTCATTTTAAATTACCTCGCTTTCAGAATATGTAGAACGTCAAGCCCTGTATGGCGTGAGCGTTGATGCCGTGGGTGCAGATGTTACCTTAATTTAAGCGCAGATGCGCGGTTTCTCACGTTTAGGAATAAACGAAACACAGCGCATTTTATGCTGCAGTTTTGAGGTTATCTGTAAAGGTGCTTAAAAGCGACAAGGTTAAACAGTCTATTTATGCAGCAAGCAAAGAGTAGCGAAGTAACTTGTCTATTTGTCGCTTCCATTACCTAAAATAAAAAGCAGGGTACTACCGATTGATATAATCAAAGTACCCCACTTTTCTTTTGCGCCACAAAAAACAGACCGACTTTACTACCAGTCTGCTTCCAATTATTTCTTACACTATAAATGGTTGTATGTCAAAAAAATAAAAGACTGTTTTACAGCCTTTTATTGCCAAGTATTAAATAAAAACTATCAACTACAAAAGTTTTAAAACAACATTGTTGTTAATTAACAGGACAAGTTGTTTAATTTTGAAAATATAAAATTTTAGATAAAGAAAAATAAGA
>OGGJ01003178.1_pt1 | contig 10627 bp, 7 predicted proteins | sample 1571071 | NCBI WGS metagenome assembly OGGJ01 (sample SAMEA2581954, study PRJEB24529) | metagenome | biome: Human gut stool | place: China | collected 2011
CTTGAAATGACGGAGTCAGAGTCCGTTGCCTTACCGTTTGGCGATAGCCCTATGTATTGTTGTTTTCGACTTTTGCGCCGTCAACAATAGCTATTATATACACCCTTAATAAAAATGTCAAGCATTTTTTTCAAAGATTTTTAGATTTTTTTCAACCATTGCATATAATACTTCGTCACCCCAGGAAATATCAGCATTTCCGCTGGTTGCCTCGGTCACTGCTTTTTCAAAAGACTGCTCTTTTTCCTTTGGAACCATGAGGATCAGTTCCACTTTCTCTGTATAAACGGTATCGATCATTGTCAGTTCCTCTTTTGCGATCAGATACTGTAATTTTCCAAGTCCATTGTAATCCGTTCCGATCGTCAGTTTTCTTCCGATCTGTTTATCAATGATCACACTATTTTCCAATCCGGTCTGCGTCGCTTTCTGGTAGGCGCGGACAAGACCGCCTGTTCCCAGCAGTGTTCCGCCAAAATAGCGGGTTACTACAACGCACACATTATGTATCTCTTCCTTTAATAATACATCCAGCATCGGTCTTCCTGCTGTCTGCGCCGGTTCTCCGTCATCCGAACACCGGCTGATCTCCTGTCTGTCCCCGATCACAAATGCGGAGCAATTATGTCTGGCATCCCAGTATTTCTTTTTCATTTCATTAATAAAAGCAACCGCTTCCTCTTCGCTGCTTACCGGACGCACCGTTGCAATAAACCGGGATTTCTTCTCAACAATTTCGCCCTCGCCACCGGCATATACTGTTTTCATCTCTTATGGCTCCTGATCTGTTTCTTCGTAGTGATTCAGTACTTTATCATTACGATTCTTCTATTAATAATGTATACTTTGCTATTTTCTGTATCAAAATACTATCATGAAATAAATATAAAATGCAATACGCAACGGAATCAATATTTTCACTTTTTTCTTTATTATGACACATTTATTTGATATAATACATAGACGGTGGTTTTTAACATTTGATCAAAAAGGAGACTTATTATATGAATTATGGAAAGAAAGGTTCGAAGAAACGCCAGGCCGAACTGACTTCCAAAGGCATTATGTACGGCAAAAAAATGCGTGTTATTTTTTGCAAGGTATTGCTCGTATGCTGTTTTGCAGTTGCAATTATAGGTGGAAGCCTTGGATTTGGCGTCTATAAGGGCATTCTGGATTCTGCGCCATCCATCGATGACATCGACGCAACACCTACCGGATATCTTACAACCGTGTTAGATAATCAGGGCAATGAGATTGCCACTCTGGTAGCTTCCGGTTCAAACCGTAAAAATGTAACAATCGATGAGATACCGATCAATCTGCAACACGCCTTTGTTGCACTCGAAGATTCCCGTTTTTACGAGCACAATGGTATCGACCTTACCGGTATCATCCGTGCCGGCGTTACCGGCATCGCTTCCGGCGGTAATTTTTCCCAGGGTGCCAGTACGATCACACAGCAGCTTTTGAAGAACACTGTGTTTACCGAGTGGACGAGTGAGACATCCTTCATCGACAAACTGGAGCGCAAGATCCAGGAACAGTATCTTGCCGTACAGCTTGAGAAAAAAGTCAGCAAAAACTGGATCATGGAAAATTATCTGAATGCCATCAACCTTGGTCAGAATACACTTGGTGTGGCAGTGGCTTCGGAGCGATATTTTGGAAAAGATGTCTCAGAACTGACGCTCTCTGAATGTGCCGTTTTAGCAGCCATCACACAGAATCCGTCCAAGTTTAATCCGATCTCCAACCCGGAGAAAAATGCGGAGCGCCGCATGAAAGTATTAAACAATATGCTGGATCAGGAATTTATCAGCCAGAGTGAGTATGACGAAGCTGTGGCAGATAACGTTTACGACAGGATCCAGTTAGTCAACGTAGAATTGCAGGACAATGGCATCAATTCCTATTTTATTGATGAGCTGACCGATCAGGTCATCCGCGATCTTGTGGAGCAGAAGGGTTATACTGAGACACAGGCATACAAGACACTCTACCAGAGCGGTCTTACCATTTACTCTACACAGGATATGGATATTCAGAATATTGCCGATGAGGAAGTAAACAATCAGGACAATTATACATCAAGTCCCAAAGTTTCTTTCTCCTACCGCGTTTCCATCCGTTCGACCGATGGATCTGTAAAGAACTACAGTGAGCAGACTATGCTTTCTTATTATAAGAATAAGGATAATCCGAACTTTAAGAGTACGAATTATTCTATCAATTTTGCCTCTGAGGAAGATGCAGACGCCGCTATCGAGCAGTACAAAGCAGATATTATGCAGGAGGGGGATGAGATCGTAGACGGAAGTGAAACTGTGATCTATACTTTACAGCCACAGGCTTCCCTGACGGTCATTGACCAGTCAACCGGCGAAGTAAAAGCAATCGTTGGCGGCCGTGGCGATAAAACAGCAAGTAAAACCCTCAACCGCGCCACCGATACAACCAGACAGCCTGGTTCTACCTTTAAAATCCTTGCTGCCTACTCCGCTGCGCTTGATGCAGGTGGACTTACCCTTGCCTCCGTGCAGGATGATGCCCCTTACACTTATGCCGGAGCAAATGGAAAATCTGTTAATAACTACGACAGACGTTACCGTGGTTTTACCACTTTAAGAGAGGCGATCACAGACTCCATCAATATTGTAACCGTAAAAACACTTGCACAGGCTGGTGTTTCCCTTGGCTGGCAGTATGTACAGGAATATGGTTTCACAACCGTTGATTCCCGCGATATGAATGAAGCCCTTGCACTTGGCGGTATCACGCAGGGTGTATCAAACCTTGAACTTACCGCAGCCTATGCTGCGATCGCAAATCAGGGAACTTATATCAGACCAAAGTTCTATACAAAGATTTTAGACCACGATGGCAATGTTTTAATCGATAATACAACACCGGAATCCCACACGGTTATCAAAGATACTACCGCATGGCTCCTGACAAGTGCCATGGAAGATGTTATGACTTCCGGAACCGGTACTTCCGCTTACTTTGGCAGTTCTATGGCCCAGGCTGGAAAATCCGGTACAACGACCAGCAGCCGTGATGCGTTATTTGCAGGTTACACACCTTATTATACCTGTGCTGTCTGGGGTGGCTATGATGATAACGCCATGCAGAAAGGTTCCGACACAAACTATCCAAAACGTATCTGGAAAGCTGTTATGAAACGGATACACGAAGATCTTGCTTACAAAGATTTCACAAAACCAAGTGGAATTGTTGCAGTCGCCGTATGTAAAGAATCCGGAAAGCTTCCAATCGAAGGTGTCTGCGATCACGATCCCCGTGGAAACTGTGTGATCACAGAATATTTTGCACAGGGCACAGAGCCAACCGAATACTGTGATCATCACACTGTAGCCAATATCTGTACCGCTTCTAATATGTTAGCCGGCAGTTATTGCCCTGCTGAGACCATTACCACCGGAGTATATGTCACCGGCGGTTCTGAGACAACCGAAGATGCGCCTTACCTGTTAACAGATGCATTCTTAAGTCAGACATGTACCGTACACAATGAGTTTAACTCCACTTACACCGGAACAAACTCCTTCCCCGGATCAACCGGTGTCAACCCGATCGGTGCTGATCCGGCAGGTGATGCTTCTACGCCTGATGCCAGCACCACCACAACGGATCCAGCTGCCACAACGGATCAGAGTGTTGATGGTCAGTAAAATATTTAAACATAAAAAATGCTAACCCACGGGTTAGCATTTTTTATCATGTATTTGTCACTAAACTTTCACTTCATGAGCACTTCTGCCTCATTCTGTGCCCTGGCTATATTATGAGTATTGGGATTCTCACACATTGCTTTTAACAGCTTTTTTTCCTTCGCAAAATACTGATTGCGCTGTTCTACGTTCCAGGCTGTCCCATATCTTTCCATGGTAAATCCAAGCAGCCGGTCTGCAAAAATCTCAAAATCTTTCCATCTTCCATTCTGGTTCTCTATGATTTTCTCGATCTCTGCAATTGCTTTCCGATTGTCCTCTAACTGTTTCAGACGCTCCTGTCTGCTGTCCCTGTCATGTTTTTTCAAGTCATAAAGTTCATAGGCTTCCTCCAGTGCCTGCATAAATTCCTGCCTGAAATTTACCGGCCGTAGAAATACACGGAACACATCCCGTTTATTCAAATAGAATCCTAACTGCACTGCACTGATCGAATTTGTATATAACATACAGATTGTATTTGGGAACACCTGGTTTACATAAGAAATAATCTTGTCTCCATTATATCCATCCAGATTTAAATCTGTGACAAGTATCTGATATTCTTTTTGTTTTAACAACTCCATTGCATCTGTTCCATTTTGTGCAATCTCTGTCTCAATCTGTTTTTCTTCTAAGATGCCCTGAAATTCATCTATAATCTCCGGATATCTGCTAATAAATAAAAGATTTCGCTTCATTTTTTTCCTTCTTATTTTCTATCACATTCAGCCATATCATTTGTAATCTGATATAGCACTTTTATTATAACTTTTTGTTTTCAAAAAATCCACCATAAAACTTTTGTCTCTTACATGATCTTATTCGCACATATGGATTCAAAAGATCTGTATTTTATCATTTTTCTATACAAAAAGAACGGCTGCCGCCGTTCTTTTTGTGTTGATGTATATACTACTAAGGGGATTAGATTCCACGAACCTAATCGAATTAGATTCGTGCGAATTAATGAAGTTCTCTTGGAACAAAATCAGGATATCCGGATTCAAGACCATGTTCTGTAGAGTCAAGTCCTTCTACTTCTTCCTGAGCAGATACTCTGAGTCCAATTGTTTTCTTAAGTACTGTAAATACAATTGTCATTGTAACGATTGTCCAGCCTGCAATACATACGATACCAAGTAACTGGATTAACAAATGATGTACACCACCGCCATAGAATAAACCATCTTTGTAATCAAAAAGTCCTACAGCGATCGTTCCCCAGATACCATTGCATCCGTGAACTGCTACGGCACCAACCGGATCATCTACTTTTAATTTATCTTCAATAAAGTATACTGCTACGCAGACCAGAACACCTGCAACTGCACCGATGATGAAAGAACCAATGACATCGACATTTGCACATCCTGCTGTGACTGCCACAAGACCTGCAAGAGATCCGTTTAAGGACATGGAAACATCCGGTTTGCCATTTCTGATCCATGTGAAAATCATTGCACTTACTGTTGCGACTGCCGGAGCTACAGTTGTTGTTGCAAAAATCTGTGATAACTGCATCGTGTCTGTTGCTGCTGCGCCGTTAAATCCGTACCAGCCAAACCAGAGAATGAATACACCAAGAGCACCGATTAAAATATTGTGTCCAAGAATTGGTCTTGCTTTTCCGTTTTTATCATATTTACCGATACGAGGTCCAAGCATTGCTGCTCCAATGAAGGCTGTAATTCCACCTACCATATGGATGCATGCTGATCCTGCAAAATCTGTAAATCCCATATCTGTAAGCCACGGTGTTGCATCCCAAACCCAGTGAGCCTCGACCGGATAAACTACTAAACTGATAATAAAACTATAAATACAATAGGTAATGAATTTTGTACGCTCTGCCATTGCACCTGAAACAATTGTTGCTGCTGTTGCACAGAATACTAAGTTAAATACAAAACCTGACCAGTCTGTCTCACCAAATCCGGTAAACGGATTCAGTCCCCATCCCACGAAACCACCTTCGCCGCAGAGCAGGTTATAACCTAATAAATAGAATGCAACTGTACCAATACAGAAATCCATTAAGTTTTTCATCGTAATGTTGCCCACATTTTTTGCTCTTGTAAAGCCTGCTTCTACCATTGCAAATCCACATTGCATAAAAAATACTAACGCTGCACCCATCAGGTACCATACACTCATATCCATAATAAGCCTCCTTGTTTTGCGATATAAAAAGGAGATAATTCAGGTGAGACTACACCCTTTATTATCCCCTTTGATAATCGTTTTTTCCTGATTCAATTTTTTCATAACAAAAAACTAATTCTATTTTAGGACTCCTCTTTCCATCCATAGAATCTTACAATGCATCTGTACCATGTTCGCCGGTACGGATACGAACTGCATCTTCTACATCATATACGAAAATCTTACCATCACCAAAATGTCCGGTATTAATTTCCTTTACGATCTTATCGATCAGAGTTGGTGCAACTTCATCTGTTACGACCGTCTCCACTTTAACCTTAGGAAGAAGATTTACAGCATACTCAGAACCACGGTAATTTTTAATGATACCTTTCTGATTACCATAACCCATGCTGTTTACGATATTCATACCGTTTACTTCACAGGAATCTAAAACTTCTTTTAAGTCTTCAAGTTTCTCCGGTTTAATAATAATTTCCAGTTTCTTCATAGCAATCCTCCTTGTTTTGCGAAGCAAAATCCGAACCCCATGGTGAGGAGAGGATTTAGCCTCCTTGTTTTCTATTCTTTATTTGTTCACAATTTGTTTAAAAACCTTTCATGATGTGAACATGAATTTTTCACTTCTTCTGCATATAATAAAAGCATAAAAACAAAAGACAGTTTCAAAGTTTTGATTACTTTTTATATAAACTTTTTCATAATCTGCCAGGTGGAGAACCACCTGGCATCCTCCCTTTTATGGGAGCTTTTTTATGTATACCGTTCTGTTATTATACTTCAAAGATCAGATCTCCGTAAGAAGGCATTGGCCACATGGACTTATCTACCAGCATTTCCAGTTTATCAACCGGTGCACGGAGTTCATCCATAGCTGCTTTTACTTCATCATGATAATAAACTGCCTGTGCTCTTCCCTCTTCCATTGCACCACCTTTTGCAGTGACTTCTTCCAGTTTGGAAAGTGCTGATTTTGCATCTGCGAGCAGATCAGATACCTCTGTCAGGATCTCTGTCTGAACACTCACATCAGCACCACATGCTGCCTTCACTGCCGTGATGGACTCTGCAAGAACCGTTGTGTATTTGATCACTGCCGGAATGATCTGTTTGGTTGCGATATCGATCATTGCCTTTGCCTCGATATTGATCTCTTTTGCGTAAGTCTCATATTCGATCTCAACACGGGAATCAAGTTCTGCTTTTGTAAATACACCAAATTTTTCAAATAATGCAACTGCTTTGTCTGTATTCAATGCCGAGATTGCATCTACCATGGATTTGATGTTTGGAAGTCCCCGTCTCTCTGCCTCTTTTACCCATGCCTCAGAATAACCATTTCCATTGAATACAATTCTCTGGTGCTCGGTTGCATATTTTTTGATCAGATCATGTACTGCCATATCGAAATCATCTGCTTTTTCCAGTTCATCACAGGCTTCTGCAAATGCTTCTGCAACGATTGTATTTAATACAACGTTTGGCTGTGCGATGGAATCCTGAGAACCTACCATACGGAACTCGAACTTGTTTCCGGTAAATGCAAATGGTGACGTTCTGTTCCGGTCTGTTGCATCTTTCATGAAATCAGGTAATGTTTTAACACCTGTCTCTAACATTTTTCCTGAAATACTATGTGTGGCTTCACCAGTGCTGATCAGCTGTGACAACACATCCTCTAACTGCTCGCCCAGGAACACGGAAAGGATTGCCGGCGGTGCCTCATTTGCTCCTAATCTGTGATCATTTCCGACATCTGCTGCGGATTCTCTTAACAGATCTGCATGTGTATCCACTGCCTTTAAGATACAGGTTAAAACTAATAGGAACTGAATATTCTCATGTGGCGTTTTGCCAGGATCCAACAGGTTAATTCCATCATCTGTTGTGATCGACCAGTTGTTGTGTTTACCGGAACCGTTAACTCCTGCAAATGGTTTCTCGTGAAGTAAGCACTGTAAGCCATGACGGTAAGCAACTTTTTTCAATGTCTCCATGACTAACTGGTTGTGATCCACTGCAATGTTTGCTTCTGCATAAATTGGAGCTAACTCATGCTGTGCAGGTGCGACCTCATTATGCTGTGTCTTTGCAGATACACCAAGTTTCCAGAGTTCTTTGTTGACATCCTTCATGTAAGCTGCGATACGCTCACGGATGCTTCCGAAGTAGTGATCATCCATTTCCTGTCCCTTTGGAGGCATTGCTCCGAATAAGGTACGGCCTGTGAAGATCAGGTCTTTTCTCTGTAAGTATTTCTCTCTGTCTACAATGAAGTATTCCTGTTCCGGTCCAACGGAAGGGGTTACTTTTTTCGAGGTTGTGTTTCCAAATAACCGGAGCAATCGAAGGGACTGCTCATTAATTGCCTCCATAGAACGAAGCAATGGTGTTTTCTGGTCAAGCGCCTCACCTGTGTAGGAACAGAAAGCAGTTGGAATACACAGTGTTGCGCCTGCTGCATCCTGTCTGACGAATGCCGGTGAAGTACAATCCCACGCTGTATATCCTCTGGCTTCAAACGTTGCCCTAAGACCACCGGATGGGAAAGATGATGCATCCGGTTCACCTTTGATCAGCTCTTTTCCGGAGAAGCTCATCAATACTTTTCCGTTTGGCATTGGAGCCGTGATAAAAGAATCATGTTTCTCTGCTGTTACACCGGTTAACGGCTGGAACCAGTGTGTATAGTGTGTTGCTCCTTTTTCAATTGCCCATTCTTTCATCTCATGTGCAATCGTATCTGCAGTAGCAAGATCCAGCTCACCGCCTTCTTCGATGATCTTTTTCAGCTTCTTGTAAACATTTTTTGGAAGACGTTCCTGCATTACAGTGTCATTGAATACATTTTCGCCAAAGATTTTGGCCGGATTTACATATTCTCCCATTTTCTTTCTTCCTTTCCATTTGTGAATTTTGCGATGCGACCTTCCCGCCGGACTCTAAAAAGGTCCTGATACAAGAAAAAGGGGTTCTCAAAAAGCAGCTAAGGAAAGCTAAGTTTTTGTAGAACGCCCTTGTTTTACATTCGCATATGGATTTGATTTCCAACTGATACTAAAATAACTCAAAAACTTAAAAAACGCAAGTGCTTTTTTGAACTCAGTCCCTTTTTCGTATTATTTTACAAAACTTTCCTAATTCAGGCGAAAAAATTAGCGGATTCGATGAAAGCTTTCGCGGCAGTCGTCAAGGTCTCGTGCAAGCACGGACTTCGACTCGTTGCTCGCGAAAAAAAATACTGTGCGGACCCTGAGGAGGAAGTCCCCCAGGAATCCTGCACAGCATTTTCGTGCTTAAACTCAGGCTTTGTTTGCAGAACCGAACAGTTCGATTTTTTCTCTTACAGTAGCTTTGATAGCTTCTGCGCCAGGAGCAAGGAGTTTACGAGGATCGAATCCTTTACCCTGCTGATCTTTGCCCTCTTCGATGTATTTACGTGTAGCTGCTGCGAATGCAAGCTGGCACTCTGTATTTACATTGATTTTGGAAACGCCAAGGTCAATGGCTTTCTTGATCATGTCATCCGGGATACCTGTACCACCGTGAAGAACGAGCGGCATAGTTCCTGTCAGCTCCTGTACAGCTGCCAGAGTCTCAAAGCTCAGTCCCTGCCAGTTAGCCGGGTATACACCGTGGATATTGCCGATACCTGCTGCAAGCATATCTACACCGAGGTCTGCAATCATCTTGCACTCGTTCGGATCAGCGCATTCGCCCATACCTACAACACCATCTTCTTCTCCACCGATAGAACCAACTTCTGCTTCCAGAGACATTCCTTTCTCTTTGCAAACAGCTACCAATTCTTTTGTTTTTGCAACGTTCTCTTCGATCGGATAATGAGATCCGTCAAACATGATGGATGAGAAACCTGCTTCGATGCATTTGTAGCATCCTTCGTAGGTTCCGTGGTCCAGATGCAGAGCAACCGGAACAGTGATGTTCAGCTCTTTGAGCATACCGTTAACCATGCCGACAACAGTGCTGATACCGCCCATGTATTTGCCTGCGCCTTCGGATACACCCAGGATAACAGGGGAGTTGTTTTCCTGTGCAGTCAACAGGATTGCTTTTGTCCATTCGAGATTGTTGATGTTAAAGTGACCTACCGCATATTTGCCGGCTTTTGCTTTGTCCAACATTTCTTTTGCTGATACTAACATAGCTCAAATGACCTCCTGTGTCTGTAATTGTGCCGTGTACCGTTTTCAGGCTTACGGCATACTTGTTACTTTCATAACTGGTTTTATTATACAACATCTTTCTGCAAATGCCAAATGGTTTTCGTGGCGAAATCCATTTTTTTGCACTTTTTTGTGAAAAACTTATCAAAAAGCCGTGCCTACTTATTGTTCAGAACCAGTTCCATGGCATGTTTGCGCGCTTCAATGCAGACATAGCCGTGATCTCCGCCGTATTCGCCGTCCAGAGTCCAGGAAATCTCCTGGTTGGACTCGATGATGATGCGGTCGGTCTTGAACGAATCGATGAGGTCTGTGTGATCCTCCTGCATCAGCAGGGACGCAATGATCTCATTCAGTTCCAGCGGGTTTTTCGGGCGTTTGATCAGGGTTACCTCGAAGAGTCCGTCATCCAGGCGTACATCCTGTCCCGGCAGGTTTTTGAAGCCGCCGACGGACTTGGCATTCGTCACCATACCGTAGATATACTCTCCCTCAAAGGTTTCCCCGTTTGCCTCGACTTTAATCCAGTACGTCGGCACA
>OGGJ01003180.1_pt1 | contig 10615 bp, 3 predicted proteins | sample 1571071 | NCBI WGS metagenome assembly OGGJ01 (sample SAMEA2581954, study PRJEB24529) | metagenome | biome: Human gut stool | place: China | collected 2011
ATTCTGCTATGGTAAAGGTAAGTACTGGCTCTACCTTGCTTTTTCGTTCCAGTTCATCCAAAAATTCCTCACAGTTCAGAGGATTCAGTTTGGATTCTGCTGTGATTGCTCCCTTTGTTCCATTAGTATCCGGCTTCTGTTTCAAATCCTCTACGATATCATTTACGGCTTCATAAATGGAAATGTCCGGATTGTCGTAAACACCACCATCCAATTCTTTCCCTTCCATATCATAAATGGTATAATCATACCCATCATCCACGGACTGAGCAAAGATATATCTGTCCTCAATAGCAAAAGCCAGCTCCTGCTCCATGTATTCCTCTGCTCGAATCAACCGTTTGGATAAGGCACCGGATTGTTCTTCTGTCACCGGATTGATATCGACCTTTACCTCTCCAATGCAAAAATCATCTTCATGGAGAAAATTGAAAATATCATCCTCCCGCCTTGCTCCGGCATATTCAAATAAAATATCCAAATCCGAGTCTGCATTTTCTGTTCCCCGGCTTCGGCTTCCATATACCATCACTTCCCGAATCTGAATTGGCAAGTGAGATTCCCGGATTTTCATTTGGATATATCCCCGAATCTCTTCTTCTATACGATTTGAAGTCATCCCCTCAATCAGTCGAAAATATTGCTTTGTCTTATCCCGGAACCGACTTACCACCTGTTCTGTCTCTGCCGAGTGATATTTTTTCTCTTCCAAAAAATCCGCCACTTTCGTAAACCCAAAGGAATCCACATAGTAAGCCGTCTTTTCATGTTCTTTTTCAATCACAATCACATCACTGACAGACATGGAATGCCCGGTAAAATCATCCGGATGATAAAGGTTGAATTTTTCATACAGCGTGTCCAGGGTTTCTCCTTCCCTGATTTCCCCTCGATACACCGCTTCATAATCGTTTTTGTCTACCACCAGTTTATTTTTCTTCACAAAGTCCATTCCCATGAACTGATACGCCTGTCCATTGCCTCCTTCCTTAATCTGGAACAATTCATAAGTAGCCAAACGTTCTGCATCATAAGAGTTTTCTCTTTCTTCCACACCATCTGCCACCCGGACAATCGCATTGGCATAAGTGCTCTTATCAAATATCTCCGGATAAGTTTCTCTTATGCTTAATATCCTTCCGGTTCTTCCTGCCACAATGATGTGGTCTAAAATCTCGATATCTAAGAAAAGACTGGCATACATCATCTTTTCCGTTACCATTCTGTCGGATTGACTCATCTGGAGTTCCGAGGAGGGATGATTATGCAAAAGAATCATGGAGGCAGCGTTTGACAGGATAGCAGACTTAAAAAGTTCCCGGCCGGATACAAAAGAAGAATTGAGTGTTCCAATGCTTACCACATTGAAATTGATGGGATGTCCTTTACTGTCCAGATTGATGACACATACCTCTTCCCTGTCTAGTCCCGCCATCACATCGGCCATTACAGAAATGGCTTCCTGTGGATTTGTAATGGGTTTATCACTGTATACACCATTCCCCTCCACCAATTTCAAACGCACATCCACCTGTTTTAATTCATCACTCATCATCCGGCACCTCCAAACTCACGCATATCATCGTGTCTTCTTTGGCAGCATTTACTATCTCCTGCAGTTCCGTCACAGAACGTGCTTCTAATTCTGTGACCGTTGTTTTTTGTACTTCCATATCTTCCCCCGCTTCCTAATGTCCCTTGTGCTTGATTGGTTCATGTGTATGGTTCGGAGTAGTCGAATCATATTCCTGTTTGTTCTCTGCCGTGGCAAATAGTTCCTTAACTTCCATATTATTTGTCATTCCTTGTGCCTGCTTGTAGGTAAGCTCCGGTTGCTTGTCGCACCGACTGAAGGTATGGCTTTTGGAATCGTATTGATAGACACCATCAGACAATACTTCTTCCTCTGAAACACACATTGCATTGACATCCTGTACCATAGTCTGCAATCTCTGAAAAGACATATTTTCGCTCTTAGGCAGAATCAATGTCTCGTGCACCGATGACGGAAGAATATAATAATCCCCACCGAGTTTTTCTGCCACCATCTGCTGAACATCCTCACGCATGATATAAACTGCTCCATTAACATTTACTTCATTCGTCAAACAATACAAATCCGGACCATCGTTCGGAATTGACGCTCGGATTAAATCTTTTGCTTCTTCTAACGGAATTCCTTCTTCCTGTGCAAAGTCAGATGCCATCATCTTTACCATTGTTTCCTGTATTGACTCAAACTTAAGTGGGGATATTTTATCCATGTTATTCATTGCCTGCTCATGGAGGGTATCCATGTCAATACCGTACATTTCCATTAAATCATTATTGATTGTAATCGAACCCATGGATTCCTCATTTCCATTCGCCCAGATATGATAGGTAATTGCCAAATCTTCTTTTTGCGTGTAGGGAATATTCGATAACCGATTTACATTACTTTGAAGATTGGATACTTTGGGATAAATGAAGTCTTTGACCACCTCATAATTTTTTACTTCCTGCAAATCAAAGTTGAATCGATACTCCTCCCTTGGTTCGATATGTTCAATATAGGAATCTGCGATTTTTCCAACAACCTCTTCGATATCCATGCCTTGCTGATATTCCTCATAAGCCGCATTCAGATATATGGTAGGTGACATATTCCCATTGGGATTAAAAATCGTTAATCCGTCCAGTACTACATCATTGTTCTTAACCGCTTGGCGAATATCCATATTGGCATTTTTATACTGTTCCGGCAAATAATCTAATACATGTTCTTTGACATAATCCTTAAATTCATTGTAATTCATCTTTTTTACCTCATTCTTTCCGGACTTATTGTCCTTTTTTAGTGTTTCTTTTCCTTTTTTGCTTCCTCACGAAAGGTTTCCGTATGGTACGTCATTTTTTCTTCCCCGACTGCCATAAGCCCTTGCAAAATCCCCACATGATTAAACGGCTTCATGGTCTGAAGAGAAGAATCATATTCATAAGCGGCATGTGTGGTAACTGCCTCAGATGTCAGTATGGAAGAACCCAAACGGCCAAGTACCGCCTGCAGATAAACAACGGTATCCTGTTCCGTCTTTGGTGCAATCAGATAATCACTTTCCGATATGGGAATGGCATAATAATCGCCATCCATATATTCCGCCATCTGCTTTAGCATTTCCTCATCATCCAGACTGGCACCATTTAACTCCGTGGAAAAACAGACAATTTCGTCCTCTTCTTCCGATACCATATCCGCAAGAAGTTCTCTTGCACGTTCTTCCGTGATTTCATTCTCTTCCATGAATTCCGGCATCAAATGCTCAACCATCCACTCTCCCAAAGGCATCACCTTTGGTTCTTCATCCAAAACAACATCCTCTCCTTTCTCATCCATATTTAACAAAGCATCCAAGGCTGCTAACCGCTCCATCTTTTCCTTTAATTCCTGCTCGGCAGGAAAAGGTTTTTGCACTTCTATCTTCGCTGTTTCCAACTGATGACTCACGTTCTCTAACTTTGTTCGTGCTTCCGCCAGTTCCTTATCCATGTTTTCAAGCACGTTGTTGATTCGGGTAATATTGCCGAGTGCGTCCGAACCGATTTCCAGATTGTGACTGATTTCTCCTTTGAGGCTCATAACAAATTTACGATTGAAGGAATCGAAGGTAACTTTCATCGCAAATCCGGCGTACTCTCCAACGGGTACTGTCTGCCCCATAGCGTTCATCTGTTTACACAGTGCAATAAGGGCTGTCCCAGCTTCCTTTTTGTCATAGTAAGTCCGGCTTCCCACCTTCATCACGAAACTTTCCTTATCCTCCGGCATATGTTTATGAGCCGTTTCGATATCTGCCTCAAATCCACGAATACGCTCCTTCAGCGTTTCGATCTGCTTTGGATAATGCTTCGCTATGTTATCCTCCAGCCGGTAAATCTGACTGGTATGGTTTGCCTTCATCAGTTTCAACTTGGAAACCTGGATATCTAAATCCATCTTTTCCTTGATATAAGGATTTCCGGTAGCCAACGCTTTCACTTCCGCATAAGTAAGTGCTGCTTCATCCACATCCTCACAGCTTCGCACCGGTGATTTGCTGGTCATGATCTGACTGATAAACTTCTGCTTATTCTCAATCACCTGCCACGAATAACTGTCAAAAGTTCCTTCTGTGACATAGCGGAAAATAGATACGGTATCATTCTGATTCCCCTGTCTGAGAATACGTCCCTCCTGCTGCTCAATATCCGATGGGCGCCATGGTACATCCAAATGGTGCAGCGCAATCAACCGGTCCTGCACGTTGGTACCGGCTCCCATTTTCTGTGTAGACCCCAACAAAAAACGAACCTGTCCGCTTCTTACTTTGCCAAACAGCTCCGTCTTTCTTAATTCTGTATTCGCTTCATGGATAAAGGCTATCTGTTCTTCCGGAACACCTTTCCGTATCAGTTTCCTTTTGATATCATGGTAGACATCATCAAACACCTCTGCTTCCACTGTTTCGCCTTCAAACGTGGCTGTGGTTTTCCCTATCTCCTTTGGCGTAGACAAATCACAAAAGATAAGTTGTGCTGACCGATTCTCTGATGTCTTTTCCCAGATTTCATAGGCTTTTTCCACACAACTGTTTACTTTGGAACTTGGGGAATCCGGCAGCATCGGATTGATTAACCGCTGATCCAGTGCTAACTTCCTTCCATCATTTGTGATTTTCAGCATATTATCTTCATGCGGCTGTACCCTGCGGTCACGAACTGCCTCTGCCCTCTCTGCAAGAGAAGCCACCATATCCTTTTGATAATCACTTGGTTCCAGTACCACATTTTCATACTCTGCTTCCGGTACCGGCAAATCCAGCATATCCGGTGTTTGGATATCCGCACATTCCTTAAACAGGGCGATTAACTCCGGCAGATTGTAAAACTTGGCAAATCTCGTCTTTGCACGGTATCCGGTTCCCTCCGGTGCAAGTTCGATCGCTGTCTGCGTCTCTCCAAAGGAAGATGCCCAGGCATCAAAATGTCCCAGTCCCATTTGCTGCAGCGTATCATACTGCAAATATCTCATATTGGTATATAACTCCGTCATACTGTTGGAAATCGGTGTTCCCGTAGCAAAGGTAATTCCCTTTCCTCCCGTAAGTTCGTCTAAATACTGGCACTTGGCAAACATATCCGAAGACTTCTGTGCTTCCGATTGGGCAATGCCTGCTACGTTCCGCATTTTAGTATGTAAAAACAGGTTTTTGTAATAATGACTTTCATCTACAAAAAGCCTGTCCACACCTAACTGCTCAAAAGTGACAACATCGTCTTTCCGGGAAGTATCGTTTAACTTCTCCAATCTTGTCTGCAGCGTCTTTTTTGTCTTTTCCATCTGTTTGATGGTATAACGCTCTCCCTTGTCTGCCTTTGCATCCTGAATTGCCAGTGTGATTTCTTCAATTTGGCGCTCAATGATGGCAACCTGACGCTCTGCCGACAGAGGAATTTTTTCAAATTGTGTATGCCCGATAATAACGGCATCATAATCCCCCGTTGCGATTCTCGAACAGAACTTCTTCCGGTTCGCCGGCTGAAAATCTTTTTTCGTAGCCGCTAAAATATTGGCTCCCGGATAGAGTCTCAAGAAATCACTGGCCCATTGTTCCGTCAGATGATTGGGAACAACAAACAGGCTCTTTTGACATAAGCCTAACCGCTTACTTTCCATGGCGGCAGCTACCATCTCAAAGGTCTTTCCTGCACCAACGCAATGGGCAAGCAGCGTATTGTGCCCGTAAAGGACATGTGCCACGGCATTTTTTTGATAATCCTTTAGTTCAATATCCGGTGTCATTCCCGGAAACACCAAATGAGAACCATCATACTCTCTCGGTCTGGTGGAATTGAACAGCACGTTATACTTATTTACTAAAACCTCTCTTCGTTCCTGGTCACGAAATACCCAGTCCCGAAAGGCTTCTCTCATGGCATCCTGTTTCTGCGCCACAATCGTTGTTTCCTTTTTGTTTAGAACACGCTTTTCCTTGCCATCCTCGATGACCGTATCAAATACCCGGCTGTCCTTCAGATTCAAGGAATCTTCTAAAATCTGATAGGCATTTCGACGGTTCGTTCCATACGTCATATTGACAAGAGTATTTCCGTAGTCTGCATTTTTTCCTTTTACATTCCACTGTCCGGTTACGTCAGAATACTGGATTTTAATAACATCCCTTTCCAAAAGATGGAACGGAGTTTCAAACACTTCCCGCATAAAATCTTCGATATATCTTGGTTCAATCCATGTTGCACCGATTCTGACTTCAATTTCACTGGCATCCAAATCTCTTGGCTGGACTCGTTTCAGTGCCTCCACATTGATAGCATACGTTGCATCATTTTCGGCAAAACCCCCGGCCACCTGCAGCTTATCTCTGACATTTCCACTCAGATACGCATCTGCCGTTTCCCAGATTTCACTAACCGGATTTTTGAAAATAACTCCTGTAAGTTCCTTAATTAGTTCCTCCTCGCTCTTATCTGTGAGTTCTGACATATAAGCAAAATCAATCGCTGCCTTTTCCGACAGGGACACCGCCAACGCTTCACTGGCTGTATCAACACTGGTAACCACTTCCGTTTTCTTGATGGTTCGCTTGGAAAACATATCGGCTTTTCCGAGGAAGTTGCCTTCCTCATCCAGTTTCTCCAACGAACACAAAAGACAATAACTGCTGTCCTGATGAAATGCCCGTTTATTCGTTTTGGAAACAATTCTGCCATTCTCTTTTACAAAATCATCATACAAATCATTTAACTGTTTCTGCTCTGCCTTAATATCTTCCTCCGGATATTCTTCCAACTGGAGCCGTATCAGTTCCTGGGTGCAGTCCCGTATGGCAACCATCCCATGGATTCGACGAATCATTCCCTCGGAGGCTTCCACCGGTTTCATAACGGAGTTCTCACGATAATATAATTTCTCATCTACCAAGGTGTAACTGAAATTCTTTACTTCCGGAATGGCAGGAATCACTTCATCCATCGTACTTTCTTCCGATAATTCCAACTCAATTTCTTCATACTCACCGGATATCTGACTAAAGGCAGCCTCCAACTGCTCCTCAAATGGCAAAGAGGTATCTGCCACACAAGTACTTTCCATACCATAAGGACCACTGACCATTTCCATCGAACCAACAATCATGTCCGGGTTTTCAGTAAAATAATGATTCATGACAACTCCATTATCATCTTCTGACAAATGAACCCAATCCGGCTCAATATCAATGACACGGTCTCTTTTTTTCAGAAAAATAATATCCGACGTCACTTCTGTTCCGGCATTTTCCTTAAATGCCGTATTGGGAAGTCTTACTGCTCCTAACAATTCTGCCCGTTGTGCAATATACTTACGGACTTTCGGATTTTCCTTATCCATCGTACCTTTGCTGGTGATAAACGCAATGATACCGCCCGGCCGCACCTGATCGATGGCTTTCGCAAAAAAGTAATCATGGATAAGGAACCCTGTTCCTCCAAAGTTTTGCTTATCATATTTTTTATCCGGCACCTTATACTGTCCAAATGGTACGTTCCCAATCACCACATCAAAAAAATCATTGGGATAACCGGTTTTCTCAAATCCATCTACCGTGATATTGGCTTTCGGATATAACTGCTTTGCCATACGTCCAGTCAAAGAATCCAGTTCCGCACCGTAAAGTTTGCTGTCTCTCATCGTCTCCGGTAACATACCAAAGAAGTTACCGATGCCCATAGACGGCTCCAAGATATTTCCTTTGGCAAATCCCATTTTTTCAAGCGTGTGATAAATTCCCCGAATAATCGTAGGACTTGTATAATAAGCATTTAAGGTACTTTCTCTCGCTGAAACATATTCTTCATCCGGCAAAAGACTTTTTAACTCCTGATACTCATTTGCCCATGCACTTTTCGTTTCATCAAAGGCATCTGCAAGTCCGCCCCATCCAACATATCGTGCCAAAGTTTCCTGTTCCTCTGTGGTAGCCATTCGTTCTTCTGCCTCAATGTTATGTAATGTCCGAATTGCTTCCACATTCCAACGGAACTTTTCTTTTGGTGTTCCTATTCCCAGTTCATCTGAGGTAATGACATAGTTTTCTGCAGAAATCTCTTCTGGCTGAATACTCTCTTCTTCATCCGGAGTATCTACGCCACTTAATTCCTCTTTTGCCTGTTCCAGTGCCTTTTTTTCCTGTTCTTCTTTGTAGGCTGCATATTCTGTCTTCTTTTTATCCGATAAATACCGTCCTTCCTGTATCAGTTTTTCAATCCGCTTTGCAACCACATTCCAGGATAAAAGCACTTCCGCATCCGGTGTGAAGATGTGTCCTTTTCTCAAACGGATACCTTTTGCGTCATAATCTTTATAACTGTTATCCGAACCCGCTAACGCATGACTGGAACCACCGGTTCCATATTCCTTTTTCAGAAAATCAGCTGCTTCTTTCACGGTATGATCCTTTTGATAAAAGTCATAAATCCGAAAACTTCCCTGTTCAAATCCGCTGCCACTGCTAAGCACATAATCAATTTCATCCGATGTAATAAAATCTTCGGTGAGAACATCCAGTATTTCCACAAGCGGATAGGAAATCCGTTCTTTCAATAAATCGGCAACATCATCCCGAAGTTCATAAGGATTCTTTGCTAACCGGAATCGTATGGATATCTCCCCGGATTCTATCTTTTGTAAGGATTCATCCAGACAGGCTACAATGTCTTGAACCTTATCCGGTTTTGAAAGTAAATCCATCAGGTATTCTTCTTCCCTCGGATAATTATATCCGCTTATCCCTATCCTTTTTGGAAACTCACCAATGGAATCCCGATAGAAAAAGTATAGTTGATTGGCGATACGCTTTCTCTCATAATAATCAACCATAAATGCCTCTGTTGAATCCATATAGGTACCGGCTTCCACTTGACTTCGGATGATTTTTTCAATTTCTTCCCAGGAAAGTTTCAATTCCGTATGTTCCAGTGCCGAATTGCCATGCGCTGCCAACATTCCGTTTTCATCAAACCACACGGAAATCTGTTCTTCACCAAAGTTAAATCCCTTTCCGGTAGAACCATATTCCCGGCGTAAAAAATCCGTCATCTCTTCCGGTGTTTTCCCCTGTTCATACTTTGCAAAGATTCTCTTTCTGCTGTTTTCCAACCCTCCTCCTGTGCAAAGAATCTTCGCGACCTTTTCCTCGGAAATAGTTCCGGGGAAAGATAGCTGTATCGGCTTTTCCACCTGTGCCACAGCAATATTGCCTAACTGCTCCGACATCAAAGAGAATAAATCCATCTGCCGGTAAGGACTGTTTTCCGGCGGGGCATAGCTTTCCAGTTCTTCTACTGATAAACCAGCTCCTGAAGAATCACTTCCTCCGCCTGCTGATAAATCATGTTCATCTTTCTTGTCCACTCCAAGGGATTGGTCGCTTTCAACTGCTCCGTCACTCCCTGTGACTTCATGAGTTTCTCCGTCAGATTGTCTAACCTCTGTTCTGCCTGTTCCTGAATCTCCAGACAATGCGCCATCAATTCTCCGTTCAGAAGCAGACCGCTGTAAATCCCCCGTTTGTGATTTTTCAGATAATTCCTCCGCAGGATTCCGTACTTGGTCAACATGGTCTGCTCCTCCTCGTCTGGTATCAGATTCGGAATCCGGTAATCTCCGTTCTTCTCGTATGTCAGGCTCATTCTTTTTTTCCATCCTTTCGTTTTTATTTACCTTGTTACGTTGAATTTGTGATTCTCTGCTCTGTCTCTTGCGTTCATACCGTGCTATGCTTCGCCCAATCTGGATCAGCATCGGCTCACATAACTCCGTTGTGGCACTTCCTAACACCGACAGGGTACGCAGTGTATTGAACTCATGGATATAATCAAAGGGAAACTCGCCCTCATACTCTGCCATATCAAAGCCACATCGCTTTAAGACGGTATAACATACGCTTTGTTCTAATGTTTCCCGCAAGCGAAGTGACACGGTATCTCCATCCAAATCCTCCAGATAGCTACCCGCCGAAACATCAATCAAATCATCCACAATCTCTTCATAATAATCGTCTGCTATGCTTTTGGAAATCTGATAAATCCTGTCTTCAAACGATGAATCCTGATTGGTAGTTCCATATATCCTTTCCAGTGCGGCAAGAATACCTTCTTCATGTTCTTCTCTAATATTCCAGATAAAAGGAGATTTTCCAATCCGTCTTGCCTTATGCACATCGGATACATCAAACACATAACGCAGCCTTGGATAATCACTTTCCTGGTCAATAAGAGCAATACCCTTTGCACCACGATTTACCCAGCAAAACATTTTCTCATTCCACATTTCCAATGGGGCACAGGCGGTGGCATCCGGACGCTGTGCATATATGAGAATCTGGTCCTCAAATGGATACTTGTATAACCTCGACGCAACATCAAGGTAATTCATCCAACTTTCTTTATTCTCTCCGATGCTTCTGGCAGTTTCTTTTGCCAAAACAGAGATTTTTTCATATTTCGTCATAGGTTGATTTCCTCCTGTACCCAATCTTTACGTTTGGACATTTTGTCCAAACGCTATTTCTTTTTCAGTTCTTCACTGGCTTTTGCG
>OGGJ01003185.1_pt1 | contig 10604 bp, 6 predicted proteins | sample 1571071 | NCBI WGS metagenome assembly OGGJ01 (sample SAMEA2581954, study PRJEB24529) | metagenome | biome: Human gut stool | place: China | collected 2011
CATGTGCCGGTCGTTCCAAGCCTCCTTATCCATTCCCGTAGAAGTATACGGGACCCATACCTGTCCGTAAGCGCAGTCGGCCAGCGTAGACACATCTTTCACGACACCGGCAACGCGGTAAGGCGCATGGTTGAGAAGAAACTCGCGCCCCACGACATCCGTCGTGCCGAAAAGGCTGCGCACCACACTCTCCGTAAGTACAGCCACCGGTTGACCTGCATCGAATGTTGCTTTATCATAAGGCTTTCCATCGATAAAGGAGAAGTCAAATACGCGCCAAAAGATGTCGTCCGTTTGTCGCAAGTCCACACTGATCGCCGGACTGCCCGGCAGAGATACAGGAGTGGATATAGGAAAAACAGTATAAATAGTAACGGCTTCCGGTGTCTTCAACGACTGGAAACATTCGCGGGCAGTCTGTGCGCTCATCGGTCCGTTACTTGTGCCGTCTCCCCAATTTGAGTTGGAGATACTCATCCACTTGACGTGCAGGAAGCGGTCACGGTTACTTTCGGGTGCAAAAGGGACAACCTTTACCTGCTGCATCATCACCACCAGCATAATGAGGAAAATGGCAAGTGCGGTACCGGCTATGCTGACAGCACTTATCAGCGGCTGTTGCCGAAGCTGTGCCCAAGCTTGAGTAAAATATTGCTTTATCATTATTCTCCAATCTTCAGATTACGTGTATTCACTCCACCAATACCCCCCTTAGAAATATCTGCCTGGCGTGCCTGCCCGCTTAGAGTAACGCTACCTACACCTTCCATGCTGGCACGCAAACGGTCACAATCCACATGAATATCAGCTTTACCCACACCTTCCATCTTTACAACGAGAGATTTACAGGTCAGGTCTTTCACATTCACTTTACCTACGCCTTCGATCTCGAATTTGACATCATTCAGTTTCAGTGCACCTTCACAGTTGAAAGAACCTACACCAGTAAACTCTACATCTTTCAGATCGGGTGCGCTCAGATAAATAGTCACACCTTTGTTGCGATTATTATCACCATCTTTCTTATTCTTGAAACCAATAATCAGGCAATCTCCTTTCACTTCTGTAGTAGTAGTTATTACATACTCTTCTCTGCCTTCTATTTTCAGAGAATAAGAATTACTCTGCGTGAAATACACCGTCGCTACAGACGTTACCTTTATAGAAGAAAAAGCTTCCACCTTACGAACTTCGCTTACCTGCGGGTCCTTTTCATTAGCTGCATATACGGTGCCGGCTACTGCGGCAAATAATAAACTCAAAGTTATAAATAAAGTCTTCATAAGTTTTGCTATTTAAAATTGTTTCTACTATTTCTCTTTTCTATTCTTCATGTAAAGCTTCAGCCGGCTGTATCTTCATCGCCTGCCGCGCTGGGAACCAAATACCAACCATTACCATAAGTGCTATCAGAAACCAAGCTCCCAAGGAACCAAGCAGAAAGCGTACAAAACCCCACTCTACCGGCCAGGTAGAAATAAGTTCCGTTCGTCCTATGGTAAATTCAGCAACACCAATATTATAACAGATAATCATAGCAGGGAGTGTTACTAATGCCAGCAACAGTAATCCTTCGCCCGCCAGTAACCTGAATACCTGATTCTTTGTACTCCCCATTGCCAGTCGTAAAGCAATCTCACTGCGACGGCGGCGCGTGCGGAACCAGAAAGTACCTATTAGCCCCAAAAATACATTCACAAGTAAGAAGAGCACAACAATAGCTTGGCTGTTCACTTTATCCGTGTCACCGTTCATAACTTCAAATTGCAATTGCTGCTCGGTATAAGGTACAGCATCAGCCACAAATAAATCGTCCACATCCAGTCTAGGTGCAATCTCACGAATGAAATTTGTACGATAATCCGGACCATCGGCAGCAGGCTTCACACGGAAAACGATCTGTGCCCACTCGTCAGTAAAATGTGTCTTGATCAGATTTTCATCCATACGATAGAAAAAACAGGGAGCACCGCTTCCATAACGATAAGTTCTGAAAGCTTCAATCTTTCCACCTTGTGTAACGACTGACGTGGAATCACCGTATTTACTCAATGGTGTATCCAGCGAGAATGTCGGCATCCTCTTCTGAAAACGGTCGAAAGCAGCCTGGCTCAGCATCACATTATCCCATCCCGAAGGAGTCTTCGCAAAGGGACGTTGCGGATCATCACTCATACGGAAGACGTTAATGTACCCACCAGTGGCGTTAATGACACGTGCATTCACACCTATAGTATCTTGTGCAGCCAGCGAACTATAACTGTTGCTTCCGTGCATCGGCAAACTCCAGTAACACAGGGTAGCTGCTTCAACACTGGGTTCCTGCTCCAGTTTCTTCAATGCACGCAGATATCTATCGGCATTTGTCAAAGTTGTATCGCTTGTAGCACCACCTATAATTGTTGTAAGTCTATATACGTGGTCAATGCTGTAACCAAGAGGACGGTAAAAGGTGTACTTGAGGCAACCCAATGAGTCACAAAGGAACCACATCACGACAAACACCAGGAACAGTTCAGCCAGTACCCATCCGTTACTGCGAAAACGCGACCAAATCATGCGTAGATTATGTAATATAAATTTCATAAGGTCTCCTTTTTATTTATCGTTCAATGAGTCTACAATTGTACGGCGTGTGGCAAGCCAAGCGGGTAATCCTGCACTCAACAGATTAATCACCAGACAAAAAACAAAAGCTAACACAAACACCATCGGACTGAACAAAGCGTCCATACTTAAACTGAAATCACCTGCTGTACCGATATTCTGGCTATTAGTGAACAGCCATGTACGCATAACGTAAACAGCAAGATAACTGAATACCAACCCTACTATGCCTCCTATCAATGTAAGTACCAGATTCTCATTTAATATCTGACGGATAAGCGTACTACCAGTTGCTCCGAAAGCTTTGCGCACACCCAGTTCACTGACGCGTTGCTGCATACGGCTATTGCTCAGTCCACACAAATTGAGCGAAGGTACCAGCAGAATGATGAAAAGAGCAATTCCATATTGCAGATAAAGCATCGGCAAATCCGGTCCTACATTAGCCCAAACATGGTTCACGTGCGCCACAATATTGTCAGGTTGCTCCATAATGTCCATCTGCATTTCCTCCAGACCAGCATTGACATCTTTCACTCTTTTCTCAACTCCTTGCTTGATAGCAGGAAAATCATCAGGAGTACGTGCCAATACTGCAATCGTCTTTCCACCCAGATAGCTCCACCAACCAGTTACTTTCAATTCATCGGTATGGTACAGCCCCCATACTTGAGCATAAGCATCTTTGGCAGTAACAGAAACATCCTTCACAACTCCGATGATACGCGACAGTTCTCTATTCAGCAGTATTTGCTGCCCAATAGCCTCTGTTGTTCCAAAAAGTTTTCGGGCCACAGAAGCACAAATAACGATAGAGCGCATATCTCCTCCCCGATCGGCTTCAGTGAGAGCTCTTCCAGCAAGAAACTGCATACTGAAAACTTTCCAGAATTCAGGATCAGTATTCACTGCATCAACTTTCAATCGGTTGCTACCATCGGCTAAAGATACCAGTGCAACATCTGCCGCTGTAAATGCAGTACAAGCTTCCACTTCCGGAATTGGCTGTATGCACTCTTTCATAAACGCAGCCGAAGGAGTACTATAATTATTCCTATCCTTATTCTCTTTTCCCTGCATGTGCATAGCAGAGAAATACAGACAGCGACTGCGGTTCACTTCCGGCTCCAAGTCAGCATACTTCGTCTGCCAGGTAATCACGATAGCCATAATCATGGTGATGGCAAAAGCCGTACCCAGTATGGATATAGTGCTCAGCAACGGATTTTGCCTCAGGATCGTAAAGGCTTGACGAATAGTTTGCATCATAATAGTTACGAGTTACAAATTATAATTCTTATTCTACCTGGCGTCCGTCGAAGAAGCGCACGGTACGGCTTGTCTGCTTTGCCTGCTCCTCGTTGTGAGTTACCATTACGATGGTACGTCCATCTTCCTTATTCAACTGATGTAACAGTTCCATTACCTCAGCACCCATCTTAGAGTCCAGATTACCGGTCGGCTCATCGGCAAGGATTATCTCAGGGTTACCAATAATGGCACGGGCAATAGCTACACGTTGACACTGACCACCGGAAAGCTGTGTAGGCATGTGACGCATACGATGGCTCAAACCAACCTTTGCCAACACCTCTTCTGCCAAATGGCGGCGTTCCTTTGCAGATACCTTTCTATATAATAAAGGAAGTTCTACATTATCGAGCACATTCAATGAGTTAATCAAGTGGAAAGACTGAAACACAAAACCCAGCTTCTTATTACGGAAAGCAGCCAGTTGCTTATCCTTCATACCATCCGTACGAGTACCATCAATCTCAATTATACCGCTCGTAGGAGCATCCAAAAGCCCTATAATATTCAGCAATGTAGATTTACCGCAACCGGAAGGTCCCATGACTGCGACGAACTCTCCTTCTTTCACTTCGATGTTCACATTGTTCAAAGCCCATGTTTGCACTTCTTCTGTCTTGAAGATTTTCTGCAGGTTTACTGTTTTAATCATAATAGTGATAATTTTAATTAGTAATATTGTTTATTCATTTTTTATTATCTCGGCCGGATTGATATGCATGATCCGGTAAATTTTGTATGCGGTGGTGAGGAATATCATGAAGGCCACACTGAAGAATAACAGAATTCCCCAATCCCAACCCTGTATGCACTTCACTGTGTCTGCGTCTATTGATAGCAGCATCAGTCGTACCAAAGGATAAGCAACCGCAAAAGCCAGCAGGAAAATCATCAGATAAGCTTTACCGAATATGCCGGCAATGATCCATGGGGTAGCTCCGTTGATTTTACGAATGGCTATTTCCTTCTGTCGGCTGACTGTGTCCATGGAGATTGCCGAATAGATGCTCAGTACAACCAATAGTATACTTACAATGGCCAGGATTGTCATTGCCACTTGTGTCATATACATCGATCCCATCATCGTTTGTTTGTTATCAGATAGGGAGCGGATTTCAAGAGGCAAGGTTGTGGGTACGTAGTTACGACAGATATCAGTGATGCGCCGGATACTTTTGGCAGCGTTTGTACTCGGTGCCAGCTTGACATAGAAATACCTGAAATGGTTGCTGGGGAAAAATACCGAACCGATGGTTGCTCTTCCCTGAGTTTCTTTATAGAGTTCTTTAAAGATACCGATGATGCGGTAACTCTGGCCCTCAATCTCTACTCTGTCTTGCACGTTGTCCTTATCCAGTTGCTGTCTGAAGGCCTCACTGACATAAACGGTACCTTCTGCATCTCCATTCACTTCTTTTCCTTGCAATGGGATCTTCAGGAATTTAAAGTAACTCGGAGCTCCCATTGCTATGTCAATCATGACCTCCGATTGGTCAGCTTTCTTATAGGTGCGCATAAAATGATTTCCACTTTGCAAATCATCTGTCATGGTTAGTGTCTCTATACACTCCGGCAATGCTTGAATATCAGATAATATAGGGTTTATGTGCTGCCACATACGTTGGCTGTTCACCTTTAGGGAAATGATATTTTCTTCTTCTTCGGATGTAAGCGGATTGTATGCCTGACCGAACGCTTCGTGCCACACCATATTGACGCCGAGTGTACTGCCCACAAAGAAAATGGCAATGCCTAACTGCAACCACATCATAATTGAACGGAAAATATGACGGCTACGGTTATTGTTGATTTGGCTGATTATGCTCACTTGCCGTAAACGGCGGATAGGAAACCATATTACGAGCATACAGATCATCAGAAGTGCAATATATATTTGAAACTGTACAACGTAGATAGATGACAAGGGCAAATCGGGCATATCATGGCTTGGAATGTATATTTCCGCAAGATTTATCATGAGTTCCGTTAGAACCAGAGATAAAAGAAATGCAGTGGACATCATCCAAAATACTTCAGCAAAAAGGAGCAGAAACAGTCCTTTTATCTCGGATCCCATACATTTGCGAAGCGCCACTTCACGCTGACGGTTATAGAACATCTGAATGATGAACTTAAGGAAATTAATCAGCCCTGAAACCAGGATAAGTGAGGCTATGAACAGTATTAGAAACTGCACCATTGTCAGTTCCTTATCTTGCCGCATGCTGAACATGGCGTGAGGGTGCACTGTATCTTCACCCCGTTGCCACGTTATGGACTGTAGACTATTGTTTAGCATTTCCATAGTTGCCTTAGGCGATAGATAACCTTGTACACTCAAGGCGTCATAAGTCATGATTTCATAGGAGAAATAACAATCGATTTTGGGGTCTTGCAGTCCGTTATCTTCCACTACATTCACGACTTTAAAGCTCTGTATTGTATTTTCCGCTATACTTTGTGGGTTAGCAAGGCGTATGGTTGTTCCAATGGGATTTGCAGTGCCGTACGCTTTGCTCGCAAAATTATGGGATAATACCACTTCATCAGGTGCTTCGGGAAGTCGGCTGCCATGTAGCAATTTTCTGTTGTTATAGGAGAAAAAGTTACTGTTAACCCCTCTATAACCTATCAGAAAAGGTAAGTTACGTTGTTCGTTATCAATGACTTCTATTTCCGTAGAATTGTTAAAGGATTGTATGGTCAGGTATTCCAATCCACTGATAGATTGCTCTTCCAGTCGTTTTATTTCACTGGTTCGAAAAACAGAATTTTGATTTTGGCTGACTGTTATTCTTATCCGTCGCTCGCTGTCAGGCAAGTTTTCAAGTTTACTCCATTCCTGCATGAAAAAGCATACAATGGTATAGCATACGATTCCCACTGCCAGGCAAAGGGCGGAAATGAAACTGTGAGTCTTGTACTTCAGCAGATTTCGTAGAGCAACTTTCAAATAATGTAATATCATTGTTCTTATTCGTTTTTAATTACTTCCGCCGGATTGGTTCTTGCTATTCGCAAGATACGGAAAAGTATTGTAAAGCCTGTAATAAAAGTAACAATCAAGAATATACAGAGCCAGAATAACAGACCGCAGTCAAAGAATACCGTATACATTTGTTTCCATAACATCAATACAACATATACAAGCGGGAATGCAACGATGGCACTACACAATAACAAGATAATATAAAGACGGGCAAACAACAGGATAATCTGCGGAACATCCGCCCCGTTTACTTTACGGATAGCAACTTCTTTCTGACGTCGTTCTGTATCGAGCGTGATGCTGGAGTATACACCTAACAGTGTGATAATAATGCTGATAACGGCAAAGAACAAAATAATGTCTTTCAGATTGCACTCAAGAGCCTGCGAAACATAGATATCATCCAGGAATGTTTTAGCCTGATAAGTTATATTTTCGGGAAGCATCTCTCGGTAGACTTTCTCAATCCATCGGGCTACTTCCTTTTGCTGGCCCGGATGACTCTTTATGTAACAATGGCCTATGTAGACTGAAGGATCATAAGGCAGGAAAGCATATCCACTACTTCGGTTATATACATCGGCCTGAAAAGGTGCGGATATTCCACAGATTGTGTAGTCGGTATTACCGCTATACAAGTTCATACCGATTACATCTTTCTTCTGTATCTGCTGCCAGACATTATCTACCACAATATCTTTTTCCGTTTGAGGAAGTCTTCCTTGTTCTATGGGAATATTCATGAAAGAGAAGAAATTGGCGGGTACAGCCATGACACTAATATCAACCCAGGAGTTCTCATTTCCCTTTTCGGTCGTTAATCCATTGCCTGACATCCCTTGCATATAACTGACATCTGATAACAGAATTTCTTTCACTCCGGCATGTTGTTTAAAACACTCTATCAACGCCAACTTTTCCTCATTCTTCATAAAGGGATAGTCCAGGGGAATACTAAGAATCTCCGATTTTTCTTTTTGACTTAGCGTATGGATTAAACTATTGGTCGTTTTTTCTGCTTGCAGATATAAAGCAGCCGTCAGGGATACAAATACCCAGCAAATAAAGAACTGGATACCCAGCATAAGGTTGCGTCCCCATTGCTTACCTCTGCGTTTATTGTTTCCATAAATACCTGTTTGCACGGTAATACGACGAATACGAATGGAAACAGACAAACATATAAGGACGCAGAGTATGATAAGAAGAACGATATATTGCAAAGCATGTATTAAAAGCGTTTCAGAGGTAAAAGTCATAGCAAAGCCCGGCAAAGAGAAATTCATGTGATTCCCTAATAATTCTATGCCTGATAATACCAATATGGAGGATATGGATATGACAATCAACGACTGTGTGAATAGCAAGCAGAAAAGTTGTTTCCAGTTGCATCCTATCATTTTCATGATACTGTATTCTTTAGTACGATTGAAGAAAGAACCGATAAGGAAATGGAAAAAGTTGATCAGCCCTACTAGTAATATCAGTGTACCTACAGTTCCGGTAACTAATCCCAGATAGGAAGCACCTTGTTTTTTCAATCTGGATCCCATATTACTGGCAGTGACAGTGTAAGCTTCGTCATACAAAGTATAGGTATAGTCTCTTTTTGAGAATTGCTTTTCTAAATCAGTACATGTAGTTTGTGGTGATAACAACACGTAGGTATTTGCTCCCGTCATGTTATGCCGTTTGGGACTTTGTAGAAGTCCTTCACTATCGTTTACGGTCAGCATATCTATGTTTTGCATGAAATCCAAACTATTGTTCAGAGGGATATCTTTCATTACTGCTTGAATGGTATAGACGATACCTCCTGTTTTCGGGGTACTTTCAGGAGAAGTATTGAGCCTTCTCATGAGAGTCATGTGTTTTCCGATAGCACTTTCTGCATTACCGAATATTTTAATGGCCATAGATTGGCTCAGGATGACGGAGTTAAGAGACTGACTTGCCATTTGCCAATGTCCTGCTACCATTTCCGGAGTGAAAATTTTATTGTAGCAAGTATCTATTTCAATCGTTTCAAGCTCATAGGGTAGCGTCTTTTCCGGAGATAACTCTACATAATAAGGGCGTTCGCGAGGATAGGTTACGGATGAAATGGCTTCCGTTTCTCCCAAAGCCCATGTGCGCAATTCTTCGGCCAGAGGAACCGGAGAACCAGAAAAATATCTGTCTGCCTTGCCGTCATAGAGATTTAATTCTGCTATGCGATCATGATTAGCAAAACAATGGTCTGTGCTTTCTACAAAGCGACTGCAATATATGCAGACACAGAAGCAGAGCAAACCTACTGCCAATCCGATGATGGAAATGATATTTTGTGTCTTATGCTTACACAAGTTTCTGAATGCTATTTTGAGATAATGGAATATCATATTATATTTATTTTAATAATAGGTTTCAAATCTTATGCCAAAGTTGCAATGTGCTGTATATTAAATAGCTACATACAGAAATAAGATTCGAATGTGTGCTATACTGCACATAAATAGTGCGAATACGCACCGTCTATTCACTTTTTATCACTTCTGCCGGATTCTGTCGTGCAGTTTTAATAACTTGTTGTAATATAGTGAATAATACTAAGATGGTTACAATACTCAATATGATTATAAAGAGATCTATACTAATATTGACATGATAAGCATATTGTTCTAACCATAGTGACATGGCATAATAAGAGCATGGGAAAGCAATGATGGCTGCAACGAATACCAGTGCAATGTATTCCCGGAAAAACATGATGATAATTTCGCTAATAGTAGCTCCCATCACTTTCCTGACAGCTATTTCTTTTTGTCTTTGGGTGATGATTGAAGATGAAATCGAGTATATACCAAATAGAGAGATGAGAATACAAAGGAAACTCAAGATTGAAAATAACTTGAATATTGCAATTTCTGACTTATTCAATTCTTGAATTTTATTTTCTACGGTTTGAGGTTCAGTATTGTATTTATTGTATTCCCACTGATGTTTTTGCACTAATTCATTGATGGCTTTTATCGCATTTCTTTCTGTTCCTGGAACTACTTGAAAATAATTAACTGATTGTGCCCAATTATGTGCTTGTGATATGATGGTGGGATATACTTCTGTTTTCATTCCTTGTGAATATAAATCTTTCACCACTCCTATGATTTCATAATCACTATAGTGCCATTCGAGATCACCATTTCTGAATATGCCAATAGGTATTCGTATTATTTCTCCAATAGGATGTTCCATTCTCATGGCAGTAACAGCACTTTGAGTTAATATGACTTTGTTCAGGATAGGTGAATCAAATATGTTTTTAGGTGTATTACTATTGGTTACCCAGTCTTCTTCACGGAACATTCTTCCTTCAATGAGCCGGAATTTAAATATTTTATCTCCGTTATGTTGGAGTGACAGTCTTGCAAAATTACTTTTTTTATCTTCTTCTGTCTGTCCATTCCATTCTATGTGCTCTTCAAAACTAGTTATATTTTTACAAACTATGTAATCTGAAGCTGTAGTAATGGCCTTTATCATAGGTAACTGTTTAATTTCTTCCAACATATTCCTACCATTTTGTTCACGTGGATTGATATACATTTCAATAATATTTTGAGTGTCGAAACCTACATCTGCATTATGGATGAAGCGTAACTGCATATATAATACTCCTGTTGATGTTAGGAAAAACAGGCATATAACCAATTGTAAA
>OGGJ01003198.1_pt1 | contig 10567 bp, 9 predicted proteins | sample 1571071 | NCBI WGS metagenome assembly OGGJ01 (sample SAMEA2581954, study PRJEB24529) | metagenome | biome: Human gut stool | place: China | collected 2011
AATAAGGGCAACGGGAAGAAAAGATTTTTTCGACCCGTTGCGCCCCCGATTTCCGGGCGCAAAGCGCACGGAAACCGGCTGGGCCGACGGTGTATTCCTGCCCCACGCGGGGCGAAAAGACTTTTTCGACACGCTGAAGGAGGAGCGCGGATGGCGAGTATTTTGATCCACACGGCGGATGAGTCCGTCACGCTGACGGCCCAGACGGTAAAGCGTCTGCTGGACCGGGGCGACGGCGACGCGGCGCTCCTATATCTGGCGCTTCTGCGGCATCACGGCACAGTGCAGCCCCGGTCTTTGGCGGGAGAGCTGCGATGGGAAAAGAGCCGCATCGAGGCGGCGGAGCAAGCCCTGCGGGACCTGCGGCTGTTGGCGCCCGCAGCGGAGGAGATCCCGGAGCCTGCTGATGAAAAGCCCAGCTACCAGCGGGATGACATTGCCCGGCGGCTGGAGAGCAGCGAGGAATTCCGTCTGCTGACGGCGGAGGTGGAAAAAAAGCTGGGGAAGCGGCTCACCACGCCGGATGTGGGTGTTCTGCTGGGACTGAACGATTATCTGGGCCTGCCGGCGGACGTGATCTTCCTGCTGGTGAATCACTGCGTGGAGCGGGTCACCCGGAAGTACGGAGAGGGGCGGCGGCCCACCCTGCGGCAGATTGAGAAGGAGGGCTACGCCTGGGCCAGACGGGGCATCGACACCCAGAGGACCGCAGTGGAGTACCTGAAAAAGTACGCGGAGCGTCAGGGGGCCATCCCGCCGTATATGCGGGCGCTGGGCCTGGGAGACCGGCTGCCGGTGGCATCGGAGGAGAAGTATCTGAACGCGTGGCAGGAGATGGGCTTTCCGCCGGAGACAGTGGCTCTGGCCTATGACAAGACGGTGCTCAAGTGCCACGAGCTGAAGTGGCCCTACTGCAACGGTATTTTAAAGCGTTGGCACGAGGCGGGCTTACATACCCCGGAGGAGATCGAACGGGCGGACAAGCCCCCGGCGAAGCAGCCGACACAGTCGGCGGGCGACGCTTGGAAATATGTGTAAGGAGGGAGCGGGGACATGGCATATGACGGACGGCTGCTGCGTCTGGCGCAGGAGCGGTATGAAGCGGACCGGAGCGCCCGGGAAGCGGATCTGGCGGAGCAGCGGGAACAGCTCTATGCCCGCAGACCCCGGCTGCGGGAAATTCAGGATCAGCTGCGCCGCACGGCCAGCCGGGTGATGGCCGCCGCTCTGCGGCGGGGAGAGGACCCGCTGCCGGAGATCCAGCGCCTGCGGGAAGAAAACCTCAGCTTACAGGCAGAACGGCAGATGCTGCTGGCGGAGCTGGGCCTGCCGGACAACGCGCTGGAGGATACGCCCCTCTGCCCCTTCTGCAATGACACGGGCTACCGGGGCGGCGAGATGTGCCGCTGCCTGAAAACCTACTATGTGGAGGAGCAGCGCAAGGAGCTTTCCAAGCTGCTGGATCTGGGCAGCCAGAGCTTTGACACCTTTGACACCGACTGGTATTCCGACCAGCGGGCACCGGGAAAAACCAAGTCTGCTCGGGAGCACATGGAGTGGGTGTACGACACCTGCGTGGAATATGCCCACAATTTTGGAAAAAAACCGGCTAACCTGCTGTTGTTCGGCCGTCCGGGGCTGGGAAAGACCCACCTGTCTGCCGCCATCGCCAGAGAGGTCAGCGGCAAGGGCTTCTCCGTGGTATATGACACGGCGGGGCACATTTTTGAGCGGTTCGAGGCGCAGAAATTCGGCCGGGACGAGGCAGAGCGGGACGTGGAGCGGGTGCTGAACTGCGATCTCCTGATTCTGGACGACCTGGGGACGGAGATGGTGACCACCTTCGTCCAGAGCGCGCTGTATCAGATCATCAACGGACGTCTGCTGGAAAAGAAGTCCACCATCGTCAGCACCAACCTGATGCCGGAGGCCATTGCACAACGGTATTCCGGACAGATCGCCTCCCGGATCGAGGGAGAGTATCAGCTTCTGCCTTTTGTGGGAGAGGACATCCGGGTATTGAAAAAGAAGCGGGGCCTGTAAGGCTGCTTCCGTATAAGCACGTATAAGCATAAGAACCCCCCCCGCCCATACTGATGTATGGGCGGGGGGTTGCGGTTTTGATCTTAAAAACGGATGGGGATGGCTGCTTTGCAACAAACAAGCTGTGGGGCGCTTCCGTTACGGTTCTGCCGGGATCTCCGGTTCGACAGGAAGGTCAGGGGACGCGGCAGGTTCCGCGGGGACTGTTGGCTCCATAGGAACAGGGGTATCCGACGGAGTGTCCGGTGTGACGGCGGGGATCTCCGCTGTTCCGCTGCCGGGCTGGGCGGCGGGGGCCTGTAAGATCACCTTGTTGCGGACCTTGTAGTTGCTGGACGCTTCAAAATGGCTGTCGATCACCTTGCCGTCCTTGTCATAAATGGTCTGATAAGAGTTGACCTTGTATCCGGTATAGGGTGTTACCTTCACCACATCCGGGGAGCCGGGAGCCATGGTGGGGTCCTCCTGATAGATGGTTTCCCAGGGGGTCTTCGAGAGGACCTCGTTGCTCATTTTTACATAGGTGCCGTCCACATTGGTGCCCAGGATCTGAACGGTGAGATAGCCCTTTTCATATTTGGTGACGATCTTCACGGGGTACAGGGTGTTGTTGGTGAACTTATAGTCGGGGCCGCCCCAGGACACCGTGGCATCCATGCCCCAGGCGATGTAAGCGGGGACATAGCGGTGGGCGTACCGCTCCGTGATCTCCAGATTGCTCAGGAGACAGGCCAGATACAGGGTGGAGGAGGTCTGGCAGATGCCGCCGCCGATCTCGTCCACGGTTTCGCCCTTGACATAGGCGGGGGCGGGCTTGAAGCCCCGGTCCGCCGTCCGTTTGCCGACGGATCCGTTGTAGGAGAAGGTTTCTCCGCTGTTGAGAACAAGGCCGTTGATAATCTGAGCGGAGAGCTTAACGTTGCCGATCCGCCCGGCGGAGCCGGAGACATGGGTCTTGGCCTCGCCCAGCACGTCCCGGAACAGGACGGCCTTCAAATCGGCGGCGGTGACCTCCGGTTGCTGAATATCAGCCTTCACAGTCAGCGTTTCGCCGGGAGCGGCCTCGTCCATGGCCTTCTGAACGGCGGCGATGTCAAAATCGGCCCCCAGCTGCTCCGGTACGATGGAGTCCGTAGCGGAGTCATAGGAGGCGTTTCGCACCTCGCCGTGGAGCTGGTCGTGGAGCTGCTGGGCGGTGAGGGTCTTGGCGGGGACGGTCTGGAAGGAGACGGGGACCTGATAGCCGCTCAGACTGTAATCGGAAATATCTGCCAGAAGGAGACGGAGATCTTGCGGTGTTCGGCCGTCCCGTGCCTTGGTGATGTGGACAGACTGCCCCTCCACAGCGCCGGAGGCGTCAAGGGGTGCTTCGGAAAGCTGCTCCGTCAGACGGGATACGGTTTTGGAAAAGGCGGCTTGGTCCATGTCCGGCCAATGGGCACCGCCGGGCCAGCGACCGGTGACGGTGGCCAGATAGGCCCAGCCTTTCTTGAAAAAGCCCTTGTTCTGATCATCGTTTTTCCAGAATTGAGCGTCCCCAGAAAAATCCTCTGCCGTGTAGCCCAGGTCCCCCACGGTAAGATGGGCCAGGGGCTGGCCTTCGTTATCCACAAGGGTGATCGCCTGATTGAGAAGCTGAGTCTCCAAGCGCTGCTGCGCCTGTCCCACGGTAAGACCGCCTACGTCGATGCCGTTGATGTGGCGGTTGGGATAAAATGTATCCAGAGAACCGGCATAGGCGCAAAGGCCCGCGTAGGCCGCCAGCAAAACCGCCAGCACGATGCCGGCGATCAGCAGTGGCCCCTTCCCACTCTTTTTGGATTCCTCGTTCAGCCGCTTCCCCGGCTGGGTCTGCATCTCGGCTTCACGGATCGGTTCCATAAGAAGCCCTCCTGTTTTGATCGTTATGTTAAATGAGAAACAATCTCCCATTTAACGCTATCATATCACTCTTTTCTGAAAAAAGGTGTTACAATCCGGTAACAGAGTGGAATAATTTTGACTTTTGGCGTAAGTGGCAGGCTGCGGTTTCCGAAAAAACCAAAAAGCGGAGACCGAAGTCTCCGTTTTTTTGAAAAGGACTGTAAACGTCAGCCGACCCGGCGGTTCTTGGGGATGCGGATAGTGAGGAGGATGGCGTCCTCCGTGTCCTCCCGGCGGGATTCTGCGCCGATGCCGGCCTCCCGTACCAGCCGCAGGCCCCGGTCCAGACTGTTGAGAAACAGGCGGACGTCCTTGAGAAGAAAGACCCGGCGGCCGGAGGGGGGCGTGGTCTGCAGCTGGGCCAGACGCTTGTCGATGTACTGCTCCGTCTGGGCTACGTTCAGGTGCTGGCGGATGATGTGATGGAGGGTGTTGAGACGTTCTTCTTCATCCTCCAGACGGAGGAGGGCACGGGCATGACGCTCGGTCAGGTCATGTTCTGTGAGCAGGCGGCAGCAGTCAGGGGAGAGCCGCAGCAGGCGCAGCTTATTGGCCAGAGCGGAGGGGGAGCGGCCCAGCAGGGCAGCGGCTTCCTCTTGCGTGGAGCCGGATTGACGGAGATAGGCGGCGATGGCGGCGGCTTCCTCCAAGTAATGCAGGTCCCGGCGCTGGATATTTTCGATGAGGGCCAGAATGGCGGTGTCCTGCTCATCGACCTGCATCTCCAGACAAGGAACTGTTTGCAGTCCCGCCAGCTTAGCTGCCCGGAGGCGGCGCTCTCCCGCTATCAGCTCCCAGCCGTCATCCCTGCGGCGGACGGACAGGGGCTGGATGATCCCGTGGCGGCGGATGGATTCCGCCAGTTCCGCCAGAGGTCCGGGAGCGAATTCCCTTCGGGGCTGGTGGGGGTTGGGAGCGATCTGCTCCACCGGAAGCCAACGGACCTGCGTGTCCAACATGCGTGGCACCTCCTGACAGATTCGGAAACGGCGGGCGTTCCCGGTTCTGCCTGTATTGTAGCGCCGGGGAGTGGGGGAAATGTCGGGAAATCTGTCGGGAAAATAAAAAAAGCACGGAAAATTCCGCGCTTTTTTTGCAAATAGGTTGTTATGAGGCGGGATGATCAATCTTCTGCTGCCGTTTTTGCAGAGCCCGCACCGCCAGAGAACTGGTGAGCTGGGAGAACAGGGGAGAGACGGAGGGGGAGAACACCACCTCCGAGGGGAAATACTGGGCGGCCAGCGTAGCGGCTGCGGCATTGTTCCGCATACTGGAATTGACGGTCACCGTCAGTTCTACCGGATAGGGGAAGCGGAAGAGGGTGGAGAGCAGAAAGCCCAAGCCCAGACCGATGAGCCGCATGGCCAGCGTTATGCAGAGCAGCAGTACCAGCTCGCGGTTCAACTCGTGGAGGAAGGGAGCGCAGCGGGTGACGTTGGCGCAGATGATGACCAGCAGAGCCAGCTTGGAAAAGGGACTCAGCCGCTGCTTGGCTTTGGCGCAGATGCTTTGGCCCAGCAGGCGGCAGAGCACCATGGCCAGAGCTGCCGGGACTACGATCATGAGGAAGAGATCCCGGATCATGCCAAAGGTGTCCAGCTCCACCACGGAGCCGCACAGCAGCCGCAGCGTCAGCGGCAGGATCACCGGGGAGAGCATGGTATCCAACAGGATAATGGACAGGCATAGCTCCACGCTGCCGCCGCCGATGACGATCCACATCAGAGAGGATACGGCGGCGGGGGAACCCTCCATCAGCACCAGACTCAGGGTGTAGAGGGGCTGGTCAGGGAAGCACATGCTGCCAATACCCAAAGCGGCCAACGGCATGAGAAGGTGGAGAGAAAGCATGGTGATGAGCACCGGCTTGGGGTGGGAGAGGACCCGGCCCAGATCCTGCACACTGCTGCCCAGACTGTTGGCAAAGGTCTGGAACATCATCAGGGCGGAAACGGCGGGACACAGCAGGCCGATCTGATCGGGGAACAGCAGTCCCAGTGCCAGAGCGCCGAGGATCAGCAGGGGCATTTTCGGGGTCATCCAGGTGTTGAGTGCTTGGAGCTTATTCATGGGCGTATTCAGGGTCCTTTCTGAGTTTAGCGGCAGGCGTAGGAGTACCAGCCCTCACCGGAGCGGGTGGTTTCGATCTCCCAGCCGTTTTGACGGAGGGCGTCCGCCACCTCTTCGGCCCGGGTGTCGATGATGCCGGAGCAGAGGAACAGCCCGCCGGGCTTCAGGAACTGCCGCACCATGGGGGCAAGCCCTATAATGACGTCCGCTACAATGTTGGCAACCACCACATCGTAGCCGCCGCCCAGAGTTTCCCGGAGGGCACCGTTGGAGAGGACATCCCCAACCAGAACGGTGTAGCGGTCCTTGCCGATGCCGTTGAGAGCGGCGTTTTCATAGGCCACCGTCAGGCACTTGTCGTCAATGTCCACAGCCTTGGCGGAGACGGCGCCCAGCCGCAGCGCGGCAATGGAGAGGATGCCGCTGCCGCAGCCCAGATCCAATACGGTCTCGCCGCCGTGGACGGCTTCCTCCAGCGCTGTCAGGCACAGGCGGGTGGTGGCGTGGCTGCCTGTGCCGAAGGTGAGGCCCGGCTCTAAGATCAGGGGCACCTTGCCGGCGTATTTGGCCTGCCCCTTCACGTTTTCCTGTTCCCATTCCGGGATCACCAGCAGGCGTTCGCCGATCTCCATGGGCTTATAATACTGCTTCCAGTTGTTTTCCCAGTCGGCGTCCTTCAGATTTTCCAGCGTCATCAGGAGGGTGCCGTATTTTCCGGCATGGGCGTCCTTGAAGCCCTGAAGAGCAGTGCGGAGGTGGGCCAACTGGTCAAAGCCGTCTCCGTCCGCCGGGAGGTAGAAGGTGATCCGGGATTTACCCTTCATGGACGCCTCCAGATCTTCGTCTACATAGTCCCAATACTGGTGGTTGTTTTCCAGAAAGCTCTGGAAATCCTGCTCGTCATCAATGACCACGCCGTCCACCCCATTGGCGGAGAGGAAGATCTCCAGAGGCTCCAGCCCGGCGTGATTTGTGTCAATGTGTACTTCCAGCCATTCCATATATGATCCTCACATGTGCTTCCGCCGGAGCGGAAAATTTAATTTCATACGCATAAAACTTCATGCATGAGCAGCGCACCGCGAACATGCACAAATGCCAGTGCATGAAGTTCTTGTGCATCATTTCCGGTTGCCCCGCAGGGGCGAGGAAATGGCACATTTCTTATTTTGCTATGTGTTTGCATAGCAAAAATAGTTTGGGGATTTCCCCAAACTATTTTAGCATAATTATCGTTCGCTGCCAAGGAAAAACAGCGCCATGGTGCCGGGGCCGGAGTGGTTGCCGATGACAGGACCCACATAGTTGATGTGGACGGTCTCCACGCCCAGACGGCGGCGGACCTCACTGGCAACAAATTCAGCGTCCTCCAGACAGTCACCGTGGCTGATGAACACCGTCTGACCGGCGGGGTCGATGGCGGTGGCCTCCATCCGGTCTACCAGCGCCGTCAGAGACGCCTTGCGGCCTCGGGCCTTGCTGACCGGGATCAGGCGGCCCTCGTCGTCCACATGCATGACCGGCTTGATGGCCAGCATGGTGCCGAACAGGGCGGTGGCGGCGTTGATCCGGCCGCCCCGCTTCAGGTGGTTCAGATCGTCCACTGTGAACCAGTGGCAGACGCGGCCCTTGGTCTCCTCGGCAAAGGCCTTCACCTCGTCAATGGTTTTCCCCTTTTTCTGCTCCTGCGCGCAGAGATACACGAACAATCCCTGCCCCAGAGAGGCGCAGAGGGAGTCCACCGTCAGGATCTTCGCGTCGGGAAATTCGTCCTTCAACTCCTCCGCGGCAATGACGGAGGACTGGTAGGTGGTGGAGAGGGCGGAGGAAAAGCTGATGCTCAGGATGTCCTTTCCGGTTTTCAGGATCTCCCGCATCTTTTCCTCAAATTCCCCCACGTTGACGGCGGAGGTGGTGGCCAGCTCGCCGGAGCGGACCCGCTCGTAGAACTCATGGAAGCCGATCTCCCGGCCATCCAGATAGTTGCGGTAGGTGCGATCACCCATTTGCAGGCTCAACGGTAGGATCTCTACGCCCAGCTCTGCGGCCATTTCCGCAGAGAGATCGCAGCAGCTATCCGTTAAAATTACATAATCACGCATCAGTCCTTGCGCTCCTTTCTGCTTTTCGCGGCCTTTTTGGCCTCGGCTTTATCCGGTTTGCCGGCGGGTTCCGTCCGGGCGCGGAGCTGGGCCACATACTGACGGCTCACAAGGCCGGCGGCGTAGCTCAGCAGACCAAAGTGGACGGCGGCGTCCGCCAGATTGTCAGTTCCTTCATAAGCGCCCATCTCTTGCACGGTACTGGACAGGGCACCGTCCAGACTTTCCAGAAAGGCCCGGTAGCCGTTTTCCACGGAGCGGTCATCGGAAAGCTCAGTGCGGATCAGCAGGTCCATATCCCGGACGGACATCACCTGCTTGAGAATGCAGACGAAGGTGAGGTAGGCCAGATGGTCCCGGTTGTATTTCTTGCCCTCAGCCCGGGGGACCAGGGCGTTTTTCGTGTAGTTATTGACCATAGAGGCCGTCAGAGCGTCGCTCTCGTCCAGACGGATGGTCTGCCGTTCCATGTAGGAGAGGACCTGATCCATATACAGGGGGAAATCCGGCAGTGTTTCCCAATCCGCAGGGCGGTGGGTCTCCAACTGACGGCGAAAGGCGGAAATTTCTTCCATACCGGTGCTCCTTCCTTTGAAATCAGAGCAAGTATATCACATTTTTGTAGTTTTGTAAACCGGATTATGCGTTAAGGAAAACAGGAAGAAAGACAGGGGAAAACGAAAATTGTTATTTTCCCACGCAGAAACGGCTGAACACCGCGCCTACGATCTCCTCCTTGGCGGTGCGGCCCGTTAGTTCGCCGATGGACTCCAGTGCTTCCTCCGCATCAGTGAGGACAGCGTCGGGAGTCAGACCGCTGTCCAGCGCGGACAGCGCCCGACGGACAGCTTCCAGACTCCGGCGGACGGCAGATTCCTGCCGGGCGTTGGTCAGGAGGGAACCGGCGTCAGCGGGAGTCCCGGCGGGGAAGCAGCTTTGCACAGCGTCCACCAGCAGATCCAGCCCACCGGGGGCCACGGAGTTGAACGAAACCAGAGCGTCCGGCTCCCGCAGGCCCTTGGGGAGCTGCCAGACGGCGGGTTTCACGGCGGGGTTCAGATCATCCTTGCTGACGGCCAAAATCCAATGAGGGGCCTTGGCCGCCAGGGCCAGGATGTCCGGGTCCACGGCGGGGGGCGTCTGGCTGCCGTCTGCCACGGCGATCACCAGATCGGCAGTCTCTGCCGCCTTGCGGCTGCGCTCTACGCCCAACTGCTCCACGGCGTCGGCGGTATCGTGGATACCGGCGGTGTCAATAAGCCGCAGGAGGGTGCCGCCGCAGGTGACGGTCTCCTCCACTGTGTCCCGTGTGGTGCCGGGGATGTCGGTGACGATGGCCCGGTCATAGCCCGCCAAGGCGTTGAGCAGGGAGGACTTACCGGCATTGGGCAGGCCCACGATGGCGGTGCGGACGCCGTTTTTCAGCACCCGGCCCCGCTGGGCGGTGTCCAGCAGGGCGGAGAGGGTGTCGGCGGCGATTTGCAGAGAAGATCGGATCTGCTGCGGCTGAATGTCCTCAATGTCCTCGTCGGGGTAATCCACCACGGCGTAAAACCGGGAGGTGATGTCGATGAGGGCCTCCTGCACCGGCTCCAGGCGGCGGCGGAGACCGCCGTCCAGTTGGGCTGCGGCGTTTTTCGCGGCAGCGGCGGACTGGGCATCGATGAGATCGATGACGGCTTCCGCCTCCGTCAGGTCCATTTTGCCGTTGAGGAAGGCCCGCTTGGTGAATTCACCGGCCTGGGCCTGCCGGGCTCCGGCGGCAAAGAGAGCGGAGAGCAGGGTGTGGAGGACTACGGGAGAGCCGTGGCAGTGGAATTCGGCGGAGTCCTCCCCGGTGTAGCTGTGTCCGCCGCCGAAGCGGACGGCTAATCCCTGATCGATGGCGGCGCCGGAATCGTCCAGCATTTCTCCGAACACCATCTTGTGAGAGGGCTGCTGGGCGAAGGGGACTCCGTTCCGGGGACGAAAGACCCGGTCGCAGGCAGCAAAGCAGCCGGTCCCGGAGACCCGGACGATGCCGATGGCGGTGGCGATGCTGCCGGTGGCAATGGCGGCGATGAGATCAGACATAGAAGCTCCTTTCAGAGGGTGCCGCTTTGCGGCATGGGAAAGCATGGTGATACCTGCGGGATCGAATCCTAAAATGGGCTTTGCCCATTGGAATGTCCCCTACTTTTTCTTTGCTCCAACAAGGGGCGCGGCGAACCGCCGCAGGGGATGCAGCATGGTGCCACTTTGCGGCACGAGAATGCACGGTTTTACCGTGGGGATGCACCCCCCATTTTCTTTTTGAGACATCAAAAAGAAAATGCGCCGTGCACGGTGGAAAAGAAAAAATGTCAGGGATGAGTTGACCGACGAAACGGTCAACTCACCCAAAACGGGGGCTGGCTGTCACGGACTTCCGACCAAATCCGGAAGTCTCC
>OGGJ01003201.1_pt1 | contig 10564 bp, 8 predicted proteins | sample 1571071 | NCBI WGS metagenome assembly OGGJ01 (sample SAMEA2581954, study PRJEB24529) | metagenome | biome: Human gut stool | place: China | collected 2011
CAGTGGAAAGCAGATGCGGTTATTTTTACAGGTCACAAAAGTCTTATGGGTATGCAGGGCAGTGGTGGATTTTATATCAGAGAAGGTATTTTACTAAAGCCGTTGAAATATGGGGGAACAGGACGTAACAGTAAGCAGCTGACCTATGAAGATGAAGATTATGAATATGAAGTTGGCACACAGAACCTTCCGGGAATCACGGCATTGCTGGCTGGAGTGAATTTTGTACGTGAAACAGGAGTTGACATGATCCATAAAAAAGAAATGGCACTTATGGAGAAATTGTATGAAGCTCTGGAGAAGATCCCGGGAATCCAGGTATACGGAAATTCTAAGGAATGCAGGGGACCTGTCATGAGTCTGAACTTCAAAGGCCTGACAGCTTCCGATGCGGCATATATCCTGGAAAGTGGGTATGGAATCACGGTACGTGCGGGACTTCACTGTTCTCCACTGATCCATGAAGCTATGGGAACACAAAAGAATGGAACGATCCGCATAAGCATATCTTACTTTACAAAAGAGAAGGACATACAGGAATTTCTTACAGCGGCAGAGCAGATCGCAGGCTCTGTGGCAGGACGATGAACAGGGGAAAAGTTTATGAAGATTACAGGAAAGCGGCCTTCAAGAGAGAAATGTGCAGAATCCGGCTGGTTTGCAACAGACTATCTTATGGATGCGCCGATAGACAGAGAATTTATTTTAAAGCTGAAATCACTTGGAGGTTTTGTATATCTTGATATGCTGAAACAGCCTTTTTTTAAGATCGAGAATAACTACTATATGATAAAGGGGATAGAAGGAAACGACTATTTCAGGATCGCCGTTCATGGAAAACATGAAGATGAACTGGCAAAACTGGAAGCATTCATCCTGAATTGCGTGAAAGAATAAAATCTGCTATACTGAGAACGTTAAAGAATCGAATTTTGTGTTATCAGATTTGACAGAATTAACGTTACTTACAGGAGGCAGACGATGAGGCTTGAACGAGATAATATTCCACTTGATAAAGATTTTCCTTTTCAGATTTCAGAGGTAGTGCTGACCCCGAAGAACAGCAGGCCGGGGACCTGGCACTGGCACAGTTACTTTGAGATCACCTGTGTGCTTGAGGGGAAGGGGAATTATTTTGTCAATGGACAGGAGTATACGATGGAGAAGGATGATGTGATCATCTTTAACAACGTAGAACCTCATGGGTGGAATCTTATCGGGGATGATATGAAGCTTCTGGTCATGATCTTTTCGCCGGAATTTATTGCAGAGAAGATCAGCGTATTTGACACGGAGTATCTGAAGCCCTTTGTAGAGCGGGGAAGTAATTTCAAGAACCGTGTCGGCAGGGAAGATGAAATAAATGCAGATATCCGTGCGGGCATCTGGGAAATTTATAAAGAGTGGAATGATCAGAAAGAAGGTTATCCTCTTATGATCAAGGCCAATGTATTGCGGATCCTCACCATGCTCATACGTACTTATCAGGATGAAACCAAATCCGGAGAGATGCTCAAGGAGAAAAAGAACGCCATGAAGCGTCTGGAGCAGGCGTTTGATTACATCGATGCTCATTACTGCGAGAAGATCACACTGGAAGAGGTTGCGTCATCTGTGTATATGAGTGCCAATTATTTTTCATCCTATTTTCGCAAGGTGACAAATATCAGTTTCAGCGATTATGTGACACGAATGCGTATCAATCATGCACGTGAACTTCTTCGTGAAGGAAAGAAAAATGTTACGGAAATCGCCATGGAATGTGGGTTTAATAATATTTCAAATTTCTATCGCCTGTATAAGAAACATGTGGGCAAAACACCCAAGGATGAAAAGAGTAAAAATAGTTAAAAATCAGAATCAGATAAGCCATAGACCGATCATAAACAGCCGTGTTAGGATAAAAACAGCAATGTTATATCCTGATACGGCGTTTTTTTATGGGAAACAAAAACTTACAAAAGGAGATTTGGGGAAATGATAAAAACAGACAGATATGTAGAATGTTCAGCAGCAGGCATGAAATATCGCCTGATACCGGTAACAGATGAGATCATCCGCTGCATGATCGCAAAAGATGAAGTAAAAACAGAGCAGGAATCTCTGATCATCGAGAAAAAAGAGTATCCGCAGGTTCCATTTGAAGCAGCAGAAGCAGACGGAGCAGTTACAGTAAAAACATCAGCAGTGCAGGCAGAACTGAATCTCAAAACAGGAGGGATCACCTGGAAACATGCAGATGGAAGCGTGTGGCTGGAGCAGAACAAAGCGGATCTCACCAGGATTGATGTCGTACACTACAATACAGGCGGCGAAAAACCGATCATCAACCGTGTAAAGACAGTAGACGGTGAAAGAAACTTTATCCAGAACCTCAAGGCAGAAAAAGTCAGAGACGGATACCGTGCAAGAGTTTTCTTTGACTGGAAAGAAGACGAGGAGATCCATGGACTTGGACAGGCAGAAGAAGGAATCTACAACTATCGTGAACATACACAGTATCTGTATCAGCATAACATGCGTATCCCGATGCCGATGTTTGTATCTACCGAAGGATATGGAGTCCTGTTTGACTGCTGTTCACTGATGACTTTTAACGATGAAGGCAGAGAATCCTATCTGTTCCTGGATACGGTAGACCAGATCGATTATTATTTCCTCGGTGGAAATACAATGGATGGGATCATTCATGACTACCGTTATCTGACAGGTAAAGCACAGATGCTGCCGAAGTGGGCGTATGGTTACATCCAGTCCAAAGAGCAGTATTACACAGCAAAAGAACTGGCTGAGATCGTGCGTCATTACAGAGAGATCGGTGTTCCGATCGATTGTGTCGTTCAGGACTGGAATACCTGGGAACCAGGCAACTGGGGAGAAAAGATCCTCGACAAAGAACGCTACGGTGACAACAAAGAATGCATGGAAGAAATCAACAAAATGCATGCACACAGCATGGTCTCTGTATGGCCGAACATGAATGCGGGCGGCAAAAACCATCAGGAATTTTTTGACGCAGGCTATCTGCTTTATGACTATGCAACCTACAATGCTTTTGATGAAAAAGCCCGTGAAATGTACTGGAAACAGGCAAAAGAAGGACTTTTTGATGAAGGATTTGAATCCTGGTGGTGCGATTCCACAGAGCCTTTCTCCGGTCCTGACTGGAATGGCGGCGTGAAGAGAGAGCCATGGGAGAGATATGAACTTGTCGGCGGCGAGCACAAGAAATATCTGGATCCGGCTGTTGCCAATGCGTTTGCACTGATGCATGCAAAGGGTATTTATGAAAACCAGAGAAAAGACACTGAAGACAAACGTGTCCTCAACCTGACCCGTTCCGGTTATGCATCCGGGCAGAAATACGCAGCCATGCTGTGGTCCGGCGATACCTGCGCTTCCTGGGACAACTTCAAGATCCAGATCGTAGAAGGCCTGAATATGGGACTGAGTGGTTATCCGTACTGGACACTGGATATCGGTGCGTTCTTTACAGTTGCTGATAAATGGCAGAATCGTGGCTGTGGCTGCAACACAGATCCGGAGCCGAAGTGGTTCTGGCAGGGCAAATACAATGAAGGTGTGAAGGACAAAGGATACTGCGAGCTTTATACCAGATGGCTTGAGATGGGAACTTTCCTTCCGATGTTCCGCTCTCACGGAACAGATACTCCGAGAGAAATCTGGAACTTCGGTGACAAAGGAACGATGTTCTATGATGCAATTGAGAAATCTATTAAGCTGAGATACCATCTGATGCCGTATATCTATTCTCTTGCAGGAGCTGTTCACTTCAACGACTATACGATCATGAGAAGCCTTCTGTTTGATTTCCCGCAGGATAAGACTGCAAGAAAGATTGAGAATGAGTTTATGTTCGGACCGTCACTTCTGATCTGTGCAGTTACAGAGCCAATGTACTACGGCCCGGAAAGCACAGAACTTGACCGTGAAAAAACATGGGAATGTTATCTCCCACAGGGAGCTGACTGGTATGATTACTGGACCGGCAAGAAATATGAAGGCGGTCAGTATGTAACGGTAGATGCGCCGATCGACCAGATGCCGATCTTTGTAAAAGCAGGAAGCATTCTTCCGGTTGCAGACGGACTTACTTATGCATCTCAGAAACCGGAAGGACCGGTGAAACTGATGGTTTACCCGGGAGCAGATGCAGAATTTACTCTTTATGAAGATGAGGGAAATAACTATAATTTTGAGAAGGGTGCATACGCAACCACAAAACTGATCTGGAATGACCAGAAAGGTGAACTGACTGTAGAAGAAAGACAGGGAAGCTTTGATGGTATGGAAGATATTTCTTATGAGGAAGTCATCATTTGATGGCTTCCTCTTTTTCATCGCGATATTCCAGCGGGCTCTTGCCGGTATGTTTCTTGAAGATACGGCTGAAATATCCCTGGTCATGGTAACCGCACATCTCTCCGATCTGACGGACAGAAAGCGAAGGCTCATTGAGAAGCAGCTTCTGTGCATGATGCATCCTCAGATTGGTCAGATATTTGGTCGGGGTACAGTCATATGCCTGGCAGAAGATCTTTGTCAGATAACCGGGACTGTAATTCATATTGTCTGCGATCAGGTTCAGATTGATATCGTCACTGTAGTTTTTTATAATAAAATCCCGCAGAACAGAAGCAATTTGAGAGGGAGTCATGGAAGCGGTTCCTGCATTAAAGACAGCTTCGTAATCCTTCTTGGCGATCTGAAATTCATGTTTGATCTTTTGCAGGGCATCATGGAGCTCATCTGGATCCACTGGTTTCAGCAGATAATCAGAGACTTTGAGAGTAATAGCTTTCTTGGCATATTCAAAGTCTGAAAATCCGCTTGTGATAATAAATTTAGTGAAAGGGAACTGACTTCTTACTTTGGTAAGCAAGGCCATCCCATCCATAACAGGCATACGGATATCCGTTATGACAAGATCAGGAGTAAGCTTTTCTACCAGTGCAAATGCCTGCTCGCCTGTCTGGGCAGTACCTGTAACCTGAAAATCCGGGTCCGCTTTCTGGATTTTCTGGACAAGGTTATTTAAAAGAAGTTCTTCGTCCTCCGCAACGACTACTGTGTATTTCATGATAGTTCCTTTCTCTTATTAATGCTGAGTTGTTTCTTGATCCTCTGATATATAACGTCCTATGGATACAATTCCGTGTCCGTCCTCGGTGTTTCCATATTCAAAAATGATTTTGCCGTTGCAGAAAATCTTCCATCTGAGATAAACATTTACAGTTCCCAGACCGTTGATCTTGAGTTCAGGAAGACCTGGATTCTGGTCTGCTTTGGCAAGATTCTGTGCGATCTTCTGACATGCTTCCTCAGAAAATCCGGGACCGTTATCTGTGACGGTGATCTTCCAGTAGTTTTCCGCGATAACACTGCTGACGGAGATCATCCATGGTGGTGCACAGTTGGAACCATATTTGATAGCATTTTCTACGAGTGGCTGGATCAGCAGCTTGGGAACCTCCTCAGAAAGAAGGCTTTCATCTACATCAATATTGTAGTTCAGACTGGACTGATAACGGACTTTCATACAGTACAGATATTTCTGAACATAATCCAGCTCATCGGCAAGAGATACGGTCGTGCTGCCTGTATCTGTAATATAGCGCATGATCAGAGAAAGATTCCGGCACATTTTGGCAACTGTGTCATTATCACCGTTTTCCGCAAGAACCATGATACTTGACAGTGAGTTGTAATAAAAATGCGGGTTGATCTGTGTCTGCAGAGCCATATTTCGAGCGTGCATTTCCTGTTCTTTTGCCTGTGTGAGTTTTACCATGGAATCCTTCAGATTATCGCTCATAAACTGAAATGCCTGGTAAAGTTCCTCAAGTTCATTGACAGAGACAGGATAGGAAGTGACCTTTTCCTGACCAAGAGTGTCCAGCTCCATTCGCTGAATGATATGTTTCAGATGCTTGACCGGTTTGACAACAGAACGGGACAGCCTGTATGAAACAATAACAGAAGCCAGAAGAAAAGCAGCAACAACTGCCAGAAGGATCTGGAGCATCTGATATACCGGTGCAAGTATGGCTGATTTTGACTGAACCGTGAGGTAAGTAAATCCAGTGTAGCCGGAGTCAATTCTTGCCGCATATTCGTCCTTGCCTGTCAGAGGGCTGGTAAGCCTGGAAGAAGTCTGAGATGAATCTGTCAATGTGTAATAGTCCTGGAGTTTGGAACTTTCACTGTCTGAAATATCGTAAGGATAGATCAGATCACCATCCTGATTAAATATATATACACTGGCTGCATCATCATGATTTTTCTTCTCGTAGGAAATGATACTTTTAAAAATGGATTTGCACTGTTTGGCTGTTTCAATTACGCCTACACTGCGGCGGTACTGATTTGTGAAAGAGCGGTAGACAGAGATCATCCACTGAGAATATTTCGCCGACTTGGAATATTCATAGGTAAGATAGGGATTGGTGATTACTTTTCTGCCATCTGCTTCCCGGGCTTTCTGCAGCCATTCGGTGCGAGAATCGTCCGTTTTTTTTACCATGGTGGAAAGTCCTGCCTGAAGTACATATCCGGAAAAATCGTACAGATTCACCTGATCAGCTTTTAATTCAGTTCCGCTGAGAGAAATAAAAAGATCAGACATATCGGAGAGCATACTGTCAGAGATATTGAGATCAAATTTCTGATCGAGGATACTCTTGGACATATTACTGTAGTTGATATTGACGGATACTGTGTCCAGGTCAAGGATAGCAGAGTCTACCTGTGTTTTGAAACTGGAATTCAGGGTGTTCATGGCACTGATCTGACTTTCCTTCAGTCGTCCTGATACAAAGAGATAAAAAAATGCTGCAAAAGCAAACAGGATCAGACTTGCCATTCCGAGATAGGCGATAAAAAGTTTAGACTGTAAGCTGCGTTGTTTCATATATACGCCTCCTGTAAAAAAAGTACCAATGGTTTTTCAGGACATGTCAAAAGTATTTCGTCGAAATTATAACATGTTTATGTAAAAAGTACAAATGACAAAAAGCGAAACTGGTAAAAATAGTCAAAAATATACATTATAAATTGTGTAACCTAGTAGAATGATGTGAAAATAGCATACAAAAATGTGAAAAAAGTACAAATACAGAATGGCTTTGTCCATGGATAAAAAACACAGTTACTGATAAACTTATTTCATCAAGGACGTGACAAAAACAAATTAAAAGGAGGAAGTTTTTTATGTTGAGAAAGAGATTTTGGGCAGTTGCATGTGCAACAGCAATGGTAGCATCTATGACAGCAGGTCTTAGCGTGAATGTATTTGCAGCAGATGATACCAAAGATTTTGCAGGAGAGGAATTAAGCATTCTGGTATCCGCAGGCTGGATGGATAACCGTTATGATGAGACACTGGAGCGTTTCGAGGATACATACGATGTAACCGTTGACCTTCAGACAATCCCGGCAGATCAGTATTCTGATCTTCTTCAGTCAAAACTGGCAACAGATTCCTGTGCGGATGTTTTCTGGATCCAGTCCAATCCATTTGCAATTGAATCAACCATCGTTGACCCGGAGAAATACTGTATCGATTTTACAGGAGCTGACTGGGAAAACCTTATGCCGGAAACAAGAAAAGCATCCTGCACATACAACGATAAATTATACGGACTTCAGGTTTGGAACAATTCTCCGGAGTACGTAATGCTTTACAACAAAACTCTGTTTGAAGAAAATGGCTGGGAAGTTCCAACCACATATGCAGAACTCAAAGACCTCTGCGCAAAGATCGCAGATACAGGAATCACTCCATGGTTCATGCCAGGAGCAGACGGATGGCAGCATCAGCTCGCATTCTTCCAGATCGGTGGAGTTTATGAAGAAGCAACACCAGGACTGTACGATGCTCTGAATACAAACCAGGCAACATTTGCTGATAATGAAAAAATGCTTGAAGTTCTGAACGAGTTCAAAGAACTCTCTGATGCAGGCTACTTCGGAGAGGACTGGATCGGAACAGACAGCACAAACATGTCAAATGAATTTGGCGACAGAACATGTGCAATGGCAATGGCAAACTCCAGTTACATCAAACAGATCAAAGATGACACAGGTTCCGAAGATGAATATGGAATGTTCCTGATTCCTCTTGGAGACAATACCTGGTATCCAACCAGCCCGGCTGGCCCGACAATGTTCGGATACAAAGGAACAGAGCATGAAGACCTTGTAAGAGAATTCTTCAACTTCGTAACAACAACAGAAAGCCTTCAGGAAATCCTTGACAACTCACCGGCTTACACAAACCTTGATGTAAACGATGACAATCTGGAACAGCACTGGCTGCCAGAAGAGGAAGAATTCCTTGAGACTGTAGACAAAGATAAAATGAGTGTATCTGTACTTCAGAATGGTACAAAATATACAAACGACTACTGGATGCAGTTTGGACAGGATATGATCGCATTCTGCCAGGGTGAAATGGAAGCAAACGATGTTCTTGCAAACATGGATACCAACCGTGCAGAAGCAGCAAAAACTGTCGGAGATGAAAACTGGGAATAAATTTCAGATAAAAACGTTGTGAAATAAGGGTAATTCTTCAGTGCGAGGGAGTAAAATCCTTCGCACTGTCTGCTAAAGGAGTAAATAAGAAGATTATCCTTGTGACTTGATTAATCTGGCTGCTAAGAGAACAGGAGGTAACTTCAGTGAATAAGAAAAAAATATATCCCTGGTGGTTTCTGGTACTGCCGCTGGTATTGTATGTAATCTTTTTCCTGCTTCCAAGTGCAATGGGTGTAGGATATTCCTTTACAGACTGGAATTCCAGAAGTGTCCTGAATGGTACACATTTTGTAGGACTGCAGAACTTTAAAGAAATTCTGACATCAAACAAAGGCTATTTAAGTGGAATTGGGAATACACTTAAATTTACGATCATTTCTAACATTGTAAAACTGATCCCGGCACTTATGATCGCAATCATGCTTCAGGAAGGCTTAAGAGGAAAAGGACTTTACAGAACTCTGTTATATCTGCCATCTATTCTTCCATTTGTAATTATCGGTCTGATTTTTAAATCTATCCTCAATTACAATACAGGACTTCTGAATACGATCCTGGATGCACTGCATCTCGGAATCCTGAAACAGAAATGGCTTTCTGATCTGGGTATTGTATGGAAATCCATTTACGGTGTAGATGCCTGGAGAGGTATTGGTTATGTTATGACTATTTTCCTCGCAGGTCTGAATACGATTCCGAAATCCTACTATGAAGCTGCTGAGATCGACGGTGCAAACTTCTGGCAGAGACTTCGCTATGTAACACTTCCAATGCTTACAGGTTCTATCATGATCAACCTTGTATTTGGTATTACATATGGTCTGAAAGTATTCGATATCGTTTACGTTCTTACAAACGGCGGTCCTGGACATGCAACAGAGGTTCTTACAACTTATGCATTCCAGCTTTACTCCAGAGGTCAGTATGGAATGTCTTCTGCATTGAATACGATCCTTCTTATCATTACGGCGATCATCGGTGTAGGTATTGTTAAGAAAATGAGTAAACAGGAGGTACAGCAGTAATGAAGAAAAAAACAAGTAAATTAAGCTGGTTTGGAACAGGTGCATTTGCGATCATCGGCGTTGTATATATCATGCCGATCCTGATCGTGCTGATCAACTCCTTCAAGAGCAACGCCGCCGTGAACACAGAGACGTTCGCCTTCCCCAACGAGGAGAGCTTCGTGGGCCTGCAGAACTATATCAAGGGCATGACCTTCGGGAACTATCCGTTCATCAAGGCGGTGTTCTACAGCCTGTTCATGACGCTGGTATCCTCGGCGCTGATCCTGCTGTGTACGTCCATGGCGGCGTGGTATGTGTCCCGCGTGGGCAGTCTGGTCAGCAAGATCGTGTACTACCTGTGTGTGTTCTCCATGGTGGTGCCGTTCCAGATGGTGATGTTCACCCTGTCCAGGACGGCCAACAAGCTCCATCTGGACACGCCTTGGACCATCCCCGTCATCTACCTGGGCTTCGGCGCAGGTCTGGCGGTGTTCATGTTCGCCGGGTTTGTGAAATCCATCCCGCTGGAGATCGAAGAGGCGGCTGCTATCGACGGCTGCGGACCTGTCCGCACCTTCTTCCTGGTGGTGCTGCCCATGATGAAGCCCACGTTCATCTCCGTGGGCGTGCTGGAGATCATGTGGGTGTGGAATGACTTCCTGCTGCCGTACCTGGTGCTGGACCGCACGAAGTATATGACCATCCCCATCGTGATCCAGTATCTGAAGGGTAGCTACGGGCAGGTGGATATGGGCGCGACCATGGCGCTGATCCTGCTGAGCATCCTGCCGGTCATCATCTTTTACCTGTGCTGCCAGAAGCACATCATCAAGGGCGTGGCGGCAGGCGCCGTCAAGGGCTGAAACAGTTTATACGCCGGGGGCGGGCACAACGCCCGTCCCCGTATTTTTATCCTATCCAAGAGAGAAGTTGAGTTATGATATGAAGCATAATATTGGATTGGGCTCTAAAGCCAGTGCACTCCCCCTACGGCATCG
>OGGJ01003202.1_pt1 | contig 10559 bp, 10 predicted proteins | sample 1571071 | NCBI WGS metagenome assembly OGGJ01 (sample SAMEA2581954, study PRJEB24529) | metagenome | biome: Human gut stool | place: China | collected 2011
AGAGCAACCGGCTCATAACCGGTCGGTCCTGGGTTCGAGTCCCCGAAGGTCCACTTGTTCTACTCGTTATGGCCTGGTGGCTCAGCTGGTTAGAGCGCCGCCCTGTCACGGCGGAGGTCGTGGGTTCGAACCCCATCCGGGTCGCTTACAACTGCATAAGCGTTGTTCAAATTTGCCGGCATGGCGGAACTGGCAGACGCACAGGACTTAAAATCCTGCGGGACTAATCTCCCGTACCGGTTCGATTCCGGTTGCCGGCATATAACTTAAACGGTGGAAACCTTGTAGAATCAAGGGTTCCACCGTTTTTTGTTGCTCGAAAATCGTCTAGGTGTGCAAAAGGTGTGCAGAAATTACTTATTCTTTGCAAGAAAACAGGAGAAACGATCGGATAATAAAGTGAAGATATCTTCAGACTGATACGGGGGTGAAACAAATTATTACGCAAAAGAATTTTGTAGAGAAATTAAAAAGACGAAATGAAAAGGCTCTGGAGTATGTCATCCGTGAATATGGCGGCTATGTGAAAGCTGCGGTGAATCATAACCTTGCGGGACTTCCAGAGGAAATGGAAGAGTGCATGGACGATGTCTTTCTGGATGTGTGGGAGCATATTGAGCGGTTTGATGCGGCAAAGGGAAGTTTCAGAAACTGGATTATTTCCATTGCGCGGTTCCGTTCGATTGATTATCTGCGCAGATACAGCCGGACATGTATGGAAGAGGATGTATCGAATTACGAGAGCAAGTTAGCGAGAAACGACCGAATTGATACGCTGGAACAGGAAATATCCACGGAGACAGAAAAGCTTCTGGAAGGACTGAAGGAAGAAGAGCGTCAGATATTGTTACGCTATTATGCAGAGGAAGATGATGTGGATGTATTGGCGAAGGAATATGGTGTGTCCAGCTCTACGATTTACAGCAAAGTTTCCAGAGCAAAGAAGAAAGTGCGAAAAAATCATGGAAGATTGGAGGAACATGTATGATGGAGATATACGAGGTTTTAAATCAGGTTCATTCAGAGGAAGAATATATGGAATTTCCAGAGATGGAAACAGCTGCATGTATCCGGAGGGTACGGACGAAGCTTCATGACAATCGAAAAAAACATGTATGGCGGACAATTGCGGCGGCTCTGATTGGAGGGGTATTATCCGGGGGAATTGCTTACGCAAACTCAGAAGGCTTGCTAGATAAATTCTTCCATAATGAGCAGACGGAAGAAGTGCCAGAACAGTACGTGGAACGGGAATATATTGAAGAGGATTATCCGAATGGATTGAAGGTTATTACAAATGCAGAGACGAAATTGACATTTGAGATTGAGAAGGCGATCACAACCGGCGATATGGTGGATGTGATCTGGACTGTGACCTACCCGGATTATGACGCAGAAATGTATGATGTGGATTTCCGGATGCGAGGGGGCGACCTCTATTACGGAGAACAGAAACTGGAAGAGACATCGTCTCTGATTCTCGGAGAAGAAAGTGATCTGAAAGAAAATCAGCGGATGTACGACAGCATTTACCTGATTCCGGATGGCATGGAGCTCGAGGAGGGGGATGTGCTTACAATGAAATTTGATGGTTTAAATGGTGAGACGACGCACATTGATAAAAACGATCCAAAATACGCAGACCGGGATGAGGCGGATCTGGAGGCACTGTATTCCGATACTGTTTTGATTGAGGAAGCAGACTGGACACTGGAATTCGCATTGCAGGAAAGCAAATTTGAACCGGGCACGCTGGATTGCAGCAATTCTGCGAAGATTGTGGAAGCAACGTTAAGTGAACGGATGCTGAAATTTACAAGTGTTGGAGATTTCTCTCTGCATGAGTACATCAAAATCAAGATGAAAGATGGAACGTATATTGGAGGATTTGATTTTGAGGCAGGAGGATCGCAGGATTACGATCAGGAACGGCAACAGATCGACTTTGTAATAGAGTTTACTATGCCGATTGATATCTCACAGGTGGAGCTGGTTGTGATTGGAAACGAGCGACTTCCAATGAAAGAATAAATGAATATAAAAAGACAGAAAGACCGCGGATCGAATGAGCGGTCTTTCGTGTTCTTATGATTGAATCCTGACGCAAAAAGTGGTAAAATATAAATAGTATTTTTGTTACAGGAGGTTTCGGTATATGGAACACAAAAAGGTTAATTTTTTACATTCTGTGCGTCTGAAGATGTTATTGGCGATGGCATTTTTTGCTTTCGTAACGGGAGGATTTGCTTGCGCACTGTTTATTTCTTCTACGAAAGAGGAAATCGGTTCAGTCACACGTGGATATATGCGTGATCTTTCCAGAGCTTATGGCGTTATGCTGGACAATGAGCTGGACACGGATGGTGATGACGCGCTTTCCGGCGAGCATCTGGCTTCGATACTTGCAGGCGTTCAGGTGGAAGGAGTCGAAAGCAGCTACATATATGTAGTCAGCGGCGATGGTACGATGTTGTATCATCCAACTGCAGATAAGATCGGCAAGCCGGTGGAGAACAAGGTGGTCAGTGATGCGGTTGCCAAGATTGCCAAAGGTGAGAAGGTTGAAAATGAAGTTGTTAAATATGAATTTAAGGGTGCAGACAAGTATGCCGGTATCTATGTGAATGATACACAGGATTTTATCATGGTAGTAACTGCCGATTATGACGATGTATTCAGCAGTATCCGGAAGGTAGAAGGAAAAATCGGAATTATCGTATTACTTGAGCTGTTGATTGTTGCAACGATCGGATCTGTATTTGCGCATATTATTGTCAAGCCTATGAATGAGGTTTCTGAACTGACGGTGAAGGTCGGAGATATGGATCTGACGAAGAATGAGATTCAGACCAGACTGGCAAACCGTAGGGATGAGATCGGACGCATGGGACGAAGCCTTGACTATCTGACACAGTCTTTGAAGGGTGTGGTAGAGAATATCAAGGAGAAGAGCGCGCAGGTCATGGACGCTGCTAATGTACTGGACTCAGATGCCACGGAGACATCGACGACGATGGAACAGGTGGAACAGGCGGTCAATGATATTGCGGAAGGTGCAACGACACAGGCAGGTGAGACACAGCGCGCAGAAGAGCATGTTGTGGAGATGGGCAACATGGTGCAGGAGACGAGCGACGAGGTGGAGAAGCTGCTTGCATTTGCACAGGAGATGCAGGAATGTACTTCGCAGGCTTCCGACATTTTGCAGGCATTAGAGAAGGTCAATGCACGTGCTGAGGAGCATATTGACATAATTGCGGAACAGACGAATACAACGAATGAAGCAGCCATGAAGATTAGTGAGGCAACACATCTGATCACATCCATTGCGGAGGAGACGAATCTGCTTGCATTAAATGCCAGTATTGAGGCGGCGAGAGCCGGTGAGCAGGGCAAGGGCTTTGGTGTTGTTGCAAGTGAAATCCAGAAGCTTGCGGAGCAGACAAATGAGTCAGCGACGCATATCGAAGAAATCGTACAGGAACTGCTGCGTGATGCAGAAAAGGCAGTGGAGACGATGTATGGCGTGAAGGAAATCATGCATACACAGAGTGACCATGTGGAACAGACGGAGAGCGCATTTGAACAGGTACAGTCAGGGGTTGAACAGTCAATCGAAGGAATCAACCGCATTTCGGAGCATACAACCCGACTGAATGATGCAAGAGAAAAGGTTGTAGGAATCGTGCAGAACCTGACATCCATTGCAGAGGCAAATGCAGCCGGAACCGAGCAGACATCTGCATCCGCAACAGAGGTTGGTGCAATCATGGAAGATATTTCCGGCAAATCAACAGCGATGCGTCAGGCAGCGCAGGAACTGGATGACGGTATGAATATATTCAAATTATAAATCGACAAGGAGGAACGCAATGTATTTTGAAAAATCAAAAGGCTTCCCTGCTGATTTCTTATGGGGCAGTGCATCTGCTGCATATCAGGTAGAGGGTGCCTGGAATGAAGATGGAAAGGGAATGTCAAACTGGGACAAGTTTGTACGTATTCCGGGTAAGACTTTCCAGGGTACAACCGGTGACAAGGCGGTTGATCATTATCATATGTATAAAGAGGATGTCAGGCTGATGGCAGAGATGGGGCTTAAAACCTATCGTTTTTCCATCGCGTGGTCACGTATTATCCCGGATGGAAATGGTGAGGTGAATGAGAAAGGCTTGAAGTTCTACGATGATTTGATCAATGAGCTTTTGGCAAATAACATTGTTCCTATGGTTACAGTCTATCATTGGGATATGCCACAGGCACTGGAAGACCAGTATCATGGTTGGGAAAGCCGCCAGATTGTAGATGACTTTGTTCGCTATGCAACAATCTTGTTTGAGCATTTTGGCGATCGTGTAAAGCATTGGATCATCATGAATGAGCAGAATGTATTTACCGGTCTGGGCTGGATGGGAGGTATGCACCCACCAGGAAAGATCGATGAGGAGAAGCTGTTCTATCAGGTAAATCATCATGCATTTATGGCACATGCTAAGAGTGTACTTGCTTTGAAGAAATTACATCCGGAAGCATTGGTTGGATCTTCATTTGCATATGGACCATCTTACGCGATTGACTGTCATCCGGAAAATGCGATGGCAAAAGCAGATTATGATGATCTGAAGAACTATTACTGGATGGATGTATACGCATATGGTAGATATCCGCGCGCTGCAATGGCATATCTGGAAAGTAGAGATGTTGCTCCACAGATGGAAGCGGGAGATGCAGAAATCCTGAAGGAAGCTGCAGCCAAGGTTGATTTTATGGGTGTAAATTATTATCAGACTACGGTTGTAGAATACAACCCAATCGATGGTGTTGGCGCATCGCACGAGATGAATACGACCGGAAAGAAGGGAACTGCAAAGGTACAGGGCGTGCCTGGACTCTTCAAGAATCCTTCCAATCAGTTCCTTCCTACTACAGATTGGGATTGGACGATCGATCCGATGGGCATCCGTATGTGCTGCCGTGAGATTACTTCCCGTTATGATCTCCCAATCGTGATTTCAGAAAACGGACTGGGTGCGTTCGATAAGTTCGAGGATGGAAAGATTCATGATCCATATCGTATCGATTACCTGAAGCGTCATATCGAAGAGCTTAAAAAAGCTTGCGATGATGGCTGCCGCGTACTTGCTTACTGTACATGGTCTTATACCGACCTGCTGAGCTGGCTGAATGGTTACCAGAAGCGGTACGGATTTGTCTATGTTGACCGCGAGGAGGACGAAAACAGCGGAACACTCAACCGCTACAAGAAGGACTCCTTCGACTGGTATAAGCATGTGATCGAGACAAACGGCGAGGAACTGTAAGAACCACGCGATCTGCGACAAAATCAAGAAGAGTAATTCAAAGACTGCAACGTATCTGCGTTGCAGTCTTTTTGCGTGCCAATGTTCCCGTACTTGCATATAGTATATTAGAAACTTCGACCAGATATTTCGCAATGTGAGTTGGGTATATGTATTATTCATAAGCAGACCATTGGAGCATGTCTGCGATGAAAATACATATATCCAACGGAAGTTGCGATAAAATTCGAGGTTTCAAAAAAATATTTGGAGGGAACAATATGGCACGTGTGTTTATTGGCGTAGGACATGGTGGCACCGATCCCGGTGCCGTCGGCTATCTCGTGGAGAAGGACGTGAATCTGAAGATGGCGAGAGCCTGCTACGATTACCTGCAGGCAAGGGGCATTGACACCCGCATTTCACGAACGGGGGATGTGACCGATAAGCTGGTATCAAAGATCGACCGCTGTAATGCATTTGCACCGGATATCGCGCTGGATATCCACAATAACGCTGGTGGTGGGGATGGCTTCGAGATCTTCCACAGTGTAGTCGGCGGCAAAGGAAAGGAACTTGCACAGAACATTGAGAAAGAAGTTGTGAAGATCGGGCAGAACAGTCGGGGCTTGAAGACGAAGAAGAATTCTTATGGACGCGACTATTTCGGATTTATCCGGAGTACGATATGTCCGGCGGTCATCTGCGAGGGTGTATTTGTAGATAACAAAGCGGATGCGGCGCAGGCAGATACCGATGCAGAATGCCGCGCATTTGGTGAGGCGTATGCCCGTGGAATCCTTGCAACACTCGGAATTGCGGATACGGCTGGGAAGACAGACACAACAAGCAAACCAAATGGTGCATCTGGAACGAAGACACCTGCACCGGCTACTGGAAACACAAGTGGTTATAAGGTGAAGGTAACGGCGAGCGGCTTGAATATCCGCAAGGATGCGGGAGTTGCACATACAGTAACCGGGGTAATCCGTGACAAGGGCGTGTACACGATCGTGGCTGAAAAGACAGTATCCGGGCAGAAATGGGGAAAACTGAAAAGTGGTGCTGGATGGATTTGTCTCGTCTACACGAAAAAAGTGTAACACTTGACAATTAAAATCAAAAATAATATTTCACAAAGGATTCTCAAGTTGCGAAATAAGTGGTATAATGTACAGCATATGGCGGTCAGAGGAAATTCTGCGTGCCTGAATTAGGAGGATTACAAAAATGGAAAAAAGAGAGTTGGTATATTATCGACTGGATAAGATTGACGGTAAGATCTTAGATATCCTGCAGGGAAATGCAAGAGCATCTTTGAAGGAAATTGCAGAGCAGGTATTTCTGTCTCCGACAGCCGTTGGCGCACGTATTGACCGTATGTTGCAGGAGGGCGTGCTGGAAGGATTTACAACGAGACTGAACCCAGAAGCCATGGGACATTATATCAAAGCATTTATCAATCTGGAGGTACAGCCGGAGCAGCGTGAAGAGTTCAACGAGTACATTGACGGCGTATTGAATGTCGTAGAATGTAACTGCGTGACAGGCGATTTCTCTATGCTGATCGAGGTCCGTTTCCCAACAACAACCGAGCTGGATCATTTCGTAGGCGAGTTGCAGAAGTTTGGTAAGACAAAGACACAGATTGTATTCTCAACATGCGTGAAGCACAGATGCCGGTACTGGAAGGTGGATGGCAGAGATTTCGAGTCTCATGCCAAGGCATCAGAAAATCCGGAATCTGAGAAAACCGATAAATAGGCAAATAGACAAAGGATTTTTAAGTGAAAAAAAATTTCACGAAAGAATCTAAAGTTTTTTCTTTACAATCCTTTGTTTTAGTATTATAATGTGCCTATCGGTTGAAAAAAACCGAAATATTTAATTCCTAGGGGGAAATTTACTATGTCATATGTTGACGAGGTACTCGAGGTAGTACGAAAGAAAAATGCAGATCAGCCAGAATTTTTACAGGCAGTAACAGAAGTACTTGAGTCTCTTAGACCATGTATCGATGCGAACGAGGAATTATACAAGAAGAATGCAATTCTTGAGAGAATTACAGAGCCAGACAGACAGCTCATGTTCCGTGTTCCATGGGTAGATGACAATGGTCAGGTTCAGGTAAATAGAGGTTTCCGTGTACAGTTCAACAATGCAATCGGACCTTACAAGGGTGGTTTAAGACTTCACCCATCAGTAAACCTTGGTATCATCAAGTTCTTAGGTTTTGAGCAGGTATTCAAGAACTCACTTACAACACTTCCAATCGGTGGTGGTAAGGGTGGTTCTGACTTTGATCCAAAGGGCAAGTCAGACCGTGAGATCATGGCATTCTGCCAGAGCTTTATGACAGAGCTTTGCAAATATATCGGCGCTGATGTTGATGTACCTGCTGGTGACATCGGAACAGGCGCAAGAGAGATCGGCTTCATGTTCGGTCAGTACAAGAGAATCCGTGGAATGTTCGAAGGCGTTCTTACAGGTAAGGGACTTACATATGGTGGTTCACTTGCTCGTACAGAAGCTACAGGATATGGTTTGTTATACCTTACAAATGCACTTCTGAAGGATCACGATATCGATATCGCTGGTAAGACTTGTGCAGTATCCGGTGCTGGTAACGTAGCAATCTACGCAATCCAGAAGGCACATCAGCTTGGTGCTAAGTGTGTAACATGTTCTGATTCTACAGGTTGGATCTACGATCCAGAAGGAATCGACGTTGACCTTCTGAAGGAGGTTAAGGAAGTTAAGAGAGCACGTCTTACAGAGTACGCTGCAGCTCGTCCATCTGCTCAGTATCATGAGAAGAACGCAGATGATCATGGTGTATGGTCTGTCAAGTGTGACCTTGCTCTTCCATGTGCAACTCAGAACGAGTTGAACCTTGACGATGCTAAGATGCTTGTAGCAAACGGCGTTATCTCTGTAACAGAGGGTGCTAACATGCCTACAACATTGGAAGCTACAAAGTACCTTCAGGAGAATGGTGTTCTCTTCGTAGGTGGTAAAGCTGCAAATGCAGGTGGTGTTGCTACTTCTGCACTTGAGATGAGCCAGAACTCCGAGAGACTTTCTTGGACATTCGAGGAAGTTGATGGAAAGCTTAAGGGAATCATGGAGACAATCTACGCTAACATTTCTGATGCTGCTAAGAGATACAATGCAACCGTTGGCGGAAACGCTGACTATGTAGCCGGTGCTAACATCGCTGGTTTCGAGAAGGTTGTAAACGCTATGCTTGCACAGGGTGTTTGCTAATTCTAAATTTTTAAGATAATAAAGATATTGAGAAGTCCTGTAGACCTAGTGTTTATAGGACTTTTCTTTGCGTATTGAATTTTTTTGAAAGCTGTAGAATTCTACGTTGAATTTTACAGCTCATTTTTGTATAATATATATAAATGAAGGAACAATATCTAAGAAAGGAAGTTGATTTTATGCCGAATATATTGCCTGTATCAGATTTAAGAAATTATAATGAAGTGTTGAAAAATTGCCAAGTCGGAGAACCTGTGTTTTTGACCAAAAATGGCAGAGGAAAGTTTGTGGTTATGGATATTGAGGACTATGAACGTGAAAAGGCAGAGAAAAAGCTGTTGATGAAGCTACAGGAAGCAGAAGAAGCAGTTAAGGATGAAAGCGCCTGGATGAGTTTGGATGAACTGAAGAAATCTGTCGGGGTATAGCTTATGATGAAATTGCGGATTAATCCTATTGTGGCAGAGGACTTGAAGATTATTAAAGAATATATTGCTGAAGACAATGAAGAAATGGCAGTAAACACCATTCAGGAGATATATGCTCGAATTGAGAATATACAGCAATTTCCCTATACGGGAGCTGATCTTGCTAAAAGGGTTAGCTTCCGAACGGATTATAAATATGTGATTTGTGGGAATTATGTTGTGCTGTATAAGATTGGAAAAGAGTATGTGGAGATTTACCGGGTGGTGAATCGGCATCAGGATATTACGAAGATATTTTAAATTAAACTGAAGAAAATGATGGAATAACAAGCAAAAGTAAAAATAAAAATGCCTACCTTCGTACCTGACTGGTGGAAGGTAGGCATTTAATTACCATAGTAATTATGCGTAATATACAAAACGCTATGAAAGCTTTATTTTTAGGTGGTTCTTCTATCCTTACGCCATCTCTTTTTCCCCGATCTTATTTACGATCGTCCTAAAAATCCGGAACATGAAGATGATCGTCATGATAATCGAGATCAGCTCTGCGATCGGGAATGCCCACCAGATCAGGTTGACATTGCCGAACTGCGCCAGAAAGTAAGCGACCGGCAGCAGTGCAACCAGCTGTCTTGCGATCGAGACAAACATACTGTAGACTGCTTTGCCGAGCGCCTGGAAAATGCTGCTGCAGGAGATGCCGAATCCTGCGAGGATAAAGCTTAAGCTGATAATCCGGAGCGCCGGGACGCCGAGAGAAAGCATGGTGTCGGAAGCGCTGAACATTTTAAGCAGCTGCGTCGGGAAGAGCTGGAAGATCAGAAGTCCGACCGCCATGATGCAGACGGCATAGGTGACCGTGTGGCGTAAGGTCTTGACCACGCGCTCGCGGCTGCCGGCACCGTAGTTGTATGCCATGACCGGGATGACACCGTTGTTGAGACCAAACGCAGGCATAAACACGAAGCTCTGTAATTTAAAGTAAACGCCGAACACTGCCGTTGCTGTGGAGGAGAAACCGATCAGAATACGGTTCATACCGTAATTCATGACGGAACCGATCGCCTGCATGACAATGGAAGGCACGCCGATGGCATAGATCTGACCGATGATGGTGCCGTCCGGGCGAAAGCCTTTTAAACTCAGCTGAATCTCCTTATTTCTGGTCTGGTTGATGACGACAGCGAGAACCGCAGCGATCATCTGACCGATGACGGTGGCTGCTGCAGCACCGGTGATGCCCATTTTCGGAAAACCAAACAGACCAAAGATCAGGATCGGATCTAAGATGATGTTGATGACCGCTCCAGTGGTCTGGGTATCCATGGCTTTCCCGATCCAGAATCTAATGATTGCCGTAGGTGTAGGTACTGCGGTCGGCGTCAATGCACTCCTCGCCCGCTCACTCGGAGAGAGGGATTTCGACAAAGTCAACAAGATTGCGGAAAACGCTGTTTTTCTGGTATTGCTCAGCTATCTGCTGTTCCTTATCATCGGTCTGTTTTTCGCGGAACCTTTTTTCCGCAGCCAGACGGATATTGAGGAAATTGTTCTCTACGGA
>OGGJ01003207.1_pt1 | contig 10540 bp, 9 predicted proteins | sample 1571071 | NCBI WGS metagenome assembly OGGJ01 (sample SAMEA2581954, study PRJEB24529) | metagenome | biome: Human gut stool | place: China | collected 2011
GTTAAGGGAAATCAGAAGAATTGCTGAACCCTTGACAGCACCCAGGCGCAGAACCTGACGCAGAAAATGTTTATAAAAAGCAAATTGAAGATTTAGAAATTATATTACCTACTTTTAAGATTGCAAGTGCTATTATTCATTATGATGAAACAAGTCCTCACATGCATATTGTTGGTGTTCCAATTAAATATAAAAGTAAAAATGGTATGTCTAAGCAAGTTGGTAAATCTGATGCATTTACTAAAACAAAGTTAATTGAATTGCAAGACAAGATGAGAACATTATGTATTGCTATTTTTAATAAAGAATATGGCTTAAATAATGTTTTAAAAACTAAACAAAAAGGTAGAAATAAAGATATAAATGTTAAAGATATGAGCAATTATAGACAAGTTAAGAAACAATTAGCTAAAAAAGAACAGAAACTTGAAAAAGCTAATGTTCAAACAAAAGAGCTTGATAATACAAGTCAAGATATAAATAAAATATTAGAGAGTTTAAAACCTACTTTAATAAATAAAAATAATATGGTTATTTCAAGTGAAGATGTGCAGAAAATAAAAAATTATACAAAAGATGTAAAAGATATTATGAAAACTGTTAGAAGTGTAAATGACTTAAATATAGCAATTAGAGATTTTGAACATTCAACTTTTGAAACAATAAGAGAAGTATCTTCTTTAAAATATGAAATTGAGTTAAAAGATAAAGAAATAAGTAGCTTAAAAAGAGAATTATCAACTAAAGACAAAATTATAAACAAATTACAAACTGAAAAAGAAAAAATAAAAACAGAATTACAAAAATTCAAAGGATTTTGGCATAATATTATGAGCCATTTTTACAAACGAATTTGCTATGACAAAGATAATAACTATAAAATTGTTAGTGATGACCTATACAAAAATGGTATATTTGACGATAATGATAATGAAATTGCAAATAATACTTATAGAAAAGTAACTATACCAAATGAAAACAAGCAAAATAAAAATAAAAGAAGAAATAATGATACAAGATTTTAAAGGAGGAAAAAATCAATGAATAATGAATTACCAAAAACTAAAATAGATGAAAAAACAGGTATTGAATACCATTTAGAAGGAGATTATTATATACCTAACCTTATACCACCAAAACAAGAGAAAATTACTCTAAACAAATATGGATGTATGAGATTGAATTACCTAAAAGAGCATAAAAAAGCTGAATATACTATAATGCTAATAAACGGAACTTTAAATGCACACTTACAAGAATTACAAGAAACAGAAGACAACAGAGTGCAGCGAATTATTAACGAGTTAAAAGCTAAAAGCGACTTGATTGAAGATATGAAAAATACTGATATGATTTACTGGGTTGGGACTATGAACTTAATTAAGGCACAAGCTGAAGAAATTGTTTTTAGTGAATTAATTTATGTGTAAAATGTATATAAAATTAACTTTAGAAAATCATTCGCTTTTATAAATAAAAGCCCTATAAATTTGCGATTTTATGTAAAATGTTGTATAATATTACTTAAGAAGGATTTTTAAAATTTAATTCCTGTATTCACTAATTAGTGGAGGAAGTATTCTCCAGCTTTTTAGTTTAACATATATAACGAGAAAACAACAATAAAAGAAAATGGAGGACATTACTATGTTAAAAAAATTCGCATTATGGTTTATCTGCTTCGGTTTAAGTTTCTTGGTTGAAAGCTTCGGCTGGACTGAACAAGGAAGAGCTTTTCTCTACATTGAATGTGGGACAATCGGAGTGATAATTGCATTACTTGTTTTGGTTTGCCTATTCGGAGGAAGTGGAGCATTAGAAAGATTTGGGCTTCCAATGTCACTGCTAATTATCTACGCAGTAAGTGTAGGAATAGCACTATTTGCTACTTGGGGAGCTACAAAGTTATTTGATGTAGATTTCTTCGTTGCCTACCAGATTATGAGCTTCGGTCAATGCCTGTGTGGCTCAAGCAAGAAAGATGATTAAACCACAAATACAAAAAAGAAAATTATTTCTTTTCCTCGAAAGAGGTTTCTTTTTTTGTCCAATTATGCAAAATAAAATTTACGAATAAAATTCTAAAACATAATATTTTAATTCTACTATTGCAATTTATGAAAAATATGATATACTTTAGTAAATTGATTGATATTTGTATCAATCGTGAGAAGTGCCGAAAAAAGTTGTAGATAACTACGTCAATGGCACCATATTATAACAACCTACGAACTTAAAAGTTTGTAGTTTTTTTTTTGTACATAAAACTAAAATGTTCTCTTTCTGGAAAGGAGGGCATTTTTTATGTTTGAAGAGGAAAAATGTTATTTTACATAGATGTGCATTATCTACAGTAGCAATTAGTTATGCATTTGAAAGATTAGGTAAATATCCTAAAATGGCTTTTGCTGACGTTTAGTATCAACCAGAATATATTTGATATTTTATAATTATCTGGAGATTGTTAGAATTGAAGATTTTGATTTAAAGTTAATAAAACAAAAAATTCTACTTAGAGGTTCACATATAGAGGAAAATATGTTATAATAACAACGTTATATTTTAATAAAAAGTAAATATATTAAATAATTCTTGAAAAATAACTTTTATTAGAAGATGAAAGGAGAAAACATGGGTTTTTTTGATAAATTAAAACAAGGAATGAATAAAACTAAAAGTTCATTTGACGAAAAGATAAATAATGTATTTAAAAGCTTTAGAAAAGTAGATGAAGAATTTTTAGATGAATTAGAAGAAGTTCTAATTATGTCAGACATAGGAGTAGAAACATCAGTTAAGATAATTAGCAACTTAAGAAACAGAATAAAAAAAGATAAGATACAAGACGAAGAAGATGTAAAAAAAGCATTAAGAGAAGAAATGAAAAAAATATTAGATGTTACAGACATTAATTTACATTTAAATACAAAGCCATCTGTTATTTTAGTAGTTGGAGTAAATGGAGTAGGAAAAACAACATCTATTGGAAAAATTGCAAATAGATTAGCAAAAGATGGTAAAAAGGTAGTTGTAGCAGCAGCAGATACTTTTAGAGCAGCAGCTGTAGAACAATTAGAAATATGGGCAAACAGAGCAGGAGCTGATATAGTAAAAAGAGAAGAGGGTGTAGATCCAGCTTCTGTAGTATATGAAGCAATAAAAATAACAAAGAAAAAAGATGCAGATGTATTAATTGTAGATACAGCAGGAAGATTGCATAATAAAAAGTATTTAATGGACGAGTTAAATAAAATTCAAAAAGTAATTAACAAAGAAATGCAAGAGGCAGACAAAGAAGTATTATTAGTAATAGATGGGACAACAGGTCAAAATGCGATTTCACAAGTAAAAGCATTTAAAGAAGAGGCAGATTTAACAGGATTGGTTATTACTAAATTAGATGGAACAGCAAAAGGTGGAGTAGCAATTGGAATTGTTGAAGAAAATAAAATCCCAATTAAGTTTATAGGTGTAGGAGAACAAATTGACGATATGGAGATTTTTAATTCAGAAGATTTTGTAAAAGCAATCATTTAATAAAAAAGGATGTTAGAATTTAGGAGGAAAAAAAGTGAAAGAAGAGAGTAAAGAAAACGATAATATTTCAATCCAAAAAGAGAAAGATACAAGCAAAAAAGATATACAAGATTTAAATAAAAAGAAAAAAAATAGAACAAGAATGATTTTAGTATTATTATTTTTACTATTATTTGCAGGAATTAGTTATATTGAATTAAGAGGAAGTTATTTAGAATATTTGGAATTGGGTCAAAATTATACAAATATATTTTATACAAATCTAACTTATAGATATGGAATTATGGCAGTTAATTTTGTTATTTTATATTTTATTTTATATTTTACAAATAGGGGAATAAAAAAAGGATTAAAGCCATTTTTTGAAAAAGAAAAAAAAGAAATTCCGAAATTGCCAAATAAATCTTTAGCTTTAGTAATATCAGCATTAGTTAGTTTTGTAACATCATCAGCATTGATGCAAAAAATTATGCTTATTTCTAATGGTACATCATTTGGAATTCAAGACCCGATATTTGGATTAGATATTGCTTATTATATGTTTCAAAAACCAGTAATTGAAACATTAGCATTATATTTTGTAATTCTTTTTGTAGGATTATCAATTTATATAGCATTATATTATGTAATAGCATTTAATCGTTACTTTGATGGCGTAGATGGAAAAATGCTAAAAGAAAGCTTGTTTATGAAAAAATTAACAAGAAATGCATTATTAATAATAATAGGAATTGCAATTCTTACAGTAATAAATACCCAAAATACAATGTTTGGAAAAATTCTAACTGTTAAAAATGACTTAGAAATAGTAGGAGCAGGGATGACAGAGACAACCATTAAGTTATGGGGATATGTAATATTTGCATTTGTCATTATAATATTTGCATATAGAGCATTAAAATACTTTAAAAAAGGAAATACAGGTAAAGTATTAAAGAATCTTGCAGTAATACCAGGATATTTAGTAGTATTATTTATAGTAATGGTAGTATTTGATTTAGCATTTGTTAGCACAAATGAATTAGATAAAGAAAAAGAATATATAGCAGAAAATATAAAGAATACTAAAAATGCATATAATATTAATATAGAAGAAAAGAATATAGAAAATTCAGGAACCATAACAAGTGAAGAAGTAGAAGAAAATGCTAATGTAATTAATAATATACCAGTTATTAGTAAAGATGCTGTATCAAAAACATTAGAAAATAGTCAAACAGTGACAGGACACTATGTTTATCCTAATATTAGTATTGCAAAATACAATATAAATGGAAAAAATCAACTAGTATATGTAGCACCAAGAGAAATAACAAACTCAGGAAGAACTTATAATAATAAAACATATGAATATACACACGGAATAGGAGAAATATTTACATCAGCAACAGAAAGTTCACAAAATGGAAATATACAATATATTCAAAAAGACATAGTTGGAAAAGATGAAAAAATAAATATTTCTGAACCACGTATTTATTTCGGATTAGAGACAAAAGAGACAATTGCAACAAATACGAAAAACAAAAACGAATATGATTACACTGATGAAAACGGAACAGATCAAGTATATTCTTATAATGGACAAGCTGGATTGCAATTAGGATTTTTAGATAGATTAATATTAGGTATAAAAAAAGGAGATATTAATTTAGCTTTCTCAGGAGAAATAACAAATGAAAGCAAAATTTTAATTAATAGAGATGTAATAACAAGAGCCAAAAAAGCATTACCATATTTAATTTATGATGAAGAACCATATACTGCAGTAACAGATGAAGGAAAGATTGTATGGGTATTAGATGCTTATACAGTATCATCTAGTTATCCATATTCACAATATACAAGCATAGAACATGATGGAACAAAAGAAAAAATAAACTATATTAGAAACTCTGTTAAAGTAATTATCGATAGTTATGATGGTACAATGTCATATTATATAACAGATAGAAATGACCCAATAGCTATGGCATATAGAAACATTTATCCAAGCTTATTCAAAGAATTAGATGAAAAAATACCAGAAGATATATCAAGTCATTTTGTATATCCAGAATTTTTATATAATGTACAAGCAAAAATTTTAAAAGTATATCATAACGTAAAACCAGATGTATTATATAGAGCTGATGATGTATGGGATATTGCAAAATTTAATAGTACAAAATCAACAAAATCAACAGGAACTTATATGGAACCATACTATACAATGGTAAAAACATCAGATGGAGAACAACTAGGACTAGTTCAAATTTACACTCCAGATGAAAAACAAAACATTATATCATATTTAGTAGGAAGCAATAGTAATGGAAACAATGAACTAAAACTATATAAATTTTCAGCAGACAGTAATATTGTGGGACCAATGCAACTTGATAAACAATTAGAAGAGGACGAAGCAATATCAAGTGAACTAAAATCATTAAATGTTACAGGAACAAAATTAACAAAACAAATGATAGCAGTTCCTATTAATAATACAATATTATATGTTGAACCAATATATCAAACAATGTTAAACGAATCAGAAGTACCAGTACTAAAAAAAGTAGTTGTAGCATCAGGAAACAAAGTTGCAATAGGAGACAACTTAACAAAAGCATTAGAAAATTTACTTTCTAAATATGCGGTAGACATAGAAGTAGAAAACACAGATGATGTTGAAGGATTAATAGAGGCAATTATAAAAGCAAACAAAAACTTAACACAATCAAATGAAAATAATGACTGGGAAATGATGGGGAAAGACATAAAGAAAGTTCAAGAATTAATAGATTCTTTAGAAAAAGTAAAAGAAAAAGAAGATAAAAAATGAGACACAGGGGACAGGTCTTAAATGTCTCATAATGAATAAAAAAGAGGAAACAATTCTTTGTTTCCTCTTTTTATAAAATACTATTTGTATAAATATTAGATTACTAATTTATAAAAAACTTTCTTTCCTTTTTTTAAAATAGCATAGCCATCTTTAAAATCATTATCAGATAAACAATAATTTACATCAGTAATTTTGTTATCATTTAGAGAAATTCCACCTTGATTTACTAAAGTTCTTGCTTGACCTTTTGAAGGAGCAATACCAGTTGTTATAATTGCTTCTAAAATAGAAATATTTGTAGATTCGATTTTTACTGTAGGCATATTTTCTAAACTGCCAGTACCATTAAATAAAGCATTAGAAGCTTCTTCTGCTTTTTTTGCTTCATCTTCTCCATGAATTAATTTTGTGATTTCATAAGCTGCTATTTTTTTAGCTTCATTAATATGTTCATCTTTTAGTGAAGTAAGCTCATTAATTTTATCTATAGGCAAAAATGTAAGCATTTTTAAAACATTTTCTACACTTGAATCTTCAATGTTTCTCCAATATTGATAAAATTCATAAGGAGATGTCTTTTTGGAATCTAGCCATAAAGCACCTTTTTCAGTTTTACCCATTTTCTTTCCTTCTTTTGTAGTAAGAAGTTTAAAAGTTAAACCGAAAGAATCATCTTTTCCAATTTTTCTGATTAAGTCAACTCCACCGATTATATTAGACCATTGGTCATTTCCACCCATTTCAAGTTTACATCCATATGTGTTATATAGATGTAAAAAATCATAAGATTGCATTAACATATAACTCATTTCAAAAAATGTTAATCCTGTTTCTAATCTTTGTTTATAACATTCAGCAGCAAGCATTTTATTAACTGAAAATAAACTACCAATTTCACGCATAAAATCAACAAATTTGAAATCTAAAAGCCAATCAGCATTATTTACAATAATGGCAGCATTTTCTCCTTCAAAACTAACAAATTTTTCTATTTGCTTTTTTAAACATTCAACATTATGATTAATATCTTCGCGAGATAGCATTTTTCTCATGTCTGTTTTACCAGAAGGATCACCAATGCTAGCAGTACCACCACCAACTAAGATAATTGGTTTATGACCACATTTTTGCATATGACTTGCAACCATTAGTGAAACAAAATGACCAACATGTAAACTATCAGCAGTAGGATCAATTCCAATGTAGAAAGAAACAGATTCCTTACTAAATAGTTCTTTCATTTCTTTTGGATGAGTCATTTGCTCTATATAGCCTCTTTCTTCTAATATGTTAAAAACATTTTCCATCACGTTCATTCCTTCCATTAATTAGTCTAAATTAATATTGTTTATATTTTTTGTTTTATTTTTTAATGTGTTTTTAAACCCTTTAAATTCTTCATATCCTAAAAATCTGTTTAAGTTTTTTACAGAAATACCAGTTTCACCTGAAATGGTATCAAGTGAATTTTCTAAACCGTTTTCTTGTACATAAGATTTAAAATTTGAAAATTCAAATCCATCTTTAGTACTACATTTAGGGCATACGTTACCTTCTGAAATATAAAAACTACCACATCTACTACATCTATTAAATTCCATAATTTTTCCTCCTATTTTATCTTTTGACAAGTTTTTTTTAAAATCCAACACATTGTATCATAAAATTTAATAAAATAAAAGAGCTTTTTAATTATTTTGTAGTTTTATAAACTTTTCATAAAATTCAGGGATATGGTTTTGCAAACGAATAGGTTTTAAAGAAGTATCAGTAAAACAATGTTTAGTTTCACCAGTTAAAACAATGTTACCAGTTTTTTTATTAGTTATAGAATATCCCATTGTTAAGCGAACACCATTAAATTGTTTAACATAAGGTTCTATTAAAATAATGTCATTAAAAGTTACATGATGTTTAAAAGAACAATTTACTCCTAGAACTGGTATCATAATTCCGTTACTCTCAAATGAAGAGTATGGCATTTCAAATTGTTCTAACATTTTACATCTGGCTTCTTCTAAAAATCTGATATAATTTGAATGGTGAACAATTCCCATTTTATCAGTTTCATAATAATTTATTTTTCTTTCAAATATAAAATCCATTTTTATCTTCCTTTCAAGTTATAAGTATATAAAAACAAAAGGCTAATGTCAAATGTTGAAATTAAAAGAAAATTGTGTTAAAATATATCTATTAACATTAGAAAATGTCTGTATGAATATATGGACATAAGGAGGAAGAATTGTGCTGGAAATAAACGCATTCCTTAAAGACAATTTCATAGTTGTCAATGCAGAAAAAAAAGAAAGGAAAGTAATAAATATGACTCGTGAAAAAGTCATAAAAGTGATTGAAAGTACTTTTTTGGATGAAAACATCGATAAAGAATTATACATTCTTTATGGAACGGTGTTGGGAGGTGCCTGCGGAATAATTATCAAAGAAAATAAAATAGAAGTATATATTTCATGTATAGCATATGCTTCTAAAAGACCAGAAATGGTATTAACAGGAAAAAAGAATTGGAAAAAATTATTCTGCTCGAAGATTTTTTAAGAAAAGGAGACTTCGTTTTTTACGGAGTCTTTTTTTAATAAAATAATTAAAAGAAATATAGAAAAAGTTAACAAGCAGTGGTATAATATGAAAAAACAAAATGGAGAAAAAAATGAAAAAAATAAATGGAATAATAATGCAATACTTTGAATGGTATATGGAATGTGAACAAAATTTATGGAATAACATAAAAGAACAAGCAAAAAAATTATCTGAATTAGGAATTACAGCAATATGGTTACCACCAGCATATAAAGGAATAGGTGGAGCAAATGAAGTCGGATATGGAGCATACGATTTATATGATTTAGGTGAATTTGATCAAAAAGGAAGTATAAAAACAAAATACGGTTCAAAAGATGAATATCTAGAATGTATTGAAGTGCTAAAACAAAATGATATAGAAAGCTATGCAGATATAGTATTAAATCATAAAATGGGAGCAGATAAATTACAAACGATACCTGCAACCAAAGTAGATTGGGGAAACCATAATCTTCAAATATCAAACCAAGAGACAGTAAGAGTTGCTACTAAGTTTACTTTTCCAGGAAGAAAACATAAATATTCAGAATTTGAATGGAATTGGACACATTTTGATGGAATTGATTATGATGAAAATTCAAAAGAACATGCAATTTTTAAATTTAAAGATAAAAATTGGAATAATGCTGTAGATGAAGAATTTGGAAACTATGATTATTTAATGGGAGCAGATATAGATTTTACAAACCAAGAAGTTGTTGAAGAATGTACAAAATGGGGAAAATGGTATATAGATATTACGCAAATTGATGGACTTAGACTAGATGCCGTAAAACATATTCCAGCAGATTTTTATAAAAAGTGGATAAAAGACTTAAGAGAGCAAACAAAAAAGGAATTATTTACAGTAGGAGAATATTGGACGGGAGATGTTCAGAAATTACATAGATATATAACCGAAACAGAAGGAGAAATATCTTTATTTGATGTACCTTTGCATTATAAGCTTTCATCAGCATCTAAAGAAGAAAATTATGATTTATCACAACTACTGGATAATACATTAGTAAAAGAAAATTCAAGTAAGGCAGTTACATTTGTAGATAATCATGATACTCAACCAGGACAAGCATTAGAAAGCTTTGTAGAAAGATGGTTTAAACCAGCGGCATATAGTTTGATATTACTTAGAGATGAAGGATATCCATGTGTTTTCTATGGAGACTATTATGGTATTCCACATGATGATATTAAACCTATTGAAGAACTAAAAATTTTAATTAATTTAAGAAAAGAAAAGGCATATGGAGAACAACATGATTATTTTGATCATCAAAATTATATAGGTTGGACAAGAGAAGGCGATGAAGAACATATTAAATCTGGATTAGCAGTTGTGATTTCAAATACAGGAGATGGGGAAAAGAGAATGTATATAGGAACTCAATTTGCGGGAAGTAAGTTTATAGATAGTTTAGAAAATTGTGAAGAAACTATAGAAATAGATGATTATGGATTTGGAAATTTTAAAGTAAAAGGAAAATCAGTATCAGTATGGGTTAAGATATAAAATAAACAAGAATAAAGAAAAGCGACAAAAAACGACAAAAAATGGGACATTTTAGACCTGTCCCT
>OGGJ01003209.1_pt1 | contig 10537 bp, 9 predicted proteins | sample 1571071 | NCBI WGS metagenome assembly OGGJ01 (sample SAMEA2581954, study PRJEB24529) | metagenome | biome: Human gut stool | place: China | collected 2011
TTTCCATATCGCCGGGGGATTCTATCTCCGTTATTTACTCTTGTCTGGGATATAATAAGGCAGAGCGTATCATTCCCTCGGCACAAGCGGATATGCGCCTGAACGTACAGATGAACAATACCTCATTTGATTTAGGGGAAGTATCCGTTACTGCCATCCGCAAGCAGACCACGACCATGGAGTCCCTAAACGCGGACAAAATCAAGTTATTGCCCGATCCCTCCGGAGGTAGTATAGAGAGCTTGGTCGTTACGTTTGCCGGAGTATCGTCCAATAACGAGTTAAGTTCCCAGTATTCCGTACGTGGAGGTAGTTATGATGAAAATATCGTTTATGTGAATGGGATCGAGGTATTCCGTCCACTTCTGATTCGCTCGGGACAACAAGAGGGCCTTAGCTTTATCAATCCGGACCTAACGGAGGCGGTCAATTTCGCCGCCGGTGGCTTCGAGGCTCGTTACGGAGACAAGATGAGTTCCGTGCTGGATATTACCTATAAAAAGCCTAAGATATTCGAAGGCTCGGCTTCCGCGAGCTTGTTGGGCGCGAATGCTTATGTAGGCAGTTCTATCGGTAAATTTACCCAAGTAACGGGTTTCCGCTTTAAAAGCGGTCGGTCTATTTTGGGTACCATGGATACAGACGCAGAATACGACCCTAAATTTATCGATCTGCAAACTTACATCACGTACCAATTGGCCCCTAAATGGGAAATCAATTTCTTGGGAAACCTCGCTAACAATAATTATAAATTCACCCCTTATAGCCGGGAAACCTCTTTCGGTACAGCCGAGCATCCCAAGAACTTCAAAGTCTATTTCGACGGAAGGGAAAGAGACCGTTTCCAAACCTTATTCGGTGCGCTTACATTGAAACACAACCCCAATGAGAACACAGAGTTGGGACTTCAAGCCTCCGCTTTCAAAAGCAAGGAAGAAGAGGGATACGATATCGCCGGAGAATATTGGCTAAGCGAGAACGGAGCGGAAAATCCGGATGACGACGCGTCAGCCGCCATGTCCGTAGGCCGTTATCACGAGCACGCACGAAACCGTTTGAACTCCACCGTCATGAATGTCGGGCATTATGGGATGGCCCGCCTTTTAAACAATACGTTGAAATGGGGAGCCACGGTACAAATGGAGAAAATCAATGATAAGATCAGTGAATGGGAAAAAAGGGATTCCTCAGGTTATTCTTTGCCCCAAACCGGTAATAACGTAAGTGTATATTCGAACCTCTTTTCTGATAATCAGATAGAAAGCACACGCTTTTCCGCTTATGCGCAAGACGCGTTCAAATTCAGGACCAAGCAAGGTCTGTTCACGTTAGTCGTAGGGGTTAGAGGTAGTTATTGGACTTATAATAAGGAGTTCCTTTTCAGTCCCCGTGCCTCATTGGGCTTTATCCCGAACTTCGACCAAGACTTGACGCTCCGTTTCGCCACCGGACTGTATTATCAATCGCCCTTCTACAAGGAATTACGTAGAGTAGACAAAGATAAGAACGGCAATAATATCACGGTATTGAACAAAGATCTAAAGTCACAACGCTCCATCCATTTCATCTTGGGAGGAGATTATACGTTCCGTGCCGTAGACCGGAATTTCAAGGTGACCGCCGAGATGTACTATAAAAAGCTGGACAATCTGAATCCCTACACCGTAGATAACGTCAAGATCCGCTATTACGGCGAGAATTGCGCCAAAGGTTACGCCATGGGACTCGATGTCAAATTCTTCGGAGAATTCGTACCGGGTACCGACTCATGGATCAGCTTCTCCTTGATGAAAGCCCAGCAAACCATCCGGGAAACAACGACCGTTCCTATGGCCAATAGCCAAGGCTACAACATCTCACTCTTCTTCCAAGATTATTTCCCGGGCTATAAACGAGTCAAGCTAAATCTGAAAGGAGTTCTATCCGGAGGACTTCCCCAGACAATCCCGGGCAAAGGATACGAAGCCGGCTATTTCCGTACGCCCGCCTACAAACGTGTAGATATCGGCCTCTCCTACCAATTGGCAGGAGGCACGGACGCTATCATGGACAGGGGCTTCTTCCGCCATTTGAAAAACATTTGGCTAGGTCTGGATGTATTTAACATATTAGACATCAAAAACGTTAGTTCCTATTATTGGATAACAGATGTATATAATGTCCAATACGCAGTTCCAAACTATCTGACCGGACGTCAATTGAACGTTCGTCTGATTGTCGATTTTTAATAAAATGTATCTTTAAACACATTTACTGGGAGATAAAAACAAAAAATTATTTCCTCATTCATAAAAAGTAGTGTACATTTGCACACAATAGAAACAAACATTTACTAAATCTTTAAATTATTATTGACATGGAACTTACACATATCGAACATTTAGGTATCGCAGTGAAGAGTATCGAGGCTTGTTTACCCTATTATGAAGGCGTTCTTGGATTAAAATGCTACAATATCGAAGTAGTAGCAGACCAAAAAGTAAAAACCGCATTTTTCAAGGTAGGACAGACTAAGATTGAATTACTAGAGCCGACCAGCGAAGATAGCACGATTGCGAAATTTATCGAGAAAAAAGGTGAAGGTATCCACCATATCGCATTTGCGGTACCTGATGTACAGGCAGCTTTGAACGAGGCTGAGGAAAAAGGCGTTAAATTAATCGATAAAGCTCCCCGTGGTGGCGCGGAAGGCTTGAACATCGCTTTCCTTCACCCGAAATCAACTTGCAGCGTATTGACAGAACTTTGCATGCCGGGCAACAAATAATTAATCCGTTCATTTCTAACAACAAATCAAAATACAATGAGTAACCAGCTTGAAAAAGTAAAAGAGCTCATCGCACTTCGTGAGCAAGCTCGTTTGGGTGGAGGAGAGAAAAGAATCGAATCACAGCACAAAAAAGGCAAATATACCGCTCGTGAGCGTATCGCCATGTTGCTTGACGAAGGTAGTTTCGAGGAATTCGACATGTTTGTTCAACACCGTTGTACAAACTTCGGTATCGAGAAAACTAAATATTTAGGCGATGGTATCGTAACAGGTTATGGTACGATCGACGGACGTTTGGTATATATCTTCGCTCAAGATTTCACCGTATTCGGTGGAGCCTTGTCTGAGGCTTTGGCTATGAAGATCTGTAAAGTAATGGATCAAGCCATGAAGATGGGCGCTCCCGTTATCGGTTTGAACGACTCCGGTGGAGCTCGTATCCAAGAAGGTGTAAACGCCTTGGCAGGATACGCAGAGATTTTCCAACGTAACATCTTGGCATCTGGTGTTGTTCCCCAGATTTCCGGTATCTTCGGCCCTTGCGCCGGTGGAGCCGTTTATTCTCCGGCTTTGACAGACTTCAACATCATGACACGTGGTACCAGCTACATGTTCTTGACAGGTCCGAAAGTAGTAAAAACCGTAACAGGTGAGGATGTAACCCAAGAGCAGTTGGGTGGAGCCAGCGTACACACCACGAAATCGGGTGTAGCCCATTTCGCTGTCGATACAGAAGAGGATGGTTTGCAATTGATCCGTAAATTGCTCAGTTTCTTACCACAGAACAACTTGGAAGAAACTCCGTTAGTTGAGTGCAAAGACCCGATCGATCGTCTGGATGATGTATTGAATGATATCATTCCCGATAACGCTAACCAATCTTACGATATGTACGAGGTTATCGGTACGATCGTCGATAACAACGAGTTCCTAGAGGTCCATGCGGACTACGCTAAGAATATCATCGTAGGTTTCGCTCGTTTCAACGGACAATCTGTCGGTATCGTAGCCAACCAGCCGAAGGTTATGGCAGGATGCTTGGATAGCAACGCATCTCGTAAAGCAGGTCGCTTCGTTCGTTTCTGCGACGCTTTCAATATTCCTTTGGTAACATTGGTTGACGTTCCGGGATTCCTTCCGGGTACAGGTCAGGAATACAACGGTGTAATCCTTCATGGCGCTAAATTGCTTTACGCTTATGGTGAGGCTACCGTTCCTAAGATTACCGTTACATTGCGTAAGTCTTACGGTGGAGCTTATTGCGTGATGAGTTCTAAACATTTACGTGGTGATATGAATTACGCATGGCCGACAGCCGAGATCGCCGTTATGGGCCCGAGCGGTGCCGTAGAGGTTATCTTCGCCAAGGAAGTAGCAGCCGCTGAAGATCCGAAAGCATGCGCAGCAGAGAAAGAAGCTGAATATAAGAAAGCATTCGCTAATCCTTATAACGCAGCTCAATACGGTTATATCGACGATGTTATCGAACCGCGTAACACTCGTTTCCGTATTATTCGTGCTTTGCAGCAATTGCAGACTAAGAAGTTAAGCAATCCTGCTAAGAAACATGATAACCTGCCTCTATAATCCGTAAAACAGGAGATGAATATGATAAATAAGAAAATAGGGGTATTGCTACTGTTAATGGTTCTCTTCAGTATGGGAGCCAAGGCACAGTTGACTACCTCCGTTAAATTAAATGAAGTGCTAGTTGTCAATGAAGATAACTTTGTTGATGACTATGGAAAACGCCATCCATGGTTTGAGTTATTTAATAACTCAGCAGGTACGGTGGATTTACGAGGATGCTTCTTAACGAACGATAAAAGTAATCCCAGAAAATATATGATCCCGAAGGGAGATGTACTTACCAAAGTTCCTCCCCGCCAGCATCTTCTTTTTTGGGCAGATGATCAGCCAACAAAAGGAACATTTCATGTAAACTTCACATTCGATCCAAACAAAGATAATTATCTAGCCTTATATGATTCAGATGGTACAACTTTGATCGACGAGGTGACAATCCCTGCCGGGCAAAAAGCAGATGTTAGTTACGGTCTGGATCTTGATGGAGTAGGAAATTGGAGTATCCTTGACAAAGTGACTCCTAGCACCAATAATCTGACGTTAGATTCGAATGCGAAACTTGAGAACTTCCAACGGAACGACCCATGGGGTATTGGTATGACCATAACAGCCATGGCAGTCGTATTCCTTGGCTTAATCATTTTGTATCTAGTATTCAAGCAGATCGGTAACGCAGCGATCAAAGCTAGCAAGCGTAACGCTCAAAAAGCCGCAGGAACAGGTGCTGCCGTATCAGCCAATATCGGTCAAGAATCAGGTGAAATTTTTGCCGCTATCGCTACCGCTCTTTATGAGATGAGCGATGACAACCACGATATCGAGAACACGGTATTGACTATCCACAAGGTTCAACGCAGCTATTCACCATGGAGTTCTAAGCTTTATTCTCTGCGTCAGACTCCAAATAAAAAGTAATCATCCTAAAATCCAATTGACGAATGAAAAGTTTTAAATATACCATTAACGGTAACACATATAAAGTACATATCAACTCAGTTGTAGATGATGTGGCAGAGGTAGAGGTAAACGGAACCCCTTATAACGTAAAAATGGAGAAACCTGCGAAAAAACAAATGGTTACATTGAAACGTCCGGCTCAAGCTCCGACCAATGCCAGCGGTGAACCTGTTATCACCCGTCAAGCAGCTCCAAGTGTAGCCGGCGCTGTTAAATCTCCGCTGCCAGGTGTAATTTTAAGTGTAGACTGTAAAGTCGGCGATACAGTTAAGAGAGGCCAAAAGATCTTGGTATTGGAAGCCATGAAGATGGAAAACAACATCAATGCCGATCGTGACGGTAAAATTGTAGAAATTAAAGTAAACAAAGGCGACTCTGTATTGGAAGGTGCAGATCTCGTTGTAATCGGTTAATGATATGCAAGAAAGTTTCTTACAATTCCTAGGAGAAAATATCCAAATATTTCTCTCCTATACAGGATTTGCGAACGCGACTCCAGGGCATATCGTGATGCTATTGGTAGGTTTGCTGTTCATATTCCTAGCGATTAAATATGAATTCGAGCCAATGCTTCTGATCCCTATTGGTTTCGGTATCTTGATCGGAAATATCCCTTTCAAGGATGCCGGATTACAATTAGGTATATACGAAGAGGGTTCTGTATTGAACATTTTATACCAAGGAGTGAAACAAGGTTGGTATCCCCCCTTGATATTCCTCGGTATCGGTGCCATGACAGACTTCTCCGCTTTGATATCCAATCCTAAGTTAATGCTAGTCGGAGCTGCCGCCCAATTTGGTATTTTCGGTGCTTATATCATTGCATTGCAAATGGGATTTGACCCGAGCCAAGCCGGTGCTATCGGTATTATCGGAGGAGCTGATGGTCCAACCGCAATCTTCTTGTCATCCAAGTTAGCTCCTAACTTGATGGGTGCTATCGCTGTATCCGCATACTCATATATGGCATTGGTTCCTATTATCCAGCCACCGTTTATGAGATTGCTTACAACGAAGAAAGAACGTGTGATACGTATGAAACCTCCAAGAGCCGTTTCACAGACGGAGAAAATCGTTTTCCCGATCGTTGGCTTGCTATTGACAGCCTTCTTGGTACCGTCTGGTTTGCCATTGTTAGGAATGTTGTTCTTCGGTAACTTGATCAAGGAAAGTGGTGTTACTCGCCGTTTGGCAGAGACAGCCCGCGGCCCGCTGATCGAATTGTCGACATGGCTTTCGGCGGCAAAATGCACGACCCCGCGGATGTCATGTTCCTTAAACAGACGCGCTGCCAGTTCCGCATCGCAGATATCGCCCCTGACGAACCTGTAATTCGGCGCCCCTTCACATTCTTTGAGGTTGGCAAGGTTGCCGGCATAAGTCAGCTTGTCAAGGTTAATAATCATATAATCGGGATATTTTTCCACCCAGTAAGGCACGAAATTCGAGCCGATAAAACCGGCGCCGCCGGTAACGAGAACGGTTTTCATAAGTTGTTTTCCTCCAAATTGTCAATACATTCCCTCAAAGCGTCGCGCCAGTGGCGGATGCGGATGCCGAAATCTTTTTTGATCTTCGCCTTGTTTAAGACCGAATACGGCGGTCTGGCCGCTTTCGACGGATATTCCCAGCTCTCGATCGGCCGAATGTCGCAGGAAAGGCCGGACATTTCAATAATTGCCCTGGCAAAATCATACCACGAGCAGACGCCTTCGTTGGAAAAGTGATAAATGCTTTTCATTCCCGGTCTGATCTGCGGCAGAATATGCACGATCGCCGCCGCCAGGTCGCCGGCATAGGTCGGGGTGCCGACCTGGTCGAAAATTACCTTCAGCATGCCGCGTTCCTTGCCCAGACGGCGCATGGTCTTGACAAAGTTGCTGCCGTATTCGGAATAAAGCCAGGAAGTGCGGATGATAACGGCCGTATCCGCCCGCGACATCACGATTTTTTCCCCTTCAAACTTGGTACAGCCGTAAACCGACTTCGGCCGTGCGGGATCGGTTTCGATATAGGGAACATAGTTTTTGCCGTCAAACACATAGTCGGTCGAAATATGAATAAGCGGCACGCCGCTGACCGCCAGGTTGGCCGGCCCCTCAATGTTGATTCTGGCCGCCGTTTCGGCATCGTCTTCCGCTTTGTCCACCGCCGTATAGGCCGCGCAGTTGATCACCGCCTGATAACGTTCGGGGTTAACCACCAGCCGCACCGCCTCCGGGTTGGTTATGTCAAGCAGGTTGCGGTCGGTATAATCGGCCTTGTCGCCGAGCAGCCTCTTCAGTTCACTGCCGAGCTGGCCGTTGCTTCCGGTTACTAAATACATGTAATCTCCTTTAACAGCGGATTGTGCCGATCCTTTTCCGAAAGAACCGCCTTGTCGGTGTCTATTTTCCAGTCAATGCCCAGAGCCGGGTCGTTGTAAAGCAGCCCGCCTTCGGCCTCTTTGCAGTATACGTTGTCGCATTTGTAGGCAAACACGGCAGAGGGGGTGAGCACCGAAAAGCCGTGACCGAACCCGCGCGGAATCATCAGTTGTTTTTTGTTTTCCGCCGACAGTTCGACCGCTACGTGCCGGCCGAAAGTTGAAGATCCGGGACGCAGATCGACCGCCACATCCAGCACCGTTCCTTCCAGAACCCGCACCAGTTTGGCCTGGGCAAACTCGCCCTTTTGAAAGTGGATGCCGCGAATGGTGCCGAAACAGGATTTCGACTGGTTGTCCTGAATAAAATCATAGTCAATCCCCTGCTCTTTCAGCTTCGCCTTGTTCCAGCTTTCGAAAAAATAGCCACGGGCGTCTTCAAAAACCTGAGGTTCAATGATAAAAACCCCGTCGATTGCCGTTTTAGAAACCTTCATGATAGTCCTCGTAAACACGTTTAAGATAAGCTTTGTAATCCACGCCGTCTTTCAGCCCGTCGATCAGCGCCAGAAGCTCTTCGGAAGAAATGAAACCGCGGCGGTAGGCAATTTCCTCGATACAGGCGATTTTCAAATCCTGCCGCTTCTCGATGATGCCGATAAAATTCGACGCTTCCAAAAGCGACTGCGGCGTTCCCGCGTCCAGCCAGGCGTTACCGCGCTTCATCGGCAGCACGTTTAAGCGCCCCTCTTCCAGATAAAGCCGGTTCAAATCGGTAATTTCCAGCTCTCCGCGGGCGGAAGGCTTAAGGTTCCGCGCTTTTTCCACCACATCGGACTTGTAGAAGTAAAGACCGACCACCGCATAGTTTGATTTCGGCTGTTTGGGCTTTTCCTCAATTGATACCGCTTTGAAATTCTTGTCAAACTCGACCACGCCGAAACGCTGCGGATCCGACACGTGATAACCGAACACGGTGCCGCCGGGGTTGTTGGCAATTTCCCGTTCAAACAGACGCTGCTGCTCGCCCATATAAAAAATATTGTCGCCCAAAATCAGGCAGACGTCGTCACTGCCGATAAAGTCCGCGCCGATGGTAAAGGCCTGGGCAATGCCCTTCGGCTCTTCCTGCACCTTGTAAGAAAGCTTCAGCCCCAGACGGGAACCGTCGCCGAAAAGTTTTTCTATGTTCGGCGTGTCCTGCGGGGTCGAAATAATCAGGATTTCGCGGATGCCGAACAGCATCAGGGTGGAAAGCGGATAATAAATCATCGGCTTGTCATAGACCGGCAGCAGCTGTTTGCTGATGACGTTGGTCAGAGGATACAGACGGGAACCGCTCCCGCCGGCCAGAATAATGCCTTTCATTTTTAAATTCCTCAAAGTTAGTCCTGCTTATGCCTGCCATATTACTCCCTGACATTGACAAATCAAGAAAATTGCCGTTTCTGTTCACAACTGTCTTAACGGCCGGCACTTAGAGAAAGCGCTTGTATTTACGGGATCAGCGGTTATACTTGGCGCATCATACGGATAAACTTTTCACCCGACGGAGAAAAAAATGAACGACCTCATCAGCGTCATCGTCCCGGCCTACAATGCGGAAGCCTTCATCGAACGCTGCCTGAACAGCCTCCTCAGACAGACGTACGAAAACCTCGAAATCATCTGTATCAACGACGCTTCGACCGACAACACGGCACAGACCGTCAAAAAAATCAACGACCCGAGGATTCGTCTGATCAACAACGAACAAAACCTCGGCATCAGCCTCACCCGCAACCGCGGCATGGAAATTGCCCGCGGCAAATATATCGGCTTTATCGATTCCGACGATTTCGTCGATCCCGATTTTTACGAAAAACTCCACCGCGCGGCGGTTGCAAACGACGCCGAAGTCGTCACCGCCGCCACTTCCGTCGAATGGCCGGACAAAACCAAAATCTGGGCCGGCCGTCCCGGCGTCTGCACCGGCTTCGCCGACAAGCTGAAAGCGGTCAGGAACGGCAGCTGTTGGAACAAGCTCTATCAAACGGACTTTCTGCGCAAGCACAAACTGGAATTCCCGGCCGGGCTGATTGCCGAAGACAATTTTTTCATCATCCGCTGCCTGCATTGCTGCGCCAGACTCGCCGTCATCGACGACACCCGTTATCACTACATCATGATGCCTTCTTCCCTCACCCACGATCCGCAAAAAGCGGAAAAGCGCAAACAAGACAGTCTGACCATCAGCCGCAAGATTGTCGAATTCATTGAACAAAACGCGCCGGAACACAAAAAGGCGGCGGTTGCCTTCATTATCAAAAACGTGGTTGCGGCGCAATATTTCGCCGACATCGGCTACTACCGGCAGTTCAAAGCCTTCGCCGGCTTTTCCGGAATGTTGTTTAAGGCCCGCTTCAAGGCCTTGCGCCGCAAATGGACGGGAAAAATCAAATAACCCGGTCTAAAGGCAACTAAAAAATCAACGCCGCCGGTGGAAATTTTCCGCCGGCGCGCTTATTTAAACAGAACCTTCAATCATCAAACGGAGCTGTCAATGCAAAAAAATCGCGTTTTAACGGCGGAACAATACAATATTTTGCGGCATCGGGCCACTGAACCGGCCTTTTCCGGCAAATATTACCAGTTTAACGAAGAAGGCACCTACGTCTGCGCCGGCTGCGGCAACCCTTTGTTCACTTCCGAACAGAAATTCGACTGCGGCTGCGGATGGCCGAGCTTTGACGCCGCCATTCCCGGCAGCGTCAGGATGGTTCCCGACTACAGCTACGGCATGAGCCGCACCGAAGTCTGCTGCGCCAACTGCCATTCGCATCTCGGACACGTGTTCGACGACGGCCCCACCCTCACCG
>OGGJ01003234.1_pt1 | contig 10489 bp, 7 predicted proteins | sample 1571071 | NCBI WGS metagenome assembly OGGJ01 (sample SAMEA2581954, study PRJEB24529) | metagenome | biome: Human gut stool | place: China | collected 2011
TACCACCTCATTTTGGGCAGAAAAAAAGCAGGAGACCTTTTTCAGATTTCCTGCTTGGTGTGCCGCTGTATGGGCGGCGGGTATTTAGTTGTAAAAGTTCGGGACAAGTTGACCCGATGTGTAGGGAATGAAAAACTGGAAATTATTTTTCTTTGCATTTTATACCGTAATTTCCCCTACTACCATTTTCGTAGCCCCGATATATTTCATATCTTTTTCCATTTATCTCCACTTCGTCATCGTTAATAAATGTATAAGACTCGCCATTTTCTTCACACAATACCATCCAACCCTCACTAGTCATGGATTTCACTCGCAAATAAAAAGGTGTCGACCAGCAAACGCCTGTTTCTTTATCGGTTACATTAAAAAAACATGAATAGTCACCCGGTTTTAATGTCAACAACATATCTATTCTGCGTTCTGTTGAAAGCACCAAACCATCTGCCTTTTCTATGTCTTCAAAATCTGCACCTCTAGGTATTGCTTTCCATTCGTACTCATAATCAGCTTCATTGAAATCCTTTAATGTCGAATTAATCACAGGATCAAACGTAAGATTATCAACAAAGGAAACTTTTGTATATAACTTACCTTGCTCCAAACCTTCTGCGATTGCCACTTCATTAATTTCATGATAGACATAATTACCTTTATCCTCTGCGCATGCCCCTAATAACAGCACACTCAACAATATCAATATGTATCTAAATTTCATAACATCAAACATTTAATCATTTAACCCTTAGAAGCTTCCCCCATTTCCATCGGTTTACCATCTTCATCTGTGTGAGGATTATCCTGTAACCAGCGATGCATATATTTTCCAACAAATTTCAAATACCCTTCGGTCAATTTTGTCCCCACAAAGTCTTCCCGATCAATACCCATCACATCACATATTAATGAAGATTTTTTCTGAGTCCAAACTCCAAAATATTTTGTACCATACACATACCACCATGCCGGCATTGGAAAATTCTCATTCATTACAATCACACGTTGGTAATCGATATCTCGCATTTTAAAATTCACACTATCAATTTGAACAGCGACTTCACGAGTATAAATAAACTGGAGTTCTGGATTTTCAATCAATTTCACCACGAAACGCTTCGGATGTTTTACTAAATCCTCCGTACGTAATAAATCTATATCAATAAAAGCCTCAGCTTGATTGGCCGGAATCACATACTCGGTATCAAACGCTTTAAAATCCACGCCTTCAATTGCCGACAAAGTATCTGTATCCGAATATATTTCAATATTAAATTTACGATCATAATCGGCAGTATTGCCGTACAGACATACTTTTAATTGAATAGACTGTTTTTTTACATCCGAATTTTTCAATCCCCATGCCACCCTTAGCGTATCAGAAAATAATCCTCCGTCTGCAAAATAAATCCCACTACCGCCTTCGTAGGTGTCAATCTCTTTTTCACATGACACACAACCGACCAATATCAATAATAAAAACAATAAATTCTTCATAATAAATACATTTTAGTTATACTGACTTTCTGCATCAGGAATCGGAAGCACATAATTTGACAATTTCACAGACACCGTACCATACTGGTCTGTAGCGGATTGCATTTCTGTTTTTTTATTGCGTTTATACCAAAAGAATAACTGCCCTTCTCCATAAAACTCTTTTTTCCACTCCTTCTCCAAATAATAATCAACATCCCGTTCACGAACACTTGCCAAATTACGATGATTTCTAAAGGTATTGAAATAGCCAAGACGTGTCGGTCCATCTGTTGAAGTCTCTGCTGCAATCATATACATCTCACTGATACGTATCATCGGTATCATTTGATTATACAGAGAATCAGTACCCTGGAATTTATTAAACACACGATAAGTAGTACCAGAAATCTCCACTGTTCCATTAAGAGAACTTGAATAACGATAATCGGTTTTATCAGACTCAAATACATAATCAACGACATCTCCACGAGGAGCCAACAAAGAATTAAGTTTCAAATTAGCACCATCAAACAACGAAGTATATAATGTATTTCTGTCCAAATTTTGCAAGGCAAACATAATTTCGGTAGAGAACACACAATCAGCACTTTTTGAATTATTCAATTTCATAGGAGTTATCCATGGGAATTTTTCTTCTTGTATTTTAATAACGGACTCTGCATAATAAAGCGCTCTTTCGTTATTACCCATATACAAATAAGCACGAGCTAACAAACCCTGCACTGCGTAATAATTTAATCGCAAATTTCTATCCTGTAAAAAAACATCTTTAGTATTTCCCTTCACTCCAAATTCTACAATCGGATCATTTACCAACAATCGTTCTGCTTCCAATAAATCCGCAATAACCATATTCATAAAATCATGTGCTGCGTAAGAAGGAGCAACATCAAACTGAAATTCCTTGTAATAAGGTATAGAAATTGCAGTTGAATCTTCTGCATACACAGGACCAAACAAACGGAACAAATCAAAATGCAATAATGCTCTCAATGCCAATGCTTCTCCTTTGACTAAATTATAATACTCTCCTACAAGTATGTCTCTATGCTGCTCGACATTCTTCAAAATAAGATTGGCATTAGCTATTAATTTATAAGCTGTACCCCAAATACTGGTTGACTTACCCCTACCCGCAGAACCATTATATGAAAACTTCATCAACTCTTTATTGCTCTTATTTTCATCTCCGACAGCATACCGCTGAGCCAAAATTTCTATAAATTCACAAGAAAGATTTTTTCCATACAAATCAGGATTATTCAATTCAATATAAACTCCATTCAGTGCTTTTTTAAATCCCGCCAAATCAGAAAAATTATTCTCTTCTGAAATTCTATCACTTGGTTTTATATCCAGCCAATTGGAACAAGAAAAATTAATTCCTCCCCAAAAGCACATAAAAATTATCAAATACTTTTTCATATACAATCCAATTTAAAAGTTAACAGAAATGGACATTGAAACACTCCGTGCAAACGGATAACTGATTCCCCGCTCATCTTTAATGGTTGAAAAACGGCAAATATCATTCATATAGGCGCTCACCGTCAATCCAGAAAATCTAATACGTTCCATCCATCTTTGTGGAAACTCATAAGCTAAACGCACAGATTCAATAGCAATATAGTTATTATCTTGTACAAATCGTGAAGATATAGGAGTTATATCTGTTTGAGAAATACCCTTAAATTTGGCTTTGTCGCCGGGTTTTTGCCAACGATCATACAAAGCTCGTTTATCCTGATTCTGCGACAACCCGGTAACAGAAATATTCTCTACTTTTTCATACAAAGTGTTATTGAATTTTTGTCCTCCCAAACTATAACGAATGTGCAAATTCAAAGAAAAACCCTTCCAATATAAAGAATTACCCCAAACTCCTTCCACATCTGGATTCGTGTTACCCACAACAACTTCATTATCATAGTTATGCTGGAAGGTAGGCTTACCGTCTTTTGTCAAGAATATTTCCTGACCGGTTGCCGGGTCAATACCTGCTGAACGTACAGCCCACAATGCAGTAGGACTTCCTCCATCATAGTAACGAGTCAAGTTCTTTGATATATTTTGTTTGTTATATTGATTTAATTTTCTACCAATCTTATCATAATACGTTTTAACATTTCTGAAAGAAAGGCTCATTGTCCAATTTATACGTTCTTGCGGACGATAAATGATAGCATACCGAATAGTTCCACTAACACCTTTATTCACCTGCTTACCAATATTGCTAAGACGTGATGACATTCCGACAGACGATGAAATCCCGATAGAAGCCAATAATGGATCTGTATTCTTATGAAAATAATCAAAATTAATATGGAAGCGACTCCACATACTTAAATCGAAACCTACGTTAATATCGGTCGTTTTCTGCCACTGCAAATCCGGATCTCCAAATGTACTAACCAATAATCCTGTTCCGAAATTATTCTGCATCCAATTATTATACTGGTAGGTTGTGATAGTATTATATGAACCAAAATTCTGGTTACCAGGATTACCGATAGATGTACGAACTTTCAACATATCGAATATATCTGTATTATCCTTGATAAAATACTCATTATGAATATTCCAAGCCACCCCCACAGCCCATGTCGTAGTAAACTTTTTATTAGAGCCGAATACTGAAGTACCGTCCATTCTAACATTCGCATCCAACAAATATTTATTCTTATAAGAATAGCCCCCGTTAAAATAAAAGTTCGCAGAACGATTCTTAGAGTCACCATAAGAAGGCTTTCCATTATCAGGATACTCATTAGAGAAACCAGGAGTCGTAAAATTCCCTTCCGGGAAACCGACAGCAGAGAATCCTTTGGAAATACTCTTTCGCTCACTGATTGATACTCCCAATACTGCGTTGATCTGATGTGCATCATTAAATATTTGCCCATAAGTCAAAGTCAAATCGCCATCATAAGAAAAGTCATCTTCTCTCATATCATCATAAGAACCTTTCTTCAGTAATTCCACCTGGTCGAATTCCGTAGCATCAGGAGAAGTAAATCTTTCAGAATCTGTTGTTTGCTTAGAAATCCCAAAGCGACCTCTTATATACAAAAAATCAAATGGACGATATTCTAGATTAAAATTATTACGAACTCCAAACATTTCACTTTTATCATAACTATTCAAGGCTGCATTCCACAATGGATTACCAACAATCTCTGAAGCATCTGTTGCGCTCATTTCATCTTCCTTGTATTCCAACCATTTTTCCACAGCTCCATCAGCGGTTCTTTTGGGATAATATGGATTTGCATGTGCATACTCTGAAAAAGGGACAACAGGATTATCATGTTTTGTAACATCTACACTTAATTTATTAGAAAATGTTAGCTTGCCGACACGATACAGTAAATCAAGATTTCCACTAAAAATATCACGGGTCGAAGATTTCATTACACCTTGGATTTTATTATAACTACCTCCAAATCCATAACGAAACTGCTCATTACCACCTTCTACATATAGATTATGACGCTGATTAAAACCAGTACGAATAGGCTCTGAAAGCCAATATGTATCCACACCTCTCAACACGTTGCCCAATAATTTATTATAGCGAACTTCTTTCAATTCTTGATTATCTGCAATATTTGATTTAAAATTTCCAGCCAAACGTTCAAATTCCAACTTTTCTGCGGCATTCATCAAATTATAATCAGTCAAATCTGCAAAAGAAATCTCAAAACTACCGTTATATGATAAACGCAATCTACCACCTTGAGGGACCTTAGTTTCAACGACCACCACACCATTTGCTGCTTTAGCACCATAAATTGCCGTTGAAGCAGCATCCTTCAAAATTGTAACAGATGCGATTCTATCCATACTCAAATCCATGATAGTCCGCAAGGTAGTCTCAAAACCATCCAAAATAAACAAAGGCTGATTAGGATCTTCTCCAAATTGCTCCTTTAACCCTACAATACTACTTTTACCACGAATTTCCAAATCCGGTAATCGGTTAGGGTCAGAACCAAATTCATTACTTTCCAATACAGCAAAAGCAGGATCCAACACCTTCAAACTCTGAATCAGGTTCTGATTCCCTACACTCTTTAATTCCTCTGCCTTGTAAGTTTGGGAAGATCCTGTAAAACTCTCCTTTTTCCGAGTATATACACCAGTTACAACGACTTCATCCATTTTTGACGATTCAGCTTCCAACAATACCTCTAATTGTTCTCGCTTGCCTACCGTCACCTCTACCGTTCCATAACCAATAAAAGAAACCTCTAAAGCAATAAAATTATCGGCAACTGTCAATTCAAATTTACCTTCCATATTAGTAGCTGTTCCTACTGAGGTCCCTTTAATTTTAACCGTTGCTCCAGGCAATGGATCTCCTGTCGTTTTATCTCTTACAATACCTTTTATTGTCCTAGATTTAATCTTTTGATCATCCAATCGTACAGACTCACCACGAACAATAATAGCTCCATCACGAAATTCAAACCCTAAATTTTTTCCCTTTAACAAATCATGCAAAAAGTCTTTCAAATCCACCATTTTTGCATTAACATCTACAGTCCCCTTATTTTGTATCAAATCATAATTGTACAAAAAATCATAACCGGTTTGCTTAGTAATTTCATTAAAAACTTTTACCAAAGACACATCCTTCATCTTCAAGCTAACTAATCCATTCTGAGAATAGACTTCTGCAGAAACAGAAAGTGCCCCTAATACTAGCAAACAAAACAAATAATTCATACGCAAAAACATTTTACGCAGCCATATTCTTTTTCTTAACATGGCATTCTTTAATAATCTTTTTTTCATACATTTGTTAAATTAAAATTAAACGTTGCCTCAAATGCTTGCCGGCTTATATGAGGCATCACTTCTCAACCGGAAATACCTCCCTATTTCCGGTTTTTGTTAGTTCTTACAATAATTACCCGTTCTGCAATTTCAAAATCTACGTCATTAGTTAGTTTTATCATGGTTAATAAATTATCAATATCCTCATATCTTTTCAACCGTCCTGAAAAACGCAATTTTCCCGCTACAGAATCCGCAAACACCACATGAATATCATACCAACGTTCCAAAGTCCTCATTATTTCTCCCAATGGTTGCTTGTCAAAAGCATAATATCCGTCCTTCCAAGAAGTGTAAAGATTCGTATTCACTTTCTGCACTTCAATCCCTACCACGCCTTTTTTACAAACGGCCTGTTCCGCCGGAGTCAAAATACAGCCTGCACCTTCTTCATTCACTACCCGCACAGAACCATTTACCAACGTTGTCAACACCTCATCCCCACCTTGTACTGCTGCAATATTAAACTCAGTTCCCAATGCCGTAACATCCACTCCAGTCACACAAACAACAAATGGACGTTCCGCCTCTTTTGCCACATCGAAATAAGCCTCTCCTTTCAGAAAAATTCTACGTTCACTGTCACCAAAAGCAACCGGGAAACGCAACTCAGTCTCTGCATTTAACCAAACATTCGTACCATCTTCCAATTTCAACTGGTACTCACCTCCACGCGGAATTGTCAAAGTGTTATACTCCAACTTTTTCTCTCCGTGCTTCTTTACGCCTGCCTCATATTCAAGCACATTCCCCACATTGCGAATTCTGCTGCTATCCTTGCTTACAAATTGCCCCTCTTCTTGCAAGTCCAACTCTTCGCCGGAAGCCAAGGTCAACACAGCCTTCGGAGAGCCGGGAACAATCTGAGATTCTACAAATTCAACTTTTACAGCCTGCTCATCATCTTTTTCTGTCAATAATAACACACCAACACCAATAACCAATGTAACGACAGCCGCATATCCCCAACGTACAATTTTCCGGCGAAGCCTTATCATTTTACCAGCTTTTCTTCTAGCGTAATTATCTTCCCAAGCGCGTTGTACATTTATATTATCTGTAAGACTACCCTTGTTCTCTGCATAAAAAATCTGCAACCTGGCGTATTCATCCCGGTTTTGCTTATTCTCGTCCAGCCAAACTTGCAATGTACTTATCTCTTCCTGAGATAACTCCTCGCCATGAATTGAAGCTGCTATAATTTCCCAAATTCTATTTTCCATTCCCACTAATTTTGTTTTTTATTATAATGACACTGAATTCAAAAAATAATGTGACAAAAAATTTATTTTTTTTACGTTATTCGGAGACCGAACAAATTATTTCCCCCTATAATCTCCCACCCCTATCTCACTGGGGTCCCACTCCCCTCTCACCATTCTCCGTTCTTCCCCCGAAGTTTCCCCGAAGCTCATCCGAACAAGAAGCCGGGAGCTACGAGGAAGCTACGACTAAAGCTAAAAGATAAGTAAGAGAAATAAATAATTTGCATATATCTATTTTTTTACAAACATTGCAACAGAATTGTATACACACAAAAAAATGAAAGAAGAGCAAATTATTCTAAAAGGATTACAGCAAGGAAGTGAACAAGCATACAAAGACCTGTTTACAGCCTATTTCTCCGACTTGGTACTATATGCAAATCATTTTATAAAAAATCAAGCTGCAGCCGAAGATATCGTTCAAGATTTTTTTATCACCTTATGGCTTGAAAAAAAATTTTTTAATATAGAAAGTAGCTTGGAAGGTTATCTCTACCGCTCACTACACAATACATGCCTGAACCATCTGTACAATGAACAGAGAAAACAAGAAAAGCTTCTGCACATGCCGATTGAGAAGGACTCTTCCCCAACTCTAACGACCGAATTAGAAGATAAAGAACGAGAATACAACCAACTCTACCAAGCGCTACATAAACTACCGGAACAATGCAAACAGGTGTTCACTCTCTGCTGTCTGCAAAATATGAAATATCAAGAAGCTGCTGACTATCTGGGCATTTCTATCAATACCGTACGCACCCAAATGGGAAGGGCATACAAAATCCTACGCAATTCATTGGACAGCAAGTCATTTCTTAACCTGCTATTCCTACGTTTCTTAAAATAGATATTTGCTCCATTACCATTTTCTCAAAAATAAACTACCTTTGCACAAATAAATGATAAAATGAAACTGGTTATATTAACAGGAGCAGGCATGAGCGCAGAGAGCGGAATCAAAACTTTCCGGGACAGCGACGGTTTATGGGAAAATTACCGGATCGAAGATGTTTGTACCCCTGAAGCATTAGAACGTAATCCGGAATTAGTAAACCATTTTTACAATGAGCGCCGGAAACAGCTCTACGAAGCCCAACCCAATGCCGGTCATAAAGGCCTGGCCGGGTTGGAAAATTATTTCGATGTCCGGATCATCACCCAAAATATCGACGATTTGCACGAACGTGCCGGTAGTAAGCATGTTCTACACTTGCATGGAGAGCTGAAGAAAGTGCGAAGCAGTAAAAATCCCGATTCGATTTATGACCTGAAAGGCTGGGAACTGAAACCAGGGACCCGTTGTGAAGATGGCTCATTGTTACGTCCTCATGTAGTTTTCTTCGGAGAAGCAGTACCCAATATCGAACCGGCAACCGATCTGGTCCGTCAGGCAGATATTTTCGTCATTATCGGTACTTCACTGGCCGTTTATCCGGCAGCCAGTCTGTTGCACTATGCCCCCGAAGGTATTCCGGTCTTCGTTATCGATCCTAAGATTCCTCAACAAGCACACCGGATGGGCTATCACCTGATTGAAAAAGGAGCTTCCGAAGGAGTACAAGAATTGAAAAATATCTTACTATCCGAAACTCGTTAAAGCATGAATAAAATAAACCATTATAAAAGCTGAATACAAGTGGGAAGAGGTAAAAAACCATTGTTAGAAAAAGTAGAAATACAAAAAATCGCAGCGGAAGGTAAATCCATTGCTTATATCGACGAAAAAGTGTTATTTGTCCCGAATACTCTTCCGGGAGATATTGTCGATGTTCAAGTCACCCGAAAACGTAAAAATTTTATGGAAGGCATAGTCACCCATACCCATCGGTTCTCGGCCTTACGTATAGCCCCGGCTTGTACCCATTTCGGCATTTGCGGAGGATGCAAATGGCAAAATCTCCCTTACGAAAAACAATTGGAATTCAAACAGCAGGAAATCAACGACAATTTGCAACGCATCGGAAAAATAAAACTACAAAATGTTTATCCGATCATCGGATCTGCCCGCCAACTCTATTACCGCAACAAGCTAGAGTTTACATTTTCGAATAAGCGCTTTCTCACCCGGGAAGAAATCAGCAGGGAAGCGGATATAGAGCGTACTCCGGCTTTAGGATTTCATGTGCCGGGATTGTTCGACAAAGTGGTAGATATCGATCATTGCTGCCTGCAAGGATCGTCTTCCAACGAAATCCGGAATTTCATCAAAACTTATGCCCTGAAAAAAGGTCTTTCGTTTTACGATATCCGGGCCCAGCAAGGTTTCCTGCGCACCCTGATCATCCGAACTGCCTCGACAGGGGAAATCATGGTTATCCTCGCCTTCGGATATGAAGATACTGTAGCACGCGAACAATTATTGGAAACGCTTGTCCGGCAATTCCCACAAATCACCTCCCTGATGTACGTGATCAACGAAAAACTGAACGATAACCTAACCGATCAGGATATGTTCTGTTTTCATGGCCGGGATCATATCTTTGAAGAAATGGAAGGTCTGAAATTCAAGATCGGTCCGAAATCTTTCTATCAGACTAATTCCGAACAAGCCTATAATCTGTACAGCAAAACACGCGAGTTGGCAGGTTTAACCGGGCAGGAAACTGTCTACGATCTCTACACAGGAACAGGAACGATCGCCAATTTTGTCGCCCGTCAGGCCCGGAAAGTGATCGGTATAGAATATGTTCCCGAAGCAATCGAAGATGCTAAAGTCAATTCAGCAATCAACCACATAGATAACACTATTTTTTATGCCGGAGACATGAAAGACGTGCTGAATGCTTCATTCATAAGTAAACATGGACAACCGGATATTATCATCACCGATCCTCCCCGCGCAGGCATGCATCAGGATGTGATTGACGTTATCCTGTTTGCAGAGC
>OGGJ01003246.1_pt1 | contig 10459 bp, 7 predicted proteins | sample 1571071 | NCBI WGS metagenome assembly OGGJ01 (sample SAMEA2581954, study PRJEB24529) | metagenome | biome: Human gut stool | place: China | collected 2011
ACAAGTAATGCACATACCGGACTGCTTCTGAACATCGTTCGTAAAGAATGGGGATTCAAGGGTCTGATGTCTGAGGACTTCATTCAGGATCCGACTTATACAAAGATCCGCATGGCAGTACATAATGGTGTAACCATGACATGTAACACCGGTGATAACACAATGGCAGCAGTAGAAGCAGTATGGCCATACTGGAGTGTAGAGAATGCAAGCAAGAGTGAAGAACTTCTGACAGACCTGAAACAGGCAATGCTGTATCAGAACTATGCACTTGCAAATTCCAATGCAATGGATGGCATGGCAACTACTACACATATTGAAAAACTGAATACATGGTACGATAACCTGATCACAGGTCTTCGTGTTGGATTCGGTGTACTGACTGTACTCTGTGCAGCAATGTACCTGCTTGGACTGAAAAAGAAAGAGCAGTAAGGAGGAATAACTATGACTGAAAAGAAAAAAATGGGCGCAGGACTGGTCTTAAGTGTAATCACTGCTCTTGTGACTGTTGCAGGACTGGTTCTGTACATGATGAACTGCAAAACAAATTATTTTATAAACAGTGGCGTTGACAATGCGGTTGTAGCCTGCCTGGCTGCAGCTGCGATCCTTGAGATCGTTATGATCGCAGCTTCTATGAAAATGGGAGCAAAACCGGTTCTGGATATCCTTCCAGTAGCGTGTGGTGTACTGACAGCATATGCACTGATTCAGTTTATCAGCAGCAGGATCGCTGCGATCGGATCGATCATGACTTTTGAGAACAACGCTCAGAATATGGCGGATTTAAAAGGTGCGATCATTGGAATGATCGTATGTGCGGTCGCTCTGATCTTCACGATTATTTCCTCCTTCTTCAAAGTAGTAAAGGATTGATTTTATGAGCAAGACAAAGAAAGATTTCTGGAACGGTCCCCTGACCGGTTCCAGGATCAAATCAGATGATGTAAAACTTCCGGAGATGTTGATCGGATATTTTATCGGACCGTTCGGAGCACTTCTGGCTTCCGGTATCTTTACCAGTATCCTTCAGAACTATTTTACAGATGTCCTGAAACTGAACCTGACAACCTTACAGCTGTTTTCGACCATCCTGATCGTGGCGGCAAACCTGATCGTAGGTCAGCTTATTGAACGCACGAGAACAATGGCAGGAAAGGCAAGACCGTGGATCCTTCTGTCCGCACTGACCCTGTCTATTGCCTCTGTTCTGATGTTTGTAGTTCCTTTTGAGGGAACTGCCAAGATGGTATGGATCGCGATCGCGTACAACCTGTTTTACGCAGTAGCTTATCCAATCTACAATACAGCAAACTCCACACTGATCCCTGTATCTACAAGAGACAGTAAGCAGCGAGGAGCACTGGCTTCCTTTACCAATGTGGCAGGACTTGCCGTTATGGGTGCTGGTTCCATGGTATTCCCGATCCTGGTTTCTTTTGCGCTGAAAGAAAATCAGCATCTGTGGTTTGTAGCTATGACTGCGATCGCCATTTTCTCTGCACTGACGATCTTCTTACAGTTCAAGTTTACACGTGAGCGTGTAACAGAAGAACAGATGTCTGAGGGAGCAACAGAGGAAGCAAAGGTTAAAACTGCTTCTCTGAAAGAACAGCTTTCTGCAGTTGCCAGTGAAAAAATGTGGTGGATCGTTATGCTGTTCTACATGGGATTCCAGTGGAGCGGCGCGATGAAAAATGGCTCCATGACTTATTTCTGTAAGTGGGTAATGGACAATACTTTCTTCGGTACAGCAGATGCATGGGGCGCTTCACAGTCACTCCTGAGCATCATGGGTGCGGTTCCGATGGCTGTGGCAGCAGTGGCGATCGTACCTCTCTGCAACAAATTTGGAAAACGTATCGTATGTATGGTCGGCATGCTTCTGGGATCTGTCGGCGGTGTAATCGCTATTATGGGTAACGGACAGATCGTTCCTGTAGCAATTGGCGTCGCGCTTAAATGTCTCGGATCCGCTCCGGCATGCTACATGATCCTTGCAATGCTTGCGGATGTTATCGACCATATCGAATACAAATCCGGAATTCGTACAGATGGACTGACAATGTCTATCTACAGCTCCATCATGGTAGCTGCAACTCCTGTATGCAACTCTATTTTCAGTGCGATCTTAAATGCCAGTGGATATGACCAGGCAGCAGATATCGCACTTGGTACTGCGGCACAGACAGCTGCAGCACAGACAGCAATCTCTGTCGGATATATCTGGGTAGAGACAATTGCTTATGTGATCTGTGCAGTTCTGATCTTCTTCTTTACAATAGAGAAGGATCTGCCGGAAGAGCAGAAAGCAATTGCAGCGAGAAAAAACAAATAAATAAAGAGCCTAAAAGGGCTGTTACAATGAGGCGGTCTTCTGGTATATATAAGGTTAGTAAGTGTGAAACTGTGCCTTGAATATGCCGGAAGACCGCCAGTCAGTTTAAGTCAGAAATGGAAGGAGGAATTTGATTCATGCGCAAAAGAAAATTGAAAATGGCATCTGGGATATTCCTTCTTCTGCTGATAGCAGGACTGTCCGGATGCGGTCAGAAAAACACGGAGAAAGAAAATCTCTGTCATATCGTTCTGGAAGCCGGAGAAGGCTACCATGTAACAGATCCTGCCAGAACAATAAAATCTGGAAGTGATGTGAGCTTTACGATCACGCTGGATGATAACTGGCAGTTTCTTGGCACGGATTATCATGGCGAGACCGAAATAACAAAAGAGGATGATGGAAAAACAGTAAATCTTGTTTTGCATGAAGTAAATTATTCAGAGAGTATCTGCATTCAGGCCGAAAAAGGAAAATATGAGATTGTCTATGATGCCAATGGCGGACAAAACATTTCAGGAGATTCAGACAGAGTAAGTATCTGTTACCGCGGTACACATCAGCAGATCAATACTTCGACCGGAACGGATCTTTTTGCCAGAGATGGATACACACTGCTTGGATGGAATACCAGGGCTGATGGAAGCGGCCAGGCTGTGGGACTTGGAAGCCGGATCGCGTGGAAAGCAGGGCTTGTGCTGTATGCACAGTGGACGCCGTGGACAGACGAGGCAGATTTTATATACAAAAAAGTATCAGGCTTTGCAGTCATAACCAGCTATATCGGAAAGGCACAGCAGATCTGCGTTCCGTCCAGCCTTGGAGGTTTTCCAGTGCGAACCATCCGGGAACAGGCTTTTGCAGACACAGAGTGCAAAACCGTGATCCTTTCACCTGGGATTCATGAAGTTGAAAAGTGGGCATTCAGGAACAGTCGACTGGAACAGCTGTATATCTACGATGATCTGGAGAAAATCAGCGATTATGCATTTCAGGACTGCGATATGCTTCGTACCCTGCATATCAATTCGATCGAGGCTCCAGCTTACAGTGGAAATTATTTCGATACCTTTCAGGATAAATACGATCGTCTGTTGAGTCTGAAGGACAAAAAGAAGATTGTCCTGTTTTCCGGTTCTTCGACGAGGTTTGGATACGACAGTGCGATGCTCGATCAGGCTTTTCCTGATTATGAGGTGGTCAATATGGGAGTTTTTGCTTACTCACCGGCACTTCCGCAGCTTGAACTGATCCGGTCCTGCATGAAGGAGGGAGATATTCTTCTGGACTCTCCGGAATTTGATGCGGCAAACAGGCAGTTCTGCTATCAGAAGGAACTGGATTATGCGACATTTGCCATGATGGAATCCAATTATGATGCATTTGCCGATTTAGACCTCAGGGAATATGCACAGGTCTTTACAGCTTTTTCTGCATACCAGACGGCAAGACAGGATATGGAACGAAAAAATTACGATGTCTGTGCTTCAGATTATGATGAGGATGGAAATGAAGTGGAGGAACCAAGTTACAATGAGTATGGGGATTATGTCGTATATCGCCCGAATTCCACGAGTGAAAAACCGATTTACGGACTTCCGGTAAATTATACAGTAAACGCCTTTCCGAAAGAAACGTATATCGATTCTGCGAATGCAGAGTTTCAGAAATTTATGGATCAGGGAATAAAAGTTTATTTTACCTATTCACCCAGAAATAAATATGCACTTTCAAAAGACAGCACGCAGGAGGAAAGAGCCCGCCTGCATGAATATTTTAAGAGTCAGCTGCATGTTCCTGTTATTTCTGAACTTGAGGATTCTTTATATACAGGAATCTATCTGTATGGGACAGATAATCATTTATCTACAGAAGGGGCGCAGATCCGGACCGAAAAAGTGATCCATGATCTGAAAGAACAGCTTGCGAAGGAGGAGAAAAAATGAATTTTATATCGCTGACATTTGTTTTCCTTTTTCCAGTGGTGGTGCTCCTGTACTGGAAGATTCCGTGGAAACACAGAGAACTTTTTCTGCTGGCAGTGAGTTACTTTTTCTATATACGGGAAAGTTCCTGGGCGGGAGGGCTGCTTCTGCTTACAACGGCGGTTACTTATCTGGCGGGAATTGCTATCGAGAAAGGCAGACACAGAAGAACCTGGCTGATTTTTGCTGTGGCTGTGTGCCTGGGACTTCTGACCGGACTGAAATATTCGGTCCCGCCAGTGGGAATCTCATTTTATACTTTCCAGACAATGGCATACGTGATCGATGTATATCGGGGCGAGATTTCTGCGGAAAAAAATCCTGCAAGTTATGCTCTGTTTGTTTCATTCTTTCCACAGCTGGTGGCAGGCCCGATCGAGAGGGCGGGGAATCTCCTCGGACAGCTGAAGGAAAAACATACAAGGAGCCGGGTAGATCTGCTGAATGGTTTCTGGCTGATGCTCCGGGGATTTTACAAAAAAGTTGTCGTGGCAGATTATCTGGCTGTGTATGTTGACAGAGTGTATGCTGCACCGCAGGATGCCGGTGGGATTGGTGCGGTTCTGGGAACCGTGTTTTTTGCCGTTCAGATTTATTGTGATTTTTCGGGATATACAGATATTGCAAGAGGTGCGGCACGTATGATGGGAATACGGCTTATGGAAAATTTCAGGCATCCTTACCGTGCAGTAAGCATACAGGATTTCTGGAAAAGATGGCACATCAGCCTGACGCGCTGGTTTACGGATTATGTATATATTCCACTTGGAGGAAACCGCAGAGGATTTGTGAAGAGATGCCGGAATGTGCTGATCGTTTTCTTGTTGAGTGGATTCTGGCATGGCGCGTCCTGGAATTTTGTTGTGTGGGGACTGATCCATGGAATCTATATGGTTGTGGCTATGTGCTTCTCGTGGATAAGGAAAGATAAAAAGAGGATTCTGCATCCGGCGGCTGGATGGGTTATGACGATGCTTCTTGTGAATATTGCCTGGGTGTTTTTCCGGGCGCCTTCGCTTTTCGGTGCGTGGCAGATTTTGTTGCAGCCGTTTGTGAATCCGCTGGGCAGTGGAATCTCGGAGACGATGAGTTTTCTTGGCATTCAGGGCCTGGCGATTCTGCGGCTGCTTGCGACAGGAATTACCTGGGTGCTTCTGGAACGGATTCCCGAGGAAATTGATAAGTACTGCCAGACCAGGAAGGGACTTTGCCTGGCGGCAGCAGGTTTTGTTGTGATAGTGACTGTAATTGAATTTTCATGGCTTGGCATGATGGCATCCGGCGGTGAAAATGCATTTATTTATTTCAGGTTTTAAATATGGATAAAAAAACAGTAAGACGTGTTGTCATAATTGCGCTGGCAGTGCTTCTGGTGGAGCAGATTTTTTTCCTGATCTGTGGGTTTGGACTGCCTGCACAGTATGGGGATACGTTTATGGGAGAACTGAAAAGTAAATATGAGAGATTAAAGGAAACTCCGGGACAGAGAATCGTACTTGCTGGCGGCAGCGGCGTTGCTTTTGACTGTGACAGCGAGATGATCGACGAAATTTTTACTTCGTATGAGGTTGTCAACTTTGGCATGTATGCAGGACTTGGGACGAAGGCGGTCATGGATCTTTCCGAAGCGTATATTCGTGAAGGGGATATTGTGATCCTTTCCCCGGAACAGAGTGAGCAGACGCTTTCAGATTATTTTAATGGAGAATATATGTGGCAGGCTGCTGACGGAGCTTTTGGGATGCTGCGCCATATAAAGAGTGAAAATTTTGAAGTGATGCTGGGAAATTTCCCGGGATTTGCTCTGGAAAAACTGAACTATGTATGGAAGGGAAAAAATCCTCCGACAGACAGCGTATATCAGAAAAAATCCTTTAATACCTATGGAGATATCAATCTGGATACGTGCAGAGAGAATATACTTCCGGGCGGTTATGATGTGAACCAGAAAGTAAGATTTACAGAAGATGTGGTGCAGCCGGAATTTCTGGAGTATATGAATGCCTGGGCAGAGCGTCTTGAGAAAAAAGGCGCATCCGTCTGGTACAGATATTGCCCGGTAAACGAGCTGGCAGTGGAAGACACAGATGATCTGAAATCATATGATGTGTTCCTGCGTCAGAAACTGGATTTTCCGGTTATAGGAAATCCGAAAAACAGCCTGATGGAAGCGGAATGGTTTTTTGACACCAATTTTCATCTGAATCAGGCGGGAAAAGAAGTAAATACTGTGCAGCTGATCCGGGATATCAAAGCGATGCTTGGCGATGACAGGACTGTAAATGTGGAACTTCCGGAGAAACCTCACAGGACATGGGAAGATATATCCACAGAGACAAAGATATGGACTGCAAGAGACAGCGAGGCATATCAGGGCGAAGAAACGATCGTGATTCCGGAGAATGTGACGCAGATCGGGGATTATGCTTTTTCGGGCTGCACAGGTCTTAAGGCAATCGTACTTGAACAGAAAGATCCTTCGAAATGTATCGTGGGTCAGCACCTTCTGGATGGCACCAGTGCGGAGATTCTTGTTCCACAGATGTCCGCGGACAGTTATAAACGAAACTATTTCTGGTCAACATATGCGGGACAGATTCGGGAAAACACAGATCACGCAGAAAAATAAACCAACCACGTTCAAAAGAAATCCGATACGGAAAATCATGATACAATGCAGATACGATAAAAGTGAGACTATAAATTTTGAGTTACGAAATCAGAATTGTGAAATTGAAAATGTGAAATTGGAGGGAAAATATGAAAACAAAACAGGCTGTAAATCCATACATGCCAAGCTGGGAATATGTTCCGGATGCAGAACCACATGTTGTAGGAGACCGTGTGTACGTTTACGGTTCTCATGATATCTTCAACGGACTGAATTTCTGTCTGGGCGATTATGTCTGCTGGTCCGCACCGATAGATGACCTGGGTAACTGGCGTTACGAAGGATGTATTTATAAAAGAGAACAGGATCCGGCGGCACCGAGGATCCGTCTGACAAATGGCCTTGCTGCCCCAGATATGGTACAGGGATCGGATGGGAGATTTTATCTGTACTATTTTATGGGTGGTACAAAGATGATATCCGTAGCTGTATGTGACGAGCCGGCAGGAAAATACGAATTCTACGGATACGTAAAATACAGCGATGGCGTTGCAATCGGTAAGAAGAATGAGCCGTTCCAGTTTGACCCGGGCATCTTTATGGATGACGACGGGAAACTGTATCTGTACACAGGCTTTGCACTGGCAGGAAACCCGATCCTTCTGGATGGCTCCAAACCAACAGAGCATGGACCGATGTGTTTTGAACTCGATCCTTCTGATATGCTGACGGTACTGAATGGACCATCATACATTGGCATTGCAGGTGAAAAGGAGTCTGTCGGAACACCTTATGAGGGTCATTCTTTTCTTGAGGCAAGTTCCATGCGTAAATTCGATGGTACATATTACTTTATTTACAGTACAATGAACAGCCATGAACTCTGCTATGCGACAAGTGACAGTCCGGTAAAGGGATTCCAGTATGGTGGCATTCTGGTAAGTAACGGTGATGTGGGCCTTGAAGGTGTGCCGGATGTGAAGCATGCAAGATTTGATACTGGAAATACACATGGCAGTATCATTGAGCTGAATGGAAAATATTTTGTTTTCTATCACAGACACAGTAACCGCAAACAGTCCTCCCGTCAGGCGATGGCAGAAGAGATCTGTTTCGAAGACGGAAAATTTTATCAGGCAGAGATGACCTCCTGCGGTTTAAATGGCGGACCGCTGGAAGGGAAAGGAACTTACCCGTCCTATATTGTCTGCAACCTTTATGGAAAAAAGGGAACACGTTTCTTAAGCATGATCAAGCATCCGAAGAAAGACTGTCCATATCTGACTCAGGATGGAAAAGACAGAGAGTCCGGACCGGATCAGTACATTGCAAATATGTGCGACGGTGCCCTGGCAGGCTTTAAGTATTTTGACCTCAGGGCAACAAAAGAGATCAGTGTGGCTGTAAAAGGACGCACAGAAGGAACTCTGTATGTTCGTACCAGTGAGAATGGAAAAGCTGTGGCATCAATTTCTGTCAGTCCGTGCAGAGAAGTCAAAGAATTTAAAGCTCCTCTTAAGGTTTCTGGAAGCAGAGAAGCACTGTTCTTTACCTTTGAAGGAAAAGGAAGTTTTGACTTTATTTCCTTTACTCTGAAATAAAAATATGGAATAAAAAATGCATTGTTTCCTGTGCTTTTTCTTGTTATACTACAAGTATCATTAGAGAAGGCCGGGGGATGAAAATGCTTCGTATTGCAACAGTGGAAGATGATACGAACGATCTGGAAGCGTTACGAACTCACCTGAAACGATACGAGAAGGAGAACGGACTGAAATTTCTGATCACAGAGTTTCGGGACGGAGAAGATATCGTGACGGATTATTCTGCGGATTACGATCTTATTCTCATGGATATTGAGATGGCTTTTCTGAACGGAATGAAAGCCGCCGAAAAAATCCGCGAACTGGACAAGGATGTCGTCATTATATTTATAACAAATATGCCTCAGTATGCAATTCAGGGATATAAGGTAAATGCTCTGGACTACATGCTGAAGCCTATTTCGTATTTCTCTTTTTCGGAAAGTATGGGGAGAGCGCTTCACAGAGTAAAAGTACAGGAAAAAGAATTTATCACCATATCGCTGAAAGGCGGCAAAAAGAAACTGGATATTGCACAGATCTGTTATGTGGAGGTACAGGATCATCTTCTGATCTATCATACAACAGAGGGAAGTTTTGTGACCAAAGGCACGATCCGTGACGCGGAAGGCCAGCTGGACGCAAAGCGCTTTTTCCGGTGCAACAGATGCTATCTGGTAAACCTGGAGTACGTGGACAATTATATGGGAAGTGATGTCAGCGTCAATGGAGATACCATACAGGTAAGCAGGAGCAGGCGCAAACCGTTTCTGGATGCATTAAATGAATATTTGAATGAGGTGGGCAAATGAACACAACAGAGGTGCTAAATACACCAGGGTATTACTATGCCATAGCTTATGCTTTATCCGTACTTGTGATCACGTGTACGAATGAAAGGAAAATCGGGAGATGGAAGCTGGCTGCAGTAAGCTGTGTTCAGTTTGCCCTCCTTTTATTTTTTATGACAGCAACAGATGGAGTACGGAGGGAACTGTTTCTTCCATCAATGGTCGTTATCGTAGGGCTTATTCTGGGAGGCATTTATATCTGCAATGATTTTTCGCCCAGAGAGGCAGGCTTTTATTGCGTAAAGGCTTTTATCAACGGAGAGTTTGCAGCTTCTCTGTGCTGGCAGATCTACTATTATATGACGAATGCAAGAGGAATGCATGGAGAATTCTGGAGATGGGCGGAACTGATAGTTGTCTATGCAGTGATCTTTACGATACTGGCATTGATAGAACTCAGTCTCAAAAAAGATCTCGAAGAGATCCATATTACAAGAAGAGAGTTACTGGTGGTCATCATCATTGCGACATCTGTATTTGCGATGAGTAATCTGAGTTATCTTGACCAGGATGGACTGTTCAGTGGAAGTTTTGTCATGGATATCTTTATTATCCGTACACTTGTGGATTTAAGTGGAATTGCTGTGCTGTATGCATATCATGTCCAGGTTAAGGAGATACAGATCCGTTTTGAGAAAGATACCCTTCGGAATATCATGGAGATGCAGTACAAAAATTACCAGTTATCAAAAGAAAATATCGATATGGTAAATCAGAAGTATCATGATCTGAAACACCAGATCAACCCGCATTTCTTCATGAACACGCTGAACAACATTCACGCCCTGATTGACGTTGACACGGAAAAAGCCAAAGAATCGGTGATCGAACTCTCTAAAATCATGAGATACATCCTCTATGATTCAAGTCAACCGATAATTTCTCTCCAAAAAGAAATCACGTTACTGAACAACTACATCGCCTTGATGCGGATTCGCTACACGGACTCCATCGACATCAGCGTAAATATAGCGGACAACCTGCCGGACGTGCAGATCCCGCCACTTCTTTTTATCTCGTTCATAGAGAACGCATTCAAACACGGGATCAGCTACCAGCATCCCTCATTCGTTCATATCATGCTGGAA
>OGGJ01003247.1_pt1 | contig 10456 bp, 8 predicted proteins | sample 1571071 | NCBI WGS metagenome assembly OGGJ01 (sample SAMEA2581954, study PRJEB24529) | metagenome | biome: Human gut stool | place: China | collected 2011
AGCTGTCCTCCTGCTGTTTCTCGATATAGTCGGCAACACCCTCCCAGGCGATCATGTAGCTACCCGCCCCGCCCAATTCATGCGTATCAATGCGCAAAGGCTCGGCATCTCCATACAACACGGCATTCAACGCCTCCTCGTTCAGCGATTCGATCGGATCATCGATGGTAAAATCGTGTCTACGGCCCAAAGCCTCGATCATTGCAAACAACAGATTATTCCGATAACGACCCAGCGGTTCTATTGCACCCTCACGGATCGACTTCTTATCGTCGGGGATGATCCTTTCCATATCGAAGACCACCTCTTCACCCAATCCATTGCAATGCGGACAGGCACCCTGCGGAGAGTTAAACGAAAAGGTATGCGGTGCCGGCTCATTAAAGGCAATACCGCTGGTCGGACACATCAGATGACGACTGTAAAACCGGACATTATTGGTTTCGTAATCGTACACCATCATTGTTCCTTTCCCCTGTCGCATCGTCTCCTGAAGGCTCTTCAACAAGCGAGATTGTACCTCCTCCTTCACCTGAAGCCGATCGACCAACAGCTCAATGTGGTGAATTTTGTAACGATCCAGTTTCATGCCCGAGTGCACTTCACGAATCTCGCCATCAACCCGAGCATAGAGATATCCCTTTTTTATAAAGCCTTCAAAAAGTTCTCTGTAATGACCTTTACGTCCTCGCACAACCGGTGCCAACAAAGCAATCTTCCGTCCGTCGAAATCGTGCATGATCAGATCAACGATCTGTGCATCGGTATGGTGTACCATCAGTTCTCCCGTTACAGGAGAATAGGCTTCGGCAGCCCTGGCAAACAGCAAACGCAAGAAGTCATTGATCTCCGTAACGGTTCCCACAGTGGAGCGAGGATTGCGGTTGGTCGTCTTCTGTTCGATCGAAATAACCGGACTCAAACCGATAATTTTATCCACATCGGGACGTTCCATTGAACCGACAAACTGACGAGCATAGGTTGACAGGGTCTCCATATACCGACGCTGCCCCTCGGCATAAATCGTATCGAAAGCCAATGACGATTTTACCGAACCGGACAATCCGGTAATCACCGTCAAACTATCACGAGGTATGGACACATCCACATTTTTCAGGTTGTGTTCACGAGCGCCATAAACCTCGATCCAATTATCAGGACGATGAGTTTCGGTAGCGGCCATCGTTTGGCTATTTATGTCGTTCTTGTCGGTTTTCATGGAATTTATTTACGAGCTGAACCTTTAGGAATCTTAACCGTAAAACTTCGGCCTGCTTTGTTGGTATAATCGTAATCCCGAATCCAGGGATTCAACTGACGAATCTGTTTGTAATGTGTACCGTGTTCACGGGCAAAAGCGGCCCAATCAATTTCAAGATCATCGATGGTTACCTCTTCATAAGCAGGCAACAACGGATAATACTCTTTTTTATCGATTTGATAGCCGTATGCAGCAGGATCAGACATCAACAACTTGAATGAGAGCACCCGAAAGACATACCGTAACGTCTCATTGGGCAAAAAGAGATCATAATAGGATTCAACGCCCTGCTTCTCCAATCGTCGAGATACACCTGCCACTCCGGCATTGAAAGCAGCCGCAGCCAATGTCCAACTACCCAACCGACGTTTGGCATCAATCAGATAGCGGCAAGCGGCTTCAGTAGATTTTTCGATGTGATAGCGTTCATCCACCTCATCCCCTACCAACAGGCCTGCTGATTTTGCATACGCCGGCATCAACTGCCATAAGCCACCGGCACCAGCACCTGAACGAGCTTCAGGATTCAGGCCACTTTCTGCCATACAGAGATATTTGAAATCATTGGGAACACCATATTTTGCCAAGATTGGCTCAATAATAGCAAAATATCGTTTGGACGCTAACAGCGTCTGCATCGTCCGCGAATGCATATACAACGTCGTCAACATCTCGCGCATAAGACTTTCACGCGTATCCTGATTCTGCATGGGGACAGGCTCTCCTGCCAAATCCAATTTGTCAGGCAATGGTGGCACTTCGACACGAGCAAAACCACTATTGACCGTCGAGCGAATCGTATCGGATGGAGTTTGTGCGCAAGCAACTACCGATAAGGCTAACGCACATAAAAATAGAGACAATTTCATCTATCCGCTGTTTTTCAGAGAAACGTACAAAGATACTAAATATTCTATCAACAAGCATGTTCCTACAACCTCTATTCTAAAAGCAACAAGATAAATCTCATCCCTATCTGTCCATCAGACAAGACAAGGACACAACCATCAATCCAACATCTGATTTTTATCTGAAGCTGTTCGCAGCAACAGTCAGATTTTCGTACCTTTGCGACAGAACAACATTATATTTGCATCTAAACACTCCGAATCTTTCACATCATGCTGACTGCCGGCCTCTATTACACCTTGCGGGTCAACCGCATTTCCGATTTCGGACTCTACCTCGCAGACGAAGAGGGCAACGAAGTATTGCTGCCCAATCGATACGTTTCGATGGATAACAAAGTGGATGACCTGATCGATGTATTTGTATATTGCGATTCAGAAGATCGTTTGGTTGCCACGACTGATCGCCCGATGGCCACTGTAGGAGAGGCTGCATATCTGCGTGTCGTTGACAAAACAATTCACGGGGCATTTCTCGATTGGGGGTTAAAAGCTAAAGATCTCTTTTTACCGAATCGGAATATGCAAGGAAGAGTCGAAGCCGGCAAAAGCTATATCGTATATCTCTATAACGACAACGTGACGGGACGTGTCGTAGCCTCCATGCTGATGAACAGCTTTATTAACAACCGTCAGCTCACCATCAAACCGCATCAAGAGGTTACACTCTTAGTGACCAGTCGCAATGAGATCGGGTACCGAGTGATCATCGAAAATCGTCATTGGGGCATGCTGTATCACAACCAGCTGTTTCGTCCCATTGCTATCGGCGATCAGTTGCAAGGATACGTTTCACGAATCACTGAGGAGAATCGCGTTGATGTAACGCTCCAAAAACAGGGATATGACGAAGTAAAACGTTCAGCCGGGCATCTGCTCGAGCTCCTGGCTCAACACAACGGCGTGTTACCATTATGCGATGAAAGCACGCCTCAACAGATTGCCGAAATGACAGGTATGAGCAAAAAAGTCTTTAAACGTTGTGTCGGCATGTTGATGAAACAAGGTCGCATTGCCATGCTACAAGGCAAAATTACATTGATCGGAGAAGAATAGGATTAAAGAGTTGCGCTCTTTTTCCCTATTGAGTTTAATATGACAAACAAAAAAGAGGCATGAGATAATCATGCCTCTTTTTGAATATATAACATCAATCGAAACGCGTTTTCTGGATATTCGCACCTCCTGTTATCAAAAATCTAACATACGACTCGGCTCTATGCTTCTTCCTGATAACAATTCGCGTCTCAGATTAACACATACGCCATTTAATAAAACTCTTACAGCAATTTGGCAATCTTATCCTCGAACAAGTTGCGAGGACCTGCACCAACCTGTTTGTCAACGACCTCTCCATTTTTAAGGAAGATAACGGTCGGGATGTTACGGATACCGAATTTTACTGCTAGGGCATCATTTTCGTCCACATCGCATTTGCCAATGATGACCTTTCCTTCGTATTCCGCAGCCAGCTCGTCGATAATCGGAGCCACCATACGGCATGGGCCACACCATTCAGCCCAAAAATCGATTACAACAGGTTTACCTGAATCAATAACCTCCTGATAATTAGCAGATGTAATACTAAGTGCCATAATCTATACTGTTTTGATTTAAAATTTTCTTTTCACAAAAATGGCAATAAGTTGACACATACTGTACGGTTGTTTCCGAAAAAGATCAACGCATTGTCAACATTTTGGCCAAGATCTATCCTCCTTATTTTCCAAACACTCTTTTGATCAATTCCGTATATGCCACTGCCTCACAATGGGAACAAATTAACCAAAGAGCATATGCAATTTTAAGAACATGCCATTACCAACTCGGGAACTACGACACATCCAGAGATGTTCAACGACATCCTTAACACACCCATCGCTTACATCAGCGTATAGCGCAAGGAATTGTCATCGAGGAACCGTACCATATCGGGCGTCATCCCGACTTTCAATGTTTTGGAATACAAATTCACTGCCACATCAGCCTGCGGATCGACCACTTTAACCCGTAAGGTCACATTGCCTTTATTCTCAGCTACCGTCGTCTTGAGTTGTGTCACAATGTCATCCGTCAGATCCGCCACAGGCAAAGAGATGGTCAATTCATGAATCAGGGTCTCTTGAGCCTCTGCCAACTGCATCATCGAATTGATGACACACTCCAGTTCATTCGGATTATAAGGACGCTCCTGAACCCGTCCCCGAATCAGCAAATAGTATCCCTCATAGAGATATTGACGGAATGTCTCGTATTTCTTACTGAATAACGTAAATTCATGGGAACTATTATAATCCTCCATGGTAAAGCGGCCATACGGTTTACCGGTTTTCGTCGTAAGGTGCTGTACTGAGGTGATCATGCCTGCAACCGTAAAGTCTTTGTTTTTCATGGCTGACAGATCCTGCAAATCACCCAAACTCGTATGACAATAGTGACGGATGATCACCGAAAAGTTATCTAACGGATGTGACGAAAGATAAATACCGATGACTTCACGCTCTTTATTCAAGGTTTCGATTTGTGTCCAAGGTTCATGCGGCAATGGCTCAGGCTTTTGAATTTCAGCCTCACCACCTCCTCCACCGAACAGACTCTGCTGGACATTGGCCTTTTCACTTTGCACGCGGTTTCCATACCGCATCAAAGCCTCGAGGAACGATCCCTCACGACCATCCGGGGCAAAATAGGCACTGCGTGGCAGATCACTGATGGTATCAAATGCACCACCTAAAACCAAATTCTCCAGGGTTTTACGGTTCACCGCCTGCAAATTCACTCTCTCCATAAAATCATAGATCGACTTGAACTTACCATCACGCTGACGGCTCTCGACAATATCTTTCACGGCAGCCTCGCCAACTCCTTTGATTGCGGCCAACCCGAAACGGACATTTCCTCCTTCATCGACCGAAAAGCGGCTCTTACTGTAATTTACATCCGGCCCAAGCACCGACAACCCCATCCGCTTACACTCATCCATAAAGAAGCTGATCTTCTTGATATCGGAGAGATTGCGACTCAACAACGCCGCCATAAATTCGGCAGGATAGTGGGCCTTCAGGTACGCGGTCTGATACGAAACGTAAGCATAACAGGTCGAGTGTGATTTGTTGAAAGCGTATGACGCAAATGCCTCCCAGTCTCCCCAAATCTTTTCACAAATGGCCGGATCATGTCCATTTTTCTTCGCGCCCTCAATGAATTGAGGTTTCATCTTATCCAGCACATCCTTTTTCTTCTTACCCATTGCTTTACGCAGCGTATCGGCTTGACCTCCCGTAAAACCGGCCAGTTTCTGCGACAGCAACATCACCTGTTCCTGATAAACCGTAATGCCATACGTATCTTTCAGATACTCCTCCATATCGGGAATATCGTAGGTCACTGCTTCGCGCCCGAACTTACGGGCAATAAACGAAGGAATATACTCCATCGGGCCCGGACGATACAAAGCATTCATGGCAATCAGGTCCTCGAAGCGGTTGGGTTTCAGACTGCGCAAATATTTTTTCATACCCGGCGACTCGAATTGGAACAATCCGGTAGTTTCGCCTCGACTATACAAGTCGTAAGTTGCCGCATCATCCAACGGGATCGAATCGATATCCAGTTTAATTCCTTTCGAGGATTCGATATTCTCCAATGCATCCTTGATAATCGAAAGTGTCTTCAATCCCAAAAAGTCCATCTTGATCAGACCAACACTTTCGACCTGTTTCCCCTCAAACTGCACAACATTCAGTTCGGCATCCTTTGCAATGGCAATCGGAGCAAATTTTTCCAAATCATCCTGCCCGATAATCACACCACAAGCATGCACACCGGTTTGTCGAACAGACCCCTCCAGTTGCTGGGCATACTTGAGGGTATCGCGAATCAACGGATTCTCGGATTGAGTTTCGGCAACCAACTCAGGAACCTCCTTAAAGGCCTTTTCAAAAGTGGTCCCCGGTTTATCGGGAATTAGTTTCGTCAAACGGTTACTTTAGGCAAGTGGCAATTTCTCCACCCGAGCCACATCCTTAATTGCAGCTTTGGGGGCCATGGTACCAAACGTAATAATCTGAGCTACGCGTTTACTACCGTACTTTTCCACCACATAGTGGAGCACCTCTGCACGTCCATCCTCGTCAAAATCGACATCGACATCAGGCAACGAAATACGATCCGGATTGAGGAAACGCTCAAACAGCAGATCGTATTTGATCGGATCGATATTGGTAATTCCCAACGTATAGGCCACAACGGATCCTGCGGCAGAACCACGTCCCGGACCTACCGAAACCCCCAGTTCACGAGCAGCCCGGATATAGTCCCAAACGATCAGGAAGTATCCCGGGAAACCCATCCACTCAATGGTCGAAAGTTCATACTCGAGACGTTTGGTTATCTGTTCATCGAGCTCACCATAACGTCGTTTTGCCCCCTCATAACTCAAATGTTTCAAATAGAGGAACTGTTTGGCAATCATCAATGGTTCTGCCAACTCAGGGTGCGTCGTTGTCAACTCATCCAGCGATGATGCCTGCTTAATCTCAGCCAACAACGCCTCATCCTTAACTTTTTTAGAAAAGACCTCTTTCAACTGATCCAAATCGATCGGGAAATCTTCCGGAATCGGGAAATTCGGCATCAACGGCTTATGCTCCAAAGAATACTCCTCGACTTTGTCTGCAATCTCCAAAGTGGTCGCCAAGGCTTCTGGATGCTCTGCAAACAGCTCTGCCATCTCATCCGGACTCTTCAAAAACTCCTGTCCGGTGTATCGCATACGGGTTGGATCATCCAAATCTTTTCCCGTATTGAGACAGATTAATCGATCGTGCGCTTCGGCATCCTCCGCCTTGATAAAATGGACATCATTCGAAGCGATATATTTAATTCCATACTGTGCAGCCAGCTCCAAAATCACAGCGTTAACCCGCTTCTGATTTTCATACACTTCAGAATCCCGACGAGGATCACCGCTGCGATGCAACTGCATTTCGAGATAATAATCCTCTCCGAAAATCTCTTTGAATTCACGTACCACAGCCTCAGCTTTTGCTCGATCTCCATGCATAATGGCTTGGGGCAACTCTCCTCCCAAACAGGCCGAACAACAGATGATCCCTTCGTGGTAAGTACGCAACAGCTCTTTATCCACGCGAGGATGATAATAGTAACCCTCCGTAAAAGCATAAGAGACCATTTTTGCCAGGTTGTGGTATCCTGCCTTGTTTTTTGCCAAAAGGATCAGGTGATGGCCTCGATCTTCGCGTCCTCTTTTTTTATCGAAGCGACTACCCGTTGCCACATACACCTCGCACCCCAGAATCGGTTTGACTCCCTCTTTGACGGCTGCATCATGAAACTCTTTCACTCCGAACATATTACCATGATCAGTGATTGCAAGTGCCGTCATACCAAGGGCATTAGCCCGCTTCAATAGAGGTTTGATAGCTGAGGCGCCATCAAGGATCGAATATTGCGTATGTACGTGAAGATGAACAAACTGGCTCATAAAAACAGACTCTCTTTATTCCTTAGCAAAGATAACAAAACCCCTCACTCGCCCAAATCTTGCAACACCATTTTTATCAACGCAGTTTCGACACGTCAAGCTCTGAAAAAACTAAAATTTCAAGCAATAATTCCGGCCCAAAAATTGTTATTCAGTAAAAGAAAATGTATCTTGTAGGAAAGAACCACATTAAAACTACACGTTATGGATAAATCGAAAGTTGTTGTTATCAAAAAGTTCTCGACCGCTGGAGAGGCTATGATTTACCAAACGCTTTTGGCCAGCAACGGTATCGAATGCGAACTGATCAACGAAACGGCATTCGACATCATGCCCATGCAAAACGAGTGGTTGGAAATCAAGCTGGTCGTGGCTGAAAAGGACGAAAAGACTGCCAAAGCAATTCTTGCAGCCAAATTCGATCAACAAGAGTTTGAAACTGAAAGTGTCAAAAGACGCAAAAAACCATGATTTTTATCACACCTTACAACAAGAAACGGTCGCTATAATAGCGACCGTTTCCGTTTGATATGATGGAAGAATTTTACCAGCCAAGTACGTAAGCAAAAATCAGCGGCGCAACGATTGTCGCATCTGACTCTACGATAAAGCTCGGCGTATCGGGCAGCAATTTACCCCAGGTAATCTTCTCGTTAGGCACGGCACCAGAATATGAACCATAAGAAGTGGTCGAATCCGAAATCTGGCAGAAATAAGCCCAGCATGGGGTATCCTCCCACTCCAGATCCTGATACATCATCGGCACAACGCAAATCGGGAAATCACCCGAAATACCACCACCGATCTGGAAGAAACCAACACCGGCTCCGCCACTGTTGGCCTTATACCAATCGGTCAGGAACATCATCGTTTCGATACCACCCTTGATGGTCGAAGGTTTCAGTTCGCCTTTGATGCAATATGCGGTAAAGATGTTACCCATTGTACTGTCTTCCCAACCCGGAACAATGATTGGAATATTCTTTTCGCAAGCAGCCAACATCCAGCTGTCTTTGGGATCGATCTCATAATATTGTTCCAACTCGCCACTACGCAGCAATTTGTACATAAACTCGTAGGGAAGATAACGCTCGCCTTTGTTATCAGCATCTTTCCAAATTTTGAAAATATGCTGTTGCAAACGACGGAAAGCCTCCTCTTCCGGAATACAAGTATCCGTCACACGGTTCATGTGATTTTGCAACAAGTTCCACTCATCCTGCGGTGTGAAATCGCGATAATCCGGAACACGTTTGTAGTGAGAGTGTGCCACCAGGTTCATGATGTCCTCTTCGAGGTTGGCGCCAGTACAGGTAATGATCTGCACCTTGTCCTGACGAATCATCTCTGCCAGAGAGATGCCCAACTCAGCGGTACTCATCGCACCACCGAGCGTGATCATCATTTTGCCCCCCTTTTCGAGATGGGCTTCATAACCTTTGGCCGCATCCACCAGAGCCGCTGAATTGAAGTGGCGGTAGTTGTGCGTGATAAACTGAGAAATGGGTCCTTTTGTCATTTTATCAAAAAATTTATTAGTTCAGCAAAGGTAAAAAAATCTAAGGAGGGTATCAACTCCTATCTGAATTTATTCGTTCGTCTGCTCTGTGGGACCAAACTCCCCCATCAAAACACGGACTACAACCTATTCATCACAGAATTCACCTGAACCATCGAATCATTGTATTACGAGCCTCAACCTACCCAATAACAGACACAACTCGATGTTCTGGATGCTTCATTGAAGCTGTATACGTATTTATTGGACTTTCACAAAACCACAAATTTTCAATTCACTGAATCCGCAGCTCGCATACTCTCCATACTTGAATAGAAAACTATTTATCAAAAATGCTACTGTTGGGACTCTTCGAAATAGGTCCACAAATTATCCCCATCGGGGACAGGGGCAGTAATAACCAGACGTTCACGTGATTGTCCAGAACGAGCTACCGGATGAAAAAATTCGACCCGACGCGAGTGCAATGAAATACTGCTGTCCCGATTGGAACGGGCCGCCCCATATTTCAAATCACCTCGAATCGGACATCCCGCAGCCGACAGTTGAGCACGAATCTGGTGATGACGTCCCGTTAACAACTCAACCTCAATCAAAAAATAGTTTTTACTGCCACCCAATAACCGATAATTGAGACGTGCCTCTTTACCATCTGTTACCGGTTTCGTATAAATACGTGATTTATTGGTTCGGCCATCCCGTACCAAATAGCCTGTCAGAGTTCCCGATTCGGGCATCGGTGGCCGTTCGGTAATTGCCCAATAATATTTGGCAATCTCACGTGCCTTGATCATCTCGTTGAGACGAGCAAGAGCCTTACCTGTTTTGGCAAAAATCACAGCACCACTCACTGGCCGGTCAATACGATGCACAACGCCCAGAAACACATTACCTGGCTTATTATCCCGCACTCTAATAAACGCTTTGATCTCATCTTCGAGAGCAGGATCCCCCGACGGATCGGGCTGTACCAGCTCACCGGCACGTTTATTGACCACCATCAGATGATTATCTTCGTACAATATTCGCTGCGGTTCAAACATGTTATGGATTGATTTATGATTGTACTTTTTTCGTTTTGCCTGAAATAGGCCAAAGGCTTATCATAATATAGGACAACTTTGCAAAGCGTCATTTACCCCCAGACAAACTCTTTACTTCGTCTCACAAACACCAATAAAACCCAACAATTTCAATGATTATTCGAGCGATTGAGCGTAATAAGCTTTTTTGTTTCGGACTTTCTTACCTGCATCACATTT
>OGGJ01003249.1_pt1 | contig 10448 bp, 8 predicted proteins | sample 1571071 | NCBI WGS metagenome assembly OGGJ01 (sample SAMEA2581954, study PRJEB24529) | metagenome | biome: Human gut stool | place: China | collected 2011
TTGCTGTCCTCCGCGCCGATGTTCAGCAGGCCCACCCGGGGGCGCTCCAGCCCCAGAACCCGTCCGGCATAGAAGCTGCCCAGATACGCAAACTGCATCAGATACTCCGGGGTACACTCGGCGTTGGCCCCGCAGTCGATGAGCACGGCCTTGCCGCCGGTGGTGGGGATCACCGGGGCCATAGCCGCCCGGCGGATGCCCCGGATGCGCTTGGTGATTAGGGTGGCCCCGGCCAGTAAAGCCCCGGTGGACCCGGCGGAAACCAGGGCGTCGGCCTTGCCGTCCCGCAGCAGGGTCAGGCCCACGCCCATGGAAGTGTCCTTCTTGTGCCGGAACACCTTGGAGGGGTCGTCGCACATCTCCACCGTCTCCGTGGTGTGGACGATCTCCATCCCCCGGGGGATGGTGTCGTGGCCGCAGTCCCGCAGCGCCCGGAGAATGGCCTCGGTGTCGCCGGTCAGCAGCACCTCCACGCCCCAGTGCTCCATGCCCAGCGGGGCGTTGTCGCCGCCCATGGCGTCAATGATGATCTTCATAGTTCAGAACCTCCTGCTTCAGCTGCTCGATAATGGCCAGCGACCGCTGGGACAGCTCGGCGTTTTTGTTGCGCTTGCCCTTGACCCGGTGGTCCAGGGGCGGGATGATACCGAAGTTGATATTCATCGGCTGGAACACCCCCACCGACTCGTTGCTGACATACAGGCCCAGCGCGCCGATGGCCGTCTCCTGCGGGAAATCCACGGGCGGCAGACCGAGCACCTGCGCAGCCGTCTCGATGCCGACAAGCGCGCCGGATGCGCACGACTCCACATAGCCCTCAACACCGGTCATCTGTCCGGCGAAGCGGATGCGCGGCGCTCTCCGAAGCCGGTAGTAGCGGTCGAGCATCTGCGGGGAATTTAAATAGGTGTTGCGGTGCATGACGCCGTAGCGCACGAACTCCGCCTCCCGCAGCGCGGAGATCATGGAAAAGACACGCTTTTGCTCGCCAAACGTCAGATGCGTCTGAAAGCCGACGATGTTATACAGCGTGCCCTCGGCGTTGTCGCGCCGCAGCTGCACGACGGCATAGTTGTCCTTGCCGGTGCGCGGGTCGCGCAGGCCGACCGGCTTGAGCGGACCGTAACGCAGCGTATCCTCGCCGCGGCGCGCCATGACCTCGACGGGCATGCAGCCCTCGAAGACGTTTTTATCCTCAAAGCCGTGTACGCTCGCTTCCTCGGCGGTCGTGAGCGCCTGCCAGAAGGCATCGTACTCCTCCTCCGTCATCGGGCAGTTGATGTAGTCCGCCGTCCCCTTGTCGTAGCGCGAGGCGAAAAACGCCGAATCCATGTCGACGCTCTCAAACGTCACGAGCGGCGCGGCGGCATCGAAAAAGTTCAGCGTGTGCCCGTCGCCGATCTTTTCGGCGATGGCGGCGGCGAGCGCGTCGCTCGTCAAGGGGCCCGAGGCGATGATGACGTTCCCCTCAGGGATGGCCGTCACCTCGCCGGGGACAACCGTGATATTGGGATGCGAACGGATCTTCTCTGTCACGAGCTTTGAAAAGCCGTAGCGGTCGACCGCCAGCGCGCCGCCCGCCTCCACGCGCGTCGCGTCCGCGCAGGCAAGGATCAGCGAATCGAGGCGGCGCAGCTCCTCTTTGAGAAGGCCGACCGCGTTTTCGATCTGGTCCGAGCGCAGCGAATTCGAGCAGCAAAGCTCGGCAAAATCCGCCGTGTGGTGCGCGGGGGTGGTCTTTTCGGGTTTCATTTCATGCAGCGTCACGGCGATGCCGCGCTGCGCAAGCTGCCAGGCAGCCTCGCAGCCGGCAAGGCCGGCGCCGATCACAGTTACTTGCATCAGTTCTCTTCTTTCTCCGCGGTCTTTTTGGCCGCGGACTTCGTGCTTGTCTTCTTTGCGGTTGTCTTCTTGGCGGCAGTCTTCTTCGCGGCGGTCTTCTTTTCGGGCGCTTCGCCGTCCTCCGCCGCCTGTTTGCTGGTCTTTTTCGTCGTGGTCTTCGCCGCCGTCTTTTTGGCGGCAGTCTTCTTCGCGGCGGTCTTCTTGGCCGCCGTTTTCTTGGCGGCGGGCTTTTTCTCGGCACTCTCGGCGCTCTCGGCGTTCTCCGCCGCTTCCGCGCCCTCGGCCGTTTCGCTCGTCTTCTTTTTCACATAGCCGCGCTGGTCTTCCGGCACAAAGCGCGAACACGCGGGGTTGATGCAGTACGGGCGTTTAAAGCCCTTGCCCGCCTTTTTGAACATCGTCTGGCCGCACTCGGGACAGTCGTCCTTCGTCGGCACATCCCAAGTCATGAAGTCGCACTTCTTCTCGGGATCGCTGCTGGTGGAGAATTCGCAGGCGTAGTACGTGTACTGCTTGTTCGTCTTCTTGCTCACGCCGGTGCGCTTCATCATGCGCCCGCCGCACTTGGGGCAGCGGCCCGGCATTTCGATGACAAGGGGCTTGGTGAACGTGCACTCGGGGTAGCCCGGGCAGGCCAGAAAGCGGCCAAAGCGCCCGCTCTTGATGACCATGTTGCGGCCGCAGACGTCGCACTTCTCCTCGCTGACCTCATCGGGGACCTTGAGTCTCACGCCCTCAAGCGCCTTCTCGGCGTTTTCAAGGTCGCGCTCAAAGCCGCCGTAAAAGTCGCGGATGACATCCTTCCACGCAGTCTTGCCCTCTTCGACGGTATCGAGCTTTTCCTCCATGCGGGCGGTAAACTTCATGTCCACAATGTCGGGGAAGCGCTCTTCCATCAGGCCCGTCACCACCTCGCCGAGCGGCGTGGGACGCAGGTATTTTCCGTCCTTGATGACGTATTCGCGGTCGAGAATCGTCGAGACCGTCGGCGCGTAGGTCGACGGGCGGCCGATGCCGTTCTGCTCCATCGCGCGGATGAGCGTCGCGTCCGTGTAGCGCGCGGGCGGCTGAGTGAAGTGCTGGAGCGGCGTATATGCCTCGAGCGTCAAGCCCTGCCCCTCGACGAGCGGCGGCAGCGTGCCCTCCTTTTCCTCCTTGCTGTCGTCATCGCGGGATTCCTCGTAAACGGCGGTGTAGCCGGAGAATTTCAAGTTGCTGGCGCTCGCGTGGAACTCGTGTCCGCCCGCCATGATCTGCGCGCTCACACTGTCGTACACGGCGTTCGCCATCTGGGAGGCCAAAAAGCGGCTCCAGATCAGGCGGTACAGACGATATTGCTCGCCCGTCAGATCGCCCTTGATCTGCTCGGGCGTCAGGTTGACGTTCGAGGGGCGGATGGCCTCGTGCGCGTCCTGCGCGCCGGCCTTGGCCTTGTAGTGGCGGGCGGTCTTGGGATAGTAGCTCTGCCCGTAGCGGCCTAAAATAAACGTCTTCGCTGCGGCGATGGCCTCTTCGGAGATGCGCAGCGAGTCGGTACGCATGTAGGTGATGAGACCCACCGTGCCCTCGCCCGTGATGTCCACGCCCTCATAGAGCTGCTGGGCGATGGCCATGGTGCGGCGCGGCGTCATGTTGAGCTTGCGCGAGGCCTCCTGCTGTAAGGTGGAAGTGGTGAACGGCAGCGACGGGGAGCGCTGCTTGTCCGTGCGCTTGATGTTCGTCACAGTAAAGGACTTGTCGCCGATGTCGGCAATGATGCCGTCCACCTGCTCGCCGGAGGCCGGCTCGACCTTTTTACCGTCCTTGCCGTAATAGTGCGCCTCAAAGGTCTTGTGCGTCGCCTCGTCGGTGAGGTCGGCGTCAAGTGTCCAGTATTCCTGCGCCTCGAAGGCCTGAATTTCCTTTTCGCGGTCGTCGACCATGCGCACAGCGACGGACTGCACGCGGCCCGCGGAGAGACCGCGGCGGACCTTCTTCCACAGAAGCGGGCTCAGCTGATAGCCCACGATGCGGTCGAGCACGCGGCGCGCCTGCTGCGCGTCGACCAGGTCCTGGTCGATGGCGCGCGGCTCTTTGATGCTCTCCGAGACGACCTTTTTCGTGATCTCGTTGAAGGTCACGCGCTTGGCCTTTTCATCGTCCAGATTCAAAAGCGCTTTTAAGTGCCACGAGATGGCTTCGCCCTCGCGGTCCGGGTCCGTTGCAAGATACACGGTGTCGCTGCTCTTGGCGGCCTTTTTGAGCTCGCTGATGAGCTCCTCTTTTCCGCGGATGGGCTGATAGACAGGCTCGAAGTCGTGCTCGATATCAACGCCCAGCTTGCTTTTCGGCAGGTCGCGCAAATGGCCCATGCTGGCCTTGACCTCGTAGTCTTTGCCGAGATATTTTCCAATGGTTTTCGCCTTTGCCGGAGACTCGACGATCACCAGATGCTTTTTTGCCATGAATGTTATTCCTCCAGTAGTGTGACGGTCAAAGAAAAATGCTTGCCGCTGCCCTGCTCGACGTAGCCCTCGAGCCCCATCATCGTGAGCGCGGAAAGAACACGGCGCGTGGGGATCTGCGTCTTTTCGATCAGGTCATCCACCTGCAGCGCGCCGTCTTTCAGCGTGCGCAGAATGGCGATCTGGTCGTCGGTCAGCCCCGCGTCGTTGGTTTTCAGGTTCAGTGTCAGCAACGACGGCACTTCCTCCGCCGCGGCCTGCTTGGCGCGCGCTTGCTCCTCGCGCGCCTGATAGCCGAGCGTACGCGGAAGCTCCACGCGCTCGCCGAGTATTTTATGCGGATAGATGGCCTCGTACTCGCGCAGCACATCCCAACTGTCGGTGATGAGGCCCGCCGCACCGTCTGCGATCAAACGGTTGCAGCCGCGGCTGAGTGGCGCGTCGATCGGACCTGGAACGGCGAAAACATCGCGTCCCTGCTCAAGCGCGGTATTCGCCGTGATGAGCGCGCCGCTCTTTTCCGGCGCTTCGACCACGATGGTCGCGAGGCTCAAGCCGCTGATGATGCGGTTTCGCACGGGAAAATGCCACGCCTCGGCCGCCGTCCCGGGCGGATACTCGCTGATGAGCGCGCCCGAGGCCGCGATATCGCGGTACAGCCATTCATTCTCCGCGGGATAGACAATGTCCAGCCCGTTGCCGAGCACGGCGATGGTCTTTCCGCCCGCGCGCAGCGCGCCGCGGTGAGATGCGCTGTCCACGCCCGCCGCCGCGCCGGAGATCACGACCGCGCCCTGCTTGCACAGGCCGTAGGCGATCTTCTCCGCCGCTTCGATGCCGTAGGGCGAGGCCTTGCGCGTGCCGACCATGGCGACAGCGACCTCCTCGTCGATAACGGGGAGCTGGCCTTTGACATAAAGCAGGCACGGCGGCTCAAAGATATTGCGCAGGCGCATCGGATAGTCCGCGTCCTGCATCGTGAGAAGCCGCAGCCCCAGCCGCGAACACGCGCCGAGGATACGGTCGGCGTTTTCCAACGATTTTTCCGCGAGCAGTGCGATCTGCCGCGGCTCGATGCCCTCGACGAGGCGGTACTCGTCCTCGTCGGCATAGTAGACGTTCTCCGGCGTGCCGAAATAGTCGAGCAGCAGAAGCTTTGAGCGGTTTGTCAGTCCCTTGACCTCCGAGAGCCACACCCAGTATTTAAGGCCCGCCATGAAGAGCACCTCCTTGTTTGTTTCAGCGATACATCTCCCACAGAACGACCGTCGCCGCGATGGCCGCGTTGAGCGACTCGCAGCGCGGGCTCATGGGAATTTTGAGCGTTTTGGCGCACTCATCCAGCATTTGCTGCGACAGTCCGCGCCCCTCGCTGCCGATGGCGACAGCGGCTTTGGACAGGTTCGCGTCAGACAGCTGCACGGTGTCCTCACGCAGCGCCGTGCCGTAGAGCGGGATGTTGCTCTTACTGAGCAGCGCGAAAAGCTCCTCCGGCGTGACGCTGTACGCCTCGCGGCGGAAGATCGCGCCCATCGTGGCGCGCGCCGTCTTGGGATTGAAGAGGTCGGCGCAGGCGTTGACTAAGAACACGCCGTCGCACTCAAACGCGTCCGCCGTGCGCAGGATGGTCCCCACGTTCCCGGGGTCCTGCACGCCGTCCAGCACGAGATAGTGCTTACCCGCAAGCGTTTCGGGCAGCTTCGTCTCGGGAAGCGCGACTGTAAACAGTGCGCCCTGCGGCGTCTCCATCGGGCTCACCGAGCGCATCAGGTCTTCGCTCACGCGCACGGCGCGCACGGTATCGGGAAGCGTTGGAATCTCCACACCGTCAGAGAACACCGCCGTTTGGACCGGCGCGCCCCACTTGAGCGCTTCGTCCAAGAGCTTTGTCCCGTCGCAGAGATATTCGCCGCTCTTTTTGCGGTAAGACCGGGAGGAAGCGAGCTTGCGCAGGTGCGTCATCAGCGGATTCTGCCGGCTCGTGATGGTTTCCACGTTCATTTTTCCTCTTCCCTCCCAGTTTCTTATTTAATATGTATCACACTATATTATCAACTGCCGCCCTTTGTCAAGCAAAAGAATCTTTTGCACCGTTTCACTTTTGCGCGGATCGGTGCGCCGCGGCTTTACAGTTCGCCCCCTTTTGTGGTACACTGAGCGTGAAATATCACGCAGCATGACTGCAAGGAGGTACCCCAAAATGGAATCTGCCAAATCGCGTTTTCTGCGCTATGTGACCTATTACACCACCTCGGATGAATTCACCGGCACCTCGCCCTCTACGGAGCGGCAGAAGGTCCTCGGCCGCGCGCTGATGCAGGAGCTTGAAGCGCTGAAGCTTGAGGACGTCCACATGGACGACTGCGGCAATGTGCTTGCAACGCTCCCCGCGAGCGAGGGCGTGGACGCGCCCGTCATCGCGCTCATCGCGCACATGGACACCGCTCCCGACGCTTCGGGCGAAAACGTCAAGCCCCGCCTCGTGCGCTACGAGGGCGGCGAGCTGAAGCTCAACGACACTGTCTCCCTCACCGAGGCGCTCTGCCCCGGCCTTGAAAGCCATGTGGGCGAAGAGCTCATCGTCACCGACGGCACGACGCTCCTCGGCGCGGACGACAAGGCCGGCGTCGCCGAGATCATGGCCGCGGTCGAGACGATGATTGAGAAAAACGTCAAGCACGGCGAAGTGCGCGTCATCTTCACGACCGACGAGGAGATCGGCAACGGCGTGGACGGGCTCGACGTGCAGGAGCTCGGCTGTGACTACGGCTACACCGTGGACGGCGGCCCGCTCGGTGAGATCGAATTTGAAAACTTCAACGCCGCGTCCGCCGTTCTGACGGTGCACGGCGTCGGTGTCCACCCCGGCAGCGCCAAAAATGTCATGATCAACGCCGCGACCGCAGCGATGGCCTTCCACGCGATGCTGCCTGAGGACGAAGTGCCGGAGAAAACCGACGGCTACGAGGGCTTTTTCCACCTGACCGAGATTAGCGGCAGCGTGACCGAGGCGACGCTCCGCTATATCATCCGCGACCACGACCGCGAGCGCTTTGAAGAGAAAAAGGCGCTCTTCGCCGACTGCGCCGCGCGCATCAACGAAATTTACGGCGACGGCACGGCCGAGGCCCAGATCAATGACAGCTACTACAACATGAAGGAGAAAGTTCTCCCCCACTTCCACCTCATCGAGCGCGCGGAAAACGCCTTCCGCGCCAACGGCGTCGAGCCTCAGTGCGTGCCCATCCGCGGCGGCACGGACGGCGCGCGCCTGTCCTGGGACGGGCTGCCCTGCCCCAACCTCTCCACCGGCGGCTACAATTACCACGGCGTGCGCGAGTGGATCCCCGCGGACAGCCTTGAGGCCATGACGAACGTGCTCGTCACGCTGACGGAGAGCTTTGCCGAATGAGGCAATCGTTATCGTAACAAAGAATTGGAGTGATTTTGTGATGAATCCTGTCGAAAAGCTCGCACTTTTGCGCGCGGAGATGAAAAAGCGCCACTTGGACGCCTACGTCGTCGTGACCGATGACTTTCACGCATCCGAATATGTCGGCGCGCACTTCAAGGCGCGCGAATTTCTCTCCGGCTTCACCGGCTCTGCCGGTACGCTCGTCGTGCTGCCGGACGCCGCCGCACTGTGGACGGATGGCCGCTACTTTTTGCAGGCCTCGCAGCAGTTAGAGGGCAGCGGTATTGAGCTCATGCGCATGGGCCAGCCCGGCGTGCCTGAGATCCCCGCGTTACTGCGCGACCACGTTCCTGAAAACGGCTGGATCGGCTTCGACTCGCGCACGATCAGCAACGACTTCGCCCGTTCGATCGGCGAAAAGACGCGCGAGAAGCACATCCGCTTTGCGGGCGACGAGGACCTTGTCGACCTTGTGTGGGCGAACCGCCCCGCGCTCTCGTGCGAGCCGGTGTGGGAGCTGGACGTAAAGTATGCAGGCCTGACGCGCAGGGAAAAGCTCGCAATGGTGCGCGGCAAGATGAAGGAGATGGGCGCAAGCGTGTTCGTCATCCCCTCTCTCGACGAAGTCGCGTGGCTGCTGAATCTGCGCGGCAACGACGTGCTCTTCACACCTGTGTTCCTCTCGTATCTGCTGCTTGAGCAGGACACGGCCACGCTCTGCGTGCAGAGAGAGGCCGTAAGCGCAGAGATCGAAGCACATTTGAAATCTGACGGCGTAACGCTCGCCCCCTATGACGACATCTACCGCCTCGTTGCGGCGCTGCCCACGGGCACCCGCGTACTGCTCGACGGCGAGCGCGCCAACTACCGCATTCTGCAAAGCGTGCCGGAGAGCGCTGAAGTGCTCGACCGCACGAGCCCCATTCAGCTGATGAAAGCGGTGAAGACGCCCGCGGAGCAGGAGAACGAGCGCCTTGCCCACATCAAGGACGGCGTGGCCGTCACGCGCTTCATCTACTGGCTCAAGCACACGATCGGCAAAGAGCCGATCACCGAGCTCAGCGCGTCGAAAAAGCTCGAATCTCTTCGCGCCGAGGGTGAGCACTATCTTGAGCAGAGCTTCGACCCCATCCTCGCCTACGGCGCGCACGGCGCGATCGTCCACTACGAGCCGACCGAGGAGACCGACATTCCCATGGAGCCGCGCGGCCTCTGCCTCGCCGACACGGGCGCGCAGTATTTGGAGGGCACGACCGACATCACCCGCACCATCGCGCTGGGGCCGCTCACGGACGAGGAAAAGCGCATCTACACGCTTGTCCTGCGCGGACACATACAGCTGGGCGCGGCCAAGTTCCTGCACGGCTGCATGGGCGAAAACCTTGACATGCTGGCCCGCACGCCGCTGTGGGAAGCGGGCCTCGACTTCAACCACGGCACGGGCCACGGCGTGGGCTTCGTCCTCGGCGTGCATGAGGGCCCTGAGCGCGTACACTGGGATGTGAAGCGCCAGAAGCGCCACTGCGTCATTGAAGAGGGCATGATCTTCTCGAACGAGCCGGGCATTTACCTTGCCGGCAAGTTCGGCGTGCGCATTGAGAACCTCGTCGTTGTACGCGAGGCTGAGGTCAATGAGTACGGCCGCTTTCTTGCGCTCGAACCGCTGACGCTCGTGCCGTATGACCGCGATGCGATCGATCCGTCGCTGCTCTCGTCGCGCGATGTGGAGCTTTTGAATGCTTATCACGCTAAGGTCTTTGCGGCGATCTCGCCGTATCTGAGTGGGGATGAGCTGGAGTGGCTCAAGGAGGTTACTAAGCCGGTTTTGTTCGGCTAAACCGAAGGGAAAAGGCGGCGCCGATGGCGCTGCACGGGGCAAAGGGGGAGATTCTCTTTCAAAAGAGAACCTCCCCCTTTGGAACCCCCAAGAGAAAGGCAGGGGGCGTTTCGACTTCGCCCCCTGCACCCCCTAACGACCAAAAAGGAGGGGCGTAGCCCCTCCTTTTTGGATGATCCTCCCTGTGGCACTTCCGGTAAGAAATGCGCCTGCTTCGGATGATGCCGTCTCGATAATGCCTGCCGAAGCGGCATTGCTTCGCTCGCCGCATAACAAAAAACGACCGCAGTGGCGGTCGTTTTATTTTAATTCCTGTTCGAGATCGTGGAAATATTCGGGGCAGAAAAATTCATCGACGGTGATATTCAGGCCGTCGCAGAGCTTTTTGACCGTTGCGACGGTCGTCGTGTGGTTTCGGCCGCTCATAATGTTATTAAGCGTGGATTGCGTGACGCCGCTGAGGATGCTCAAGCGGTTGATCGTGATACTTCGTTCTTCGCACAGCGCCAAAATGCGCCGCCGCACGGCTTCGCCCACTGTCATCACGACCACCCCGCTTTCTTTTCATAAAGAATATCGTTTTCCTCTTGAAAAGATTAACTCTTTTGAGTTAAAATAACCGAAAAGGGTTAAGGAGGTGTCTGTAATGACTGACTATCAGAAAATGTACACCACGCTATTCAACGCGGTGACCGATGCACTCGAAAAAATGGAAGTGCAAAACTACGGTGACGCAAAAGAACTGCTTATCTCCGCTCAACAAAAGACAGAAGAGATCTATATCACAGCACAGAACTAAAATAGAAGCAATTCTGAACGCGGCGAGCGCAGCAATGCCGCGCCGTCAGAAGCAACAGCGGGGAAGATAATCCAAAAAGGAGGGGCAAGGTCCCTCCCTTTTGGTCGTTAG
>OGGJ01003253.1_pt1 | contig 10441 bp, 9 predicted proteins | sample 1571071 | NCBI WGS metagenome assembly OGGJ01 (sample SAMEA2581954, study PRJEB24529) | metagenome | biome: Human gut stool | place: China | collected 2011
AAATGTAAATTGAATATCAATGCTTTGACCTTTGTATTCTGGAGGTAGTGGTCTAAACGGTGCAGCCAAGTGTACTGCGTTTAGAGCTGCTTTATCTGCGTTTTGTAATCCAGATGATTTGAATACGCTACAAGATAATAATCTTCCATCTTTTGCAATTTTGAATAGCAGAACTACACGTTTACTTTCGTTTCCCTTTGGAGGATCCCAGTTCATTTTAATTCTACGTTGTAATTCTCTCATGTATGGTCCAAAATCGGGTTCTCTAACGGCATCAATTCCTGGACGTCCTCCGCCTCCTCCTGGATTTCCTCCGCCAGAACCTGTGCCTCTTCCGTAGCCAGAACCTGTACCAGAGCCAGTTCCTCTGCCTGTTCCATGACCAGAGCCAGATGCAATTCTATTTCCAGATCCTCCTCCTACTGGAGCTAAGGATGGATTAGGTGAATAAGTTCCACTTCCTCTAGAACCTCCTCTATTAGATGTTCCAGAACCGCTAATTGGTCCTGTTGCATATTGACCAGCTTTTGTTCCTCCTGCTGGAACAGGAACTTTGAATGGTGTTGAAGAAGGTCTAGAAACTGCTTTTGGCGTCATTGGCGGTTTTATTGAAGGTCTAGCTGTTGGAGGTTGAGGTTTTGCAACAGTTGGTTTTGGAACGGCCTTCGTAACTGCTGGTGACGGTGTTACATTTTTCTGTGTTGTAGTTGCCTTTGGTGTTGTTTGAGTATGTTTAGGGACAACACTTTGGGTAATTTTGTTCATTAAAGACTGTTTTTTAGGAGCTGGTGCTGGTGAAGATGCAGGTGAAGATGCTGCTGGTTTCGCTGCAGGTTTTGAAGATGGCATTGAAACTGGTTTTTTCGGATCGTTTATTCCGCCTGTTCTTGAGTTTCTATCAGCTCTATATTTTGTATTTTTATTTTTTGGAGTTTGTTCTTTATCAACAAGTACAAATTCAATATCGTTAACTTTTGGTTTTTCTTTTGGCATCAATGTAAGATGAATGCCAAAAATCGCAAGAATTGTTAAAATTATCCACAACGTAAACAAGGTTGCAGGGTGAATGATTGCAGAAAGAGTAATCCCTTTTTTAAGAGAAATTGATTCTGTATCTTCTCTTGTAACCGCAGGCATGACGTAGTCATTTGATTTTGTACCTAGCGTTTTGTTATCCCTGTTATTTATATTCTCTGTGTATTTTCCTAGTATTGACATTTTATTCCCTAACAACAATAAGTTTCTGATTCTCGTAAATAATTCTATTTAAAACTTAAAATAAAATTATCACCCGAATTACTAATTTTCTGAGCTTGCAGGATTAACCGTAATAGGTTGAGTTAAGATTAGCTCAATTCCTGCGTTTGCTGGTATTGTTACATCTGTTCCTTTATCCCAAATAGATTTGACAAGTCCTCCTCCAGCTCCGACTGCGGTCATCAATGCGGCACCTCTACCAACGCTTCCTCCAGATAATGGTCCAGCGATTGTTCCAAGAACGGCACCTGCTCCAGCTCCAATTGCAACATCTTTTCCGTATTCAGTTGCAATATCAAACTTTGTGCCGCCAATAAGAGTTCCTGTATTGTCATCTGTTTTAACAACGGCAGAAATTGGAATTGTTTGTCCTGATGGAGTGATAATTTGAGTAAATCTTAGAGTAAGTTTGCCGTTCAAAGTTCCATGTTTTGCTTTAGAAACTTCTATAACAGTTCCTGTAACAGAGCTTCCTGCTGGTGCGATTTTTTTTCCTTTGTAATAAAAATCAGAATTTAGTGCAAGTGTAATAGTTTGCCCATTATAAGCTGTTTCTGAACTAATTGGAGCCATTAACACCGCTTTAAATGATTGTCCAGCTGGAACTGTAACGACACTACCTTTAAGGGTATTATTGTTTAACTTATAACTATCTTCTGCGTAATAGTTTGGTTGAAAACCTGTATTTGTCGCATTTTGTTGATAGCTGAAATTTGATGCTCCAAATGCACAATTTGCACTTAATAACAATGCTGAAAGTATTATAATTCTTTTCATATACCCTTCTCCCTAAAACATAAGTCTTCTTTTTTATATTCTACCGCACTTAAGTCTTTTGTCAATTTATTAATGGTTAGTCTGTTAAGGTATGTGTAATTGAAGCTGGAGCGGTTAAAATAATTATTTGTTGGTCGCCTGCTGGAATTTTTACGTGTTGTCCCATACTTCTTTTCCCTCCAGGGCGAATTTGAAGAGTTGCGGCACGATGATTCCATGAAATTCCTTGAAATTTGCTTTGGTAATGTGGCATTTTAACCCACTCTGACGGCTGTGTTAATTCTCCACCAAAAAGATTGTTATTCGAAGTGTATAAATATCCTTTTATTGGAATTTCAAATCCATCTTTGATTTGCAACTTAGTTATCTTAATTTTCATTGAAGCATTAGTGCCGATTACTGGTTCGTGTATTTTTTCTATATATCCAAAGAATGCTGAATCTCTTGGAATAATATTTGTTTCGTACATAAATAAATCGTTTGTAGAGATGAATTTAACTTTGTAGCCTTCTGGACAGGTTTCAGTTGAAATTTCTTGCAAATTTATTACAGGTATAAATGTCCCTGCAGGAAGTGTAATTTCGTCGTAATCCCTCATTTCAAGTTGAATAGTTGATAATCCTTCTGCTTGAACTTGTGGGGGGATTATTCCAAATATAGATAGTATTGCAAGTGATATAACTAATGCTCTCATACGTGCTATTATAACAATTTTTTCAAAGATTTCAAGCATTTTCTTTTTTAATGTAATCAATGTATTCTAAAATTTTATGGTAGTCCTCTTCTAAAACAAGGACTCCACGAATTTTGGAAGCATTTCTAATTCCTGCAATGTAGTATGGGTAAAATTTTCGGAAGAATTTTATTGCGATTTCTTCTCCCCTAAGTTTGATTTCTTCATCAAGATGAACTCTCATCATCTCAAGTTTTTCTTCAAGTGTTGGTTCTGGAAGTTTTTCGCCAGTTGCAAAATAATGGGCAACTCTATGGATAAGCGTTGGATCGCCTAAAACTCCTCTGCCTATTGCAACTCCGTCGGCTTCGCTGAGTTCAAGACATTCTATTGCAGAGTCGATTGAAGTTACATCTCCATTTGCAAAAACTGGAATATCAACGTTATGTTTAAGTTCTTTTATCTTTGCCCAATCTGCGTGTCCTGCGTAAAATTGTGAACGAGTTCTTGCATGTATTGTGATAAATTCAGCTCCAGCTTCTTGCATTTGTTGACCAAATTCAACATAATTCATTTCGCTTGCGGTGTAGCCGAGGCGAAATTTTACGCTGACTGGTTTATTTGTTCCCTCTTTTACTGCTTGAACAAGTTCCATTGCAAGTCTAGGGTTTCTCATTAATGCTGAGCCATCTTGACCCTTAACAACTTTATTGACAGGACAACCCATATTAATATCTATCATATCTGCGAATTGGGTTAAATATGTTGCTGCCGCTTTCATTAAATGGGGTTTATGCCCACAAATTTGGTAAACAATCGGATGGTGATTTTCGTCAAGTTTTGTTATTTCAGTTTCAACATTTTGAGCCAAAAATTCAGAGCTAATCATTTCTGTTGTCAAAAGACATTCTGGAGAATATTTTCTGACAAGTGATCTTAGTACATAATCAGTAATTCCTGCCATTGGGGCAAGTGATACTTTACTTTTTATTAAATTTTCAACTCGGTTATTTGTTTGCTGGTGTTGCATATTTTTTTAATTCTTCCGCTCTAGCTTTTGCATATTGTTTGTACTCGTCATCTTCAACATTTGAATTTGCATAGGCACTATAATATTTATAGGCATCATTGAATTTGCCTAGTGCATCGTAATCAGATGCAATGATGTAATTGCAAATTGTGAAATCTTTGTTTAAGTTGTAAGCCTGTTTTAGATCTGCAATTGCTTCATTTCTCTTTTCTTTTGAGTCATAAATCATTCCTCTATAATAAAGGGCGTATGAATTTTTTGCATCTCTAGATAATAATTCATTAAATTTTACTAGGCTTTCGTCGTATTTGTTTTCATCGTAAAGTGCTATTGCATCGTTTAATAGATTTGATTTTTCAGCCTCAAGAATTGATGTAAGGTATTCAGAAGCTTGTGTATTATTTTTGTTAATAGTTAGAGATTTGTTTAAGTAAATCTTTGCGTGATCTAAATCTTCTTTTTCTCCATACAATACCGCAATGTAGTATGCAATATCAGAATCAACAGGTTTTAGTTCAAGGGCTTTTTGATAGTAAGCAATGGCATTATCTCTATCTCCAAGTTCTTGGTATGATGTTGCAACGCCAATCATTGAATCTGCTGTTGCTGGGTTTATACTTAGGTATGTATTTATAGCCTCTTTATACTGTTTGTTATTGTATAGGTCGGAAGCTTTTGTAAATAAACTATCTGTTTTCATCCCTGAAATATTTTTGATTGTACTTGTGATTGTTGAATCTTTTGGAAATTTTGATTGTGCATTTTTTAATGTTGTTAATGCTCCGTCATAATTGTTTCCTTGAGCTTGAGCTAGAGCAAGGTTTACATAAACTTCTGAATCCGTGCTATCTGCTTTAATTGATTGATTATACATAAATATTGCATCATCAATTTTCCCGTTCTTGTGAAGTTCGATTGCGTAATCGTAAAAAATTCCAGCAGGGTTTGAATTTGCTAGATTTGTATTTACGTAATCAACAAATTGTTGCGGAGAAGATGTTTTCTTTACATTTTCAACCATTTGACCTTTGATATATTCGTTGTTTGGATCTAATGCAAGGACTTTTTTATATCCATCTTGAGCAATTTTTGTTTCGCCTAATTTGTCATAGCATTGAGCTCGATAGAGGTTTGCATTTACATTATCTGGGTAAAGAATTAGAACAGATTCATAGGCTTTTATTGCTGTTCTGTAATCTTCTTTTTGTTGATAAAGTGTTCCGACATTGATTCTTGTATTGATATTTGAAGGGTCTAATGCTTCTGCTTGTTTATAATATGTCAAGGCTTCGTCTAGTTGTCCTTCTTTTTGTAAAACTGCACCCATGTTTGCGTTCAAGTTTCCATTGTTTGGGGTAGCTTGGAGCTTTTGGCGGAATGTTTTTTCAAGGGTATATAAAATATCTTTGTTATCAGAATTAGATTTGTCTAAGACGTAGCTATATTCTTTTAACGCATTATCTGCATCTTTTTGATTGTCAAGAATTTTGGCATATGACAATCTTAGGTTTAAATCTGTTGGGTCAACAGAAACTGCTTTTTTGTAGTAATCAGAAGCTTTTGGTTCATTCCCGAGAAGTTTCATTATATCCCCAACTTGTTCAAAGCTGTTTTTTTGCAAGCTTTTACTTCCTAATGCTTGATTGAATTCATATGCAGCTGCAGAAAAATTTCCTTCTGCTCTTAATTTTTTAGCATAGTTAAATCTGTTTTCAGGTGAGAAATCAAAGTTTGTTGCTTTAAGACAAACTTCTAAATTTTTAGTAGCCTGGTTGATTGCACTAGCCGAATTTTGAACTTGTGTAGAAGTTGGATAGTAAACCATATAAAACAATGCACTTCTAAAATCATCTGCCGCCTTAGCCCAGTTGTTATCTCTGTTGCCATATTCTGCGGCTCTTGCTAAATATGCGTTGATAAGTCCAATTCTTGCAGAATTATCAAGGTAATTTATTCTTAACGCACTTCTGAATTCTGTTATCGCTCCAGAATATTGATAGTTGGCTAAGTAATTTTGTCCAAGGTCAAAGTGTTCTCTAAAATCAGCAAAAGCTGCTCCATTGAGTAAACATACAATTAGTGCTAATTTTGCTATGCGGGCTAATGATTTTTTCATGTTTGCTCCCTTCTACTTGAAAATATTGTAGTACAACTTTAAGCTGGTGTATATATACAAGAGGTTAATTGTAAATTTCTGTATATAAAACAAAAAGAGTAAGATAATTAACTATCTTACTCTTTTTAATCTTTTTCAGGCTTTTTTTAAACTGTTGCAAAATCATTTACCGAAATAAAGTTTAAACATTCATCAATCGTATTGCGGCTTTTATAGATTTCATCGCCATTCAAGACTTTATCCTGAATTGGAATACCATCGTTCATTCCATAATACATCAACAACTGGATATGATACCAAACACGCCAAACACGTGCTTCATCTGATAAATCAATTTCTGCAATGTCCATAGTTCTCATCATAGATTCAGCCTGTCTTGTTTCCATACTTTGTACTCCTTATTTAATTTTCTCTTCGGTTCGGGTAAATTGTTTCTTTTAACAAAATGTATATCGGTCTTATATCAGTAAAACTTTAATTTTTTGTTAATGATTTTTCTATATGTCTGTGAAAGTGCTATTTTTATTGATGTTTCATTGATTTACATATCTTAATAATAGTTTTAAATTAGACTATGGCATATTTTGCGTTTTTGTGGTAAGATTAAACCGTAGTATAACTTTAAATATAGGAGATAAAACAATAGCTAACGATACTAGATCCGCAAGGGACAGGGACAAAACAATAATGAATGAACGTATTCGTTCAAAAGAAGTAAGATTGATTGACGAAAAAGGTACTAACCATGGTGTTGTACCAACTTCAAAAGCCTTAGCGATGGCAGAAGAAGCGGATTTAGATTTAGTATTGATTAGTCCAAACCAAGCTCCTCCAGTAGCTAAAATTTTAGACTATGGTAAATATAAATACGAATTAGCAAAAAAAGCAAAAGAAGCTAAGAAAAAACAAAAAACCGTTGAAGTTAAAGAAGTAAAAGTTCGCTATAAAATTGATACTCATGACTATGAAGTTCGTATCAAGAGTGTTAGAAAATTTATTGCTCAAGGTAATAAAGTTAAGATTGTTGTTATGTTGAGAGGTCGTGAAATGCAACATTCTAACCTTGCGTTTGATTTGGCCAATAGATTTTTGACCGATTTAGCAGATGATCCAGTTCAATTGGAAAAGAAACCTCAACTAGAAGGACGTAACGTTACATTATACCTTGCTCCTCAGTCATAGTTTGAGTTATTTATAATAAAAGTTTAACCACCCTTGCGGTATTGTTTGCAAGGGTGGTTTTATGTTCATTCCGAAAATGTAGGTCTGCGTTGCTACGCCGACATTATTTAATTAGCTTGATTGCTTCTAATTTGTTTGCAATGACTGAATTTGCTAGGGTTAGTTCATTATTTTGTAAAAACTTATTACCTTATTGACTAATGGACTATATGAGTGAAAATATTTTAGTTCTCTTAAAAATAAAAACTTTCTATTGACTTTAAATATTTAGCCTGTATAATAAAAAACGTAGCCGATATGAGGTTACAGAAAAGAACTAGCCGCAATAGCTCAGTTGGTAGAGCAAGGGACTGAAAATCCCTGTGTCCTTGGTTCAATTCCGAGTTGCGGCACCATTTTTAAAAGAGCCTTAGGGCTCTTTTTAAGTATTTAGACTCAATCATAATAGGGATAAAAATGAATATTGCTCCAATAAAATATGATAATTCTCGTCGTTATAAGTCTGCTAATCCAAGTTTTCAGAATTTGAAAATTATGACTTCAGAACATTGGGATAAGGATATTTTAGATTTGGTAAAACATAATGCGGAAATAAAAAAATTAGAAAAATATCTCTGGGAAAAGAAACATTCTATTTTAGAATTAACTATCTCAAATCATGGTCGGAAGTTCCAATCATCAGAAGGTATTACTTTGGAGTGTACATACGATAGACATCGTAGGGTTGAGGGTTTAAGAGAACATATTGTGCATAATTCTCCTAAAGAAATCGTTATAGCGGAGTTGAAAAAGTTTAAAGCTTCTAAATTTATTCAAAAAATTGAGGATGATGAGCGTAAGTTTTTGCGAAGTGTAAATTATGATGCTGCGAAATTAAAAAATTTGGGTTTGAGTTTTATGCTAAAAAATCACAAAACTTCTAATGCAAATAAAAAATCATGGTTTATGAATTTTATTGATAAGATATTTTAATTTTTCTAAATTTTATAAGTTCAGATAAAATAGTTAAATTTTCAACTGGAATTTCGGTATTATCGGTGTTTAGTTGTCCGAATTTTACTGTTTTATTTCTCCCGTGGTAGTCACTTCCGCCAGAAATGAGCATATTATTTTTTGAGGCAAAATCCACTAAAAATTTTATTTCATCTAAGTTGTATCTAGAATAGTAGCACTCTAGCCCTTTAATCCCGAAAGATTTCATTATATCGAACTTTTTATAAAACTCATCTGGGGATAAGTGTTTCTCTCCCTCTCCACCCAATGGGTGAGCCCAAACGGGTATTCCTCCTGATTCTTCTATTGTCTGTATTCCTTCAGCTCCATCAAACCTTGTATTCCCAGTTTGGCATCCGTCAAGGTATTTTTTCATTGCATCAATATTGTTATCAGCAAGTCCTCTGTTTACTAAGATATTTCCGATATGTATTTTAACAACACTATTTCTTGAATATAGCCAGTCTAGTTCATCCTGTGTTAAATTTACATTCCAAATATCTGAAAGATACTGAATTCGCTTGTCTAATTTCTGTCTGCGGAGTTGTTTGCCTTTTAATATCAGTTGATTTAGTGTTTCGTTTTCAGGGTTACAATTATATCCTAAAATGTGGCATTTTACAGTGTCTGCAAGACAAGTTAGCTCTGTACCCGCAATAAATTTTATATCTTTTGGTAGATATTTTTTAATTTCAATACAGCCAGCAATTGTGTCGTGGTCAGTGAGTGCAAAAGCTGATAGTTCATTCTTTTTGACTTTTTCTACCAATTCTTTTGGTGAATCGCTTCCATCTGAATAATTACTGTGTAAATGTAAATCTGCTTTTTCCATTATGCGTTATAACCGATTAAATCCTTAATGACTTCTCCTGCAATGATTAACCCCACTACTGGTGGTACAAATGCGTTACTCCCTGGAATTTGGTGCTTAACCGTACATTTTCTTGTTCCTGGAGGGCAAACGCAATGTGCTTTACAGCTAATTGACAAATCTTCTTGTGGAGTAATTGGTGTTTCTTTTGAGTAAACAACTTTAACCCCTTTAATTTTACGCTTTCGAAGCTCTGTTCTGATTACTCTAGCAAGGGGACATACTGAGGTTTCTGAAATATCTGCAACTTCAAATTTCGTTGGATCCATTTTGTTCCCTGCTCCCATTGCACAAATGATTGGGGTGTTAGCTTCTTTAGCTTTCTCAATTAACGATAATTTCCCCACAACGGTATCAATTGCATCAATTACATAATCATATTTGCTAAAATCAAATTCTGATTCTGTTTTGGGGGTATAGAAAGTTTGGTAAGTGTTAACAACTGCATCTGGGTTGATTTCCAAAATTCGTTCTTTTGCAACATCAACTTTGTATTTACCAACAGTTTTTCTTGTTGCGTAAAGTTGTCGATTAACATTTGTTATGCAAACTTTGTCATCGTCTATAATATCAATGGTTCCAAGCCCGCTTCTAACAAGTGCTTCAACAGCATACGAACCAACTCCGCCAATACCAAAAACTGCAACTCTTGAATTTGCTAGCTTTTCTAGCCCTTCTTTTCCTATGAGTAGTTCTGTTCTTGAAAATTGATTGAGCATTTTATCCTTCTTCTATTCAAAATAGTTTATTTTCATTGCTTTTCTAACGTCGTGAAGAGTTTGTTGTGCAACTTGTTTTGCTTCTTCGCTTCCAGTTTTTAAGATTTCGTAAACCTCTGGAATTTTTTGTTCCCATTCTTTACGTCTTTCTCTTATTGGCTTTAACTCTGTTTGCATTACGTTATTTAAGAATTTTTTAACCTTAACATCTCCAAGTCCACCTCTTTGATAATGAGCTTTAAGTTCGTCAAGATTTGCGTATTCTGGTAAAAATTCTTCAAAATGTTCTTGTTTGCTAAACGCATCAAGATAAATGAATGCTGGATTGTTTTCAGTATCTCCAGGATCTTCAATTCTCAAGTGGTTAGGGTCTGTGAACATTGACATTATTTTCTTTTTAATAACTTCTGGTTCATCTGATAAATAGATGCAATTGCCTAATGATTTACTCATCTTAGCTTTCCCATCAATTCCTGGAAGTCTTAAACAAGCACTATTTCTTGGAAGAACGATTTTTGGTTCAACTAGTGCTTCTCCATAAACTTTGTTGAATTTGTGTACAATTTCTCTACATTGTTCAATTAAAGGTAACTGATCTTCTCCTACTGGAACAAATTCTCCTTCTAGTGCAGTTATGTCTGCAGCTTGACTTACTGGATATCCTAAAAATCCATATGTTACACTTTCTCCGAATAAATCTCTTTTTTGAGCTATTTCTGTTTTTACAGTAGGATTTCTTTGTAATCTTGCTATTGTAACTAAATTTGAATAAAATACTGTAAGTTCTGCAACTTCTGGTATCATTGATTGTACATAAATTGTA
>OGGJ01003254.1_pt1 | contig 10440 bp, 9 predicted proteins | sample 1571071 | NCBI WGS metagenome assembly OGGJ01 (sample SAMEA2581954, study PRJEB24529) | metagenome | biome: Human gut stool | place: China | collected 2011
TTTGAAGTTCCGTACCAAAAACGAAATTCATCATGCAAGAGATTTGATGCTTGCGTATAAGAATCTGGAGTTTGACAGTGTATTTGCAGTAGAAGACGGGCTTGCTGTTGCTGCTTTAAAGTATGCAAAGGTAAAAGGAATTTCGGTACCGGAAGAACTTTCTGTGGTTGGATATAATAACTCACCGCTTTCTGTAAGCTGTGAGCCAGAACTGACTTCTGTAGACAGCCGGATTGAACAGCAGTGTTACATAGCGGTGGAAAACATTGTAAAAGTGTTAGAGGGAAATACAGAAGTTTCACACCGTACCATTGTGCCGTGTGAAATCGTTAAGCGTTGTACGACAGATTTCTGATTCATTTTTGTAAAAAAAGATTAAAAAAGAACGCTTGACAAATTAAAACACAATGCTATAATTGACTCATCAATAAGAAAATACGTTGACGAGACGAGTAAGATGTGGAAACGTTTCAGAGAGAGGCAGCCGGAGCTTCCGGTGCTGGAACTGCCTTAGCGGGAACCATCCGAAAACTACCTCTGAGTGACCCCAATCAGGTCCGGTGATTCCGTTATAATCGCAATGAGAGGCCTATGTAAAATAGACAATCAGGGTGGAACCGCGAGATATTCGTCCCTGCTTACTAATTGTAAGCAGGGTTTTTTTATTGTATTAATGAGTCTGGCTTACAAGAAATAATTATCAGATGTGTAAAGGAGAAAGTGAAAATGAAGATTACTTTAAAAGATGGCTCAGTAAGAGAGTATTCAGAACCAATGACAGTAAACGACATCGCATTTGACATTTCAGGCGGGCTTGGAAGAGCAGCATGTGCAGGAGAAATTGATGGCGAAGTTGTAGATTTAAGAACAACAGTAGACAAAGATTGTAATTTAAATATTTTAACATTTAAAGATGAAGCTGGAAAAGCTGCATACAGACACACTACATCACATGTTCTTGCAGAAGCAATTAAGAATTTGTATCCGGATGTAAAATTGGCTATTGGACCTTCTGTTGATAATGGATTCTATTATGATTTTGACAGCGAACCATTTTCAAGGGAAGATTTAGATAAAATTGAAGCTGAGATGAAAAAAATCATTAAGAAAGGTGCCAAACTTGAAAGATTTACACTTCCAAGAGAAGATGCAATCAAATATATGGAAGATAGAAATGAACCTTACAAAGTTGAATTAATTAAAGATTTACCTGAAGGTTCAACAATTTCATTTTACAGTCAGGGTGAATTTGTAGACTTATGTGCAGGACCACATTTATTAAGTACAGGAAAAATAAAATCAATAAAAATACTATCATCTTCAGGAGCTTATTGGAGAGGTAGCGAAAAAAACAAAATGTTACAAAGAATTTATGGAATAGCCTTTCCAAAAGCAAGTGAATTACAAGAACATTTACAATTACTAGAAGAAGCAAAACAAAGAGATCATAGAAAAATAGGAAAAGATTTAGAAATATTTATGACTCATCCACTAGTTGGTTCAGGATTACCTATGTATTTACCAAATGGTGCAACAATAAGAAGAATATTGGAAAGATATATTCAAGATAAAGAATTAGCACTAGGATATAGTCATGTATATACTCCTTCACTTGCAAATGTAGAGTTATATAAAACATCTGGACATTGGGACCATTATAAAGATGATATGTTTCCTGTTATGAAAATGGATAATGAAGAAATGGTTTTAAGACCAATGAATTGTCCTCATCATATGTTAGTATATAAAAATAAAATGCATTCTTATCGTGATTTACCAATAAAAATTGGAGAACTTGCACATGATTTTAGATATGAAGATAGTGGAAGTGTTTGTGGGTTGGAAAGAGTTAGACAAATGTGTCAAAATGATGCACATTTATTTGTAAGACCAGACCAGATTAAAGAAGAAGTAGGGAAAGTTTTAAAATTAATAGTAGAAGTATATCAAAAAGATTTTGGATTCCCAGCATCAAGTTTTAAATATAGATTATCTTTAAGGGATAAAAGTAATAAAGAAAAATATATAGATAATGACGAAATGTGGGAAACAGCAGAAAGTCAATTAAGAGAAATATTAACTGAATTAGAGATTCCTTTTTATGAAGCAGAAGGAGAAGCAGCATTTTATGGACCAAAAATAGATATACAAATAAAAACAGCTTTAAATCATGATATAACAATACCAACTTGTCAATTAGATTTTGCATTGCCTGAAAGATTTGAACTTGAATATATAGGAAAAGACGGAGAAAAACATAGACCTGTGGTAATACACAGAGCTATATTAGGAAGTTCTGATAGATTTATATCATTCTTATTAGAAGAAACAAAAGGAGTGCTTCCAACGTGGCTTGCACCAATACAGGTAAAAATATTACCAATTACAGACAATCAACATGAATATGCTTACAAAGTAAGAGATGAATTATTAAAAGAAGGAATACGTGTAGAGGTTGATGATAGAAATGAAAAAACAGGATATAAAATTCGTGAAGCTCAACTTCAAAAAACACCATATATGTTAGTAGTTGGGGCAAAAGAAGTTGAAGAAAACTTAGTTGCAATTCGTTCTCATAAAGATGGAGATTTAGGAACAATGAAATTAAATGAATTTATAGAAAAGATTTCAACTGAAATAAAAAATAAGGGATAAAAATATAAGTATATTTAAATAAAAAATGAAATGCCCAAAAACATTTTTATTGGACAATATAAGGAGGAAAAAATGAAATTAGGAATTGTTGGACTTCCAAATGTAGGGAAGAGTACGATGTTTAATAGTATAACAAAAGCAGGAGCTGAATGTGCTAATTATCCTTTTTGTACTATAGAGCCAAACGTAGGAGTTGTTGCTGTACCAGATGAAAGATTAAAAAAATTAACTGAAATGTATAATCCTCAAAAAACTACTCCTGCTGTTGTAGAATTTGTTGATATAGCAGGATTAGTAAAAGGAGCAAGTAAAGGGGAAGGATTAGGAAATAAGTTTTTGTCTCATATTAGAGAAACTGATGCAATAGTAGAAGTTGTAAGATGTTTTGAAGATTCAAATGTAGTTCATGTTGATGGTTCAGTTAATCCAATAAGAGATATTGAAACAATAAATTTGGAATTAATTTTTGCAGATATCGAAACAGTAAACAAAAGATTAGATAAAGCTAAGAAAAATTTAAAAGCAGATAAAAAATATCAAATAGAAATTGATTTATTGGAAAAAATATTAAAAACATTAGAAGAAGGAAAGTCAGCAAGAACTTTAGAATTTAATGAAGAAGAACAAGTATTAGTTAAAGATATGTTTTTATTAACTACAAAACCAATATTATATATTGCAAATGTCTCAGAAGAACAGTTAGAAAATCCTGATGATAATGATAATGTAAAAAAAGTTAAAGAATATGCTAAAAAGGAAAATGCAGAAGTAATTCCGTTATGCGTAAAAATAGAAGAAGAATTATCTGGTTTAGAAGAAAATGATAAAAAAGAGATGCTAGAAGCACTTGGTTTAGAAGAGTCTGGTTTGGATAAAGTAATTAAAAAAAGCTATGATTTATTAGGCTTAATGTCATTTTTAACAGCAGGAGAACCAGAAGTAAGAGCTTGGACAATAAAAAAAGGAACAAAAGCACCACAAGCTGCTGGGAAGATTCACTCTGATATTGAAAGAGGATTCATAAAAGCTGAGATAGTTTCTTACGAAGATTTAGTAAGAGAAGGCTCAATGGTCGCAGCCAAAGAAAAGGGATTAGTTCGTTCAGAAGGAAAAGAATATATTATGCAAGATGGGGATATTGTTTTATTTAAATTTAATGTATAAATATGTAACATAAATGTAATATAAAAATAAAATAAAACTCTTGACTTATTTATTTTTAAAGTATAAAATATTAATAGAAAAACAAAAGAAATGTATTCTTTTATGTATTTTTATATATTTTGCTTGAATTATACTAAAAAAAGTAGTATAATATATAGTGATTGTATAAATAATAATAAAAAGTATGAAAGTAGAGGAGAAATCAATATGAAAAAATCAAATTTAATTCAAATTGTTACAATTTTATTAGTTAGTGCAATGGTAATGTTGTTTTCAACAACTGTAAATGCTGCAAATGATAATAATGATGTTCATGATTTAACAGGAACATTAACAAAAAATAGTACACCAAGTAACACTCCAAGTAATACACCAAGTAATACACCAAGTAATACACCTAACAATACCCCAAATAATGCAAAGAAGAATTCAAGTGTTTATAATAATACAAACAATAATTTACCAAAAACAGGTATTGAAGATTCAATTCCAGTAGCAGCATTAGTAGTTGTATTTGGAGTATCAGCAGTATATGCTTATAAAAAGATAAAAGAATATAAAAACATTTAGTTAAATAAGATAAATCAAAGACCTTTTATAAGGTCTTTTTTGTGTGCTATATTTGTTTTGATTTAACAATTAATCTATTAGAATTTAGATTATTACATGTAATTAGAGTTAATTCTTTTGAATCATATTCAAATTCAAATACAGGAGATAAATCAGAAGGAACAACTTCATAAGTTTTAAAAATTTTATAAATATATTTTTTATTATCAGTATCATAAAGATATATTTCATCATCTATATTTAGCAAAGACAAATTACTAAAAAACATAGAATTATCATAGTTGTGTCCAGCAATACATATGTTTCCAAATACTTTGGGTGAATCACCATAAAATTTACATGGAGAAACTTTTAATAATTCTTCATCCAAATGAGAAAAAACAGGATAATATAAATTAACTTTTGGTATTTCAATTGTTCCAAAAAATTCGTTTTGAATATTTTGTGTGTATGAAGATTCGTTACTTTTAGAATTATTAGAGTATAATTTGTAAATACTATAATTACTAGTTATATTTTTTGACATTTGTTCTTTTTTTAATAAAGATATGCTTGAATAACAAATAAAACCAATTAAAATTACTATTATAAAAATAGAAATTAAAAATTGGAATTTAAAAAATTTTTTATTTGATTTTTTATTAATTCTGGTACTTAATATTTGATTTTTCATAATAATCTCCATTTTCATAATTATTTTATGTAAAAAATCAAATATTATAATGCAGAAATTTACTAAAAAAACTAAAATTCTCTAATTGGTTTATTGACAAGATTAGGATTAACTTCAAATCTTACTTCAAAACATTTAAAATCAGATAATTCATTTTCATCTAAACAATCCAAATAGATATCTAGTTCATCTAAATTTCTACAAGCTGCAATTATAATAGGGTTTAAGTTATATTTAAACATCAATTCCAATCCTAAATCAAGAGCACTAAAAATAGAACCTTTTTCTTTATAACGAATTAAGTTAAAAGCTTCTCGGAATCTAGCTGTTGAAAAATTTTCGAATTTATTTAAAGGTACAATATATAAATCTTGAATTATTTCCATAATAGAATTATATTTACAATTTGGACTTTCATAAATCTTTTGAATTTCTTCGTATTTATATGGCAAATAAGCCTTTTGTTCTTTTTCAGAAATAACTAAAATATTATTATCCATTTTTTCCTCCACATATAATAATTAAGCACATTATAACTATAAAAGAAAACTATGTAAATAAAAAAACATTAAAAAAATATTACATTTATATTACATCATTAACATATATTGCAAAGAGATTTTTCATATGGTATATTAAAATAGTAAATGTTACATCAAAAGGAGAAAAATAAGTGTATAGGACTAGTAATTTTAATAAAAACAGTAAAATTATGCATAGTATAGAAAAAATAATTTCTATACTTATTTATATAATAAATATTCCTATTATTATATTTAATTTAACAATAATGATAAAATCGTATATAAATCCTACTGAAATACCAGATTTTTTTGGACTAAAAAGCTTTGTAATAGTATCTGAAAGTATGGAATCAACAATTATGAAAGGTGATGCAATTTTTATAAAAAAAGTAAATCAAGATGAATTGAAAATTAATGATATTATTTCTTTTCATAATAAAGATGAGATAATTACACATAGAATTGTGAAAGTGATTGAAGAAAATGGAAAGACAAAATATTTAACCAAAGGAGATAATAATAGGAGAGAAGACAAAGAGCATATAACTTATGAAAAAATAGAAGGGGTATATCAATTCAAAATATCTGGATTTGGAAAAATAGTAGAACTATTAAAAGATAAAATAACTTTAATAATATTATTGATTTTTTTAGTTTTAATATCACTTGTTCAAGTAAGAATGAGCAAAAAAAGACTAAGAAGAAAAGAAAAAAGGTATGAATATAATAAGAAATGTAATAGTTTAAAGTATTCAAACAAGTAAAATAAATAGTAAAGCAACCAAGATTATTAAGCAAGAATGTTTAATAATTTTGGTTGCTTTAACATTAAGAATGAGGCATATCGAAAATTAAAGAAATAATAGAGTTACAAAGTTCTTTTTCATCTAAAGATTCATCATTTTTTATCCACCATACAATAGTTGATATAACAGCTCCAGCATAAAATTGAGCAATAATAGGAATTTTGGTTTTATGGTAAATACCTTGATCTTTTTCTTTTTCTAACATATCAGTAATATAATTAATACATGTATTCATAAAAATTTTATTAACACTATTGTCAAAATTATTTTTTAATACACTTTTAAACATTTTTTTATTTTCAGAAATATATTCTAAAAGACTCATAACCAAATTTGTATAAAATTCTTTTGAATTAGAATATTGAGTAGTATTAATTTTTTCTGTTAATTCTTGTTCAATATTTTTAACACAATATTCTAATAAATCATATTTATCTTGAAAATGGCTATAAAATGTAGTTCTATGTATCATTGCTAAATTACAAATATCATTTACTTTAATTTCATCAAATGACTTTTTAGCTAATAATTCTAATAAAGCATTTTTTAATAATAAATAAGTTCTTTGAACTCTTAAATCTTCCATATATTTATCTCCAATCTATATTAATATGAATTTATTATAAATCAAAATTATACAGATGTAAAGATAATATACAAATGTATATACAAATCACAAAAAATGTAGTTTACTATACAAAAGTAGCGAAGTGTTGTTGCCTTTTTTTAAAAAGCTCTTATAATATTTATAGATAAAATAAAAAAATAGGAGGACGTAAAATGAATAAGAAAAAAATCATGAAATGGGTTATTTTAGTAGCTATTATAATTATTCCAGTAATGTATAGCTTTTTTTATTTAAAAGCATTTTGGGATCCATATGGTAATTTAAAAGATATGAAAATAGCAATTATTAACCTTGACAAAGGAAATGAAGATGAAAATCTTGGAAATGATTTAGTAGAGAGTCTAAAAGAAAAAGACGTTATGCAAATCGAAGTTTTAACAGATAGTGATGAAGGACAAAAAGGTTTAGTAAATCAAGAGTATTATGCAACTATCACAATTCCAAAGGATTTTACTGAAACTTTAAATAATGCTGAAAATAGTGATAGACAAATGACAACAATATCATATTCTCCAAACCAAAAGAGCAATTATTTAGCATCACAAATTATAAATAAAGTTACAACCACAGTAGAAAGTGAATTAAAAGGGCAAGTTAGCCAAAAAATAGTTGCTTCAGTATCTGATAAGTTAAGGGAGGTTCCAGAAAAAATGGAAGATATATCAGATGGAGCTGGACAAATACAAGATGGTTCATCAGAATTGTCAAAAGGATTAGAAACTTTAAATAATGGAACAAGTGAATTAAATTCTAGTTATTCTGAATTTGATACAGGTGTAGATAGTGCTTATAATGGAAGTAAACAATTGACACAAGGATTAGAAAAATTAGATGCTGGAGCAAGCAAAATACAAGAAGGAACAAATAAATTAGCAGATAATACTAAAGATTTATCAAGTGTTGCAACTAAGGTAAATGAACTTTCTGGTAATGTAAGCAATTTAAAGACAGGAGTAGATGCATATGTAGATGGAGTAAACAGTGCTATAGCAGGAATTAGTAATACTAAAAGTCAATTAACTACATTAGCATCAAGCTTAAAAGCTTATATGACTGCTAATCCAGAAGCAATGAATGATTCAAATTTTCAACAAGCAATGCAAACTTTGCAAAGTTTATCTGGTAGTTCAAGTGGTTCTGAAGGATTAAGTACATTAGCTACAAAAGGAAAAGAATTAAAACAAGGTGTATCTAAATTAAATACAGGAGTTCAAAGTTTTGCGAGCCAAGCAGGAAGTTTACAAGAGTTATCTTCTGGAATTCAAACATTAAATAACGGAGTATTAGAATTAAAACAAGGATTAAGCAGTGCTAAATCTGGAAGTACAGAATTGACAACAGGTTTAAGTTCTTTAAGTAAAAATTCTAAAAAAGTAAAAAGTGGAATAGGTCAATTAAATACAGGTTCAAAAAGTGCATTAGAAGGAAGTAAAACATTATCAGATGGTGTAACTACATTTAAGACAGAAATAGATAATGGAACAGACAACACAAAGCAAGAATTAACAAAACTAGATGGATTAGATGAATATGTAAAAGATCCAGTAGAAATAGAAGAAACAGATTATGCCAAAGTTGATTCTTATGGAGTAGGATTTGCACCATATTTCATGTCTATATCATTATGGGTTGGTGGATTAATAGCATTAGTTATGTTATATAACGACCCTGAAGATAAGTTTAAATTGTTAGGAAAAAATGCAAAAAATAAATATCTACGTACAGCTTTATACATGGGAATTGCAACATTACAAGGAATTGTATTAGGTTTCATATTAAAAGCAGGATTAGGATTTAATGTTACAAGCTTAGGATTATATTATGTAACATGTATTTTAGTTTCAATGGTATTTACAAGTATTATACTATTCTTAATTGAAAATTTCGGAGATGTAGGAAAATTTCTTTGTATTTTATTGTTAGTATTACAATTAGCAGCAAGTGGAGGAACATTCCCAATTGAAACAGTACCAAAATTCTTCCAAAGTATTTATCCATATATGCCAATGAATTATACAATAAGATTAATAAAAGAATCTCTTATAAAAACAGACTCTGGAATGATAATGCCAAATATATTAATATTATTAGGAATATTAGTTGTATTTATTGGTGTAACTATATTATTAGAATATTTAAAAAATCGCAAACAGAAAAATTTAGAAACAAAAGCTTAATAATAAATAATTAATTAATAAAACCTCTTAAAAATGAATATACTTAAAAGTATAACATTTAGGAGGTTTTTTTATGCTAAAAATGATTGATTTGCCATATCCGTTAAATGCACTGGAACCATATTATTCTAAGCAAACATTAGATTTGCATTATAATATTTTGTATAAAGGATATATAGACAATACAAATAAAACAGAAGAAAAACTAGAACAGGCAAGAAAAAATAATGATTTTTCTAGTATTAAATGTTTAGAAAAAGATCTGAGCTTTTTTGGTTCGGGAGTTATTTTACATGAATTATTTTTTACTAATATGGGACCTGCTATTCCAACAGAACCAAATTCAGAGTTAATGGAACAAATTATAAAAGATTTTGGGAGTTATGATAATTTTAAAAATCGATTTAATAGTGCTAGTGCAGCAGTGGAGGCTTCTGGATGGTGTTTGCTTGTATGGGTTCCAAAATGGAGTAAGCTAGAGGTTTTACAATGCGAAAAGCATCAAAATTTGACTTTATGGGGATGTAAACCGCTTCTTGTATTAGATATGTGGGAGCATTCTTATTATTTGCAATATTTAACAAAAAGACCTGACTATATTAATGCTTTTTGGAATATTGTAAATTGGAATGAGGTTAATAAGAGGTTTTATAGTAAATAAAAAATTTTATAATAAAAATTAAAAGGTATTTAAGAAAATATATTAAAAATTCTTAAATACTTTTTTATATAATTCTAAATAACTAGCAAAAAAATTAAATATTTCACTTACATATAAAGCAACAATAATACCCTTGATTCCAATAAAAGGTATTAAAAAATATAAAATAATAATTGTAATAATTAAATCAATAACGTTGTAAAGCATAACTTCAAATTGCTTATCAAGACCTTTTAGTATATTATCTGTTATATTATCTAGACACATAAACAAAATTAAAGGAGAAAGGATTTTAATATAATTTGAGCACTCTAAATTATGAAAAAGAGCTAAACTAATTTCATTTGAATAATGCATAAAGATAATAATTAAAGTAATACTGAAAAATGAAGTTATTTTAAAAAGTTTGTTACATATGTTAATAATTCTTTTTTTATTTCTATTTGCTAATAAACTAGCAAATTCAGGAACAAGTAAATTACTAAAAGAACTAATACACATATTAGGAATCATTATAATAGGAAAAGCCATTCCAATAATTTTACCATATTCAGATAAAGCAATTGAATAAGGGAATCCATA
>OGGJ01003259.1_pt1 | contig 10417 bp, 8 predicted proteins | sample 1571071 | NCBI WGS metagenome assembly OGGJ01 (sample SAMEA2581954, study PRJEB24529) | metagenome | biome: Human gut stool | place: China | collected 2011
TCTTTATCCTTTTTTCAAAAGACAGCCTTTTCCGTGCACCTTGCCCGGGATACGCCACCTTGGGAATCTGTACCGCCCGCGGAAATGTCCGCAACAATACAATTATAGTATAGCACGAAACGCGGAACAAAAAAAGAGGGAAGAAATACTTTTCTCTCAATTATCCACAGGGCGCTCCTCTTCGTGATGCTGCTTTAGTTCTTCTTCCCCAGCTTGTGCACAGTGCCATCCGGCTCTTTGATCGAGGTGTTGTTCAGCTGGGCGCGCAGGCTGGCCTTTACGTCCGCAACATACTCCTGCCGCAGGGCCTGCTGCTCTGCCTTTTCGGCATCGGTCAGGCCGGTGGTCTTGCTCTTTTTTGCCAGCTCGTTGATACGGGCAATCTTCTCGTTTGTCATCGCAGTTCTCCTATTAGATAAAATGTGATATAATATGACCGGGATGCCTCTTCCGGCAGCTGCGGCTCTTTTGGCGAGGCAGCAGGAGGGAGCTATTTGAATCAAAGCAAGTATAACAAAGGATGAAACCGATGTCAAAACAGTTGAATTTTGCACAGCAGATGGACGAAGTGTTGAAAACGCTGGGGCCGCAGCGGCCAAAGCTGCTGCTCCATGCCTGCTGCGGGCCCTGTTCCAGCGCCGTGCTGGAAAAGCTGTGCCGGTATTTTGAGATCACGGTGCTTTACTATAACCCCAACACCTGGCCTGCCGAAGAATACTACCGCCGGGGCGAGGAGCTGAAAAAGTTCGTAGCGCAGGCGCACCCGCTGGGGGTCACGGTCATCGAGGACCGCTACGACCCGCAGGAGTTCTACACGGCTGTGCAGGGGCTGGAAAACGAGCCGGAGCGGGGCGGGCGGTGCACCGTCTGCTACCGTTTGCGGATGCGCCGGGCGGCACAGTACGCAAAGGAGCACGGCTTTGACTGGTTCACCACCACGCTCTCCATCAGCCCCCACAAGGATGCTGCCCGCATCAATCAGATCGGGCAGGAGCTTGAAGCCGAATTCGGCATCAGGCACCTGCCCTCGGATTTCAAAAAGCAGAACGGCTACCTGCGCTCCCTCCAGCTCTCGGAGGAGTACGGGCTTTACCGTCAGGATTACTGTGGGTGTGAGTTCAGCGCAAAGGCGAGGGGGTGAACCGCTCAGTCGCCTGCGGCGACAGCTCCCCTGGCAGGAGAGGTGGCATTGCGAAGCAATGACGGAGAGGTTTACTCCTCCCGCATTCTGGCCACTAAGACCGCAAAGACGATCAGCCCCACGCAGGGCACGATGTTGGTTGCCATACCAACAGTAAGACCGGCGCTCTCGGCCACCTTGCCGATGACCCAGGGCATCAGGATCGCGCCGCTGGATGCCACCGGCAGCATGATGCCCATGCTGGTCACGGTGGTCATTTTACCGGCGCTGGCCACGGCGGTGGGGTTCATGCCGGCCATGGAGAAGGCAAAGGCGAACAGCAGCAGGATGGCAGGCAGCTGGCTGTGGGTCTGCATCATGGCAAAGTAGAAGGCAGTGCAGAAAACCGCCATAAACACCATGGCCTTGCGGGGCTGTTTGAGTGGGAACACAAAGGCGATGAGCCGGCGGCCGATCAGGGTGGCACCCCACATCACGGTGACGGTATAGGCCGCCAGCGTGCCTGCAATGATGCCGCTGTCCTTGAAGTAGGTGACCATCCAGCCCACAACGCTCTGCTCGGCGGCGTTCTGGCAGAACAGCAGGCCGGTGAGCAGCCAGAAGCGGGAAGAGCGCAAAAAGCTCCAATCGGTGACAGCTTCTTTGGCCTTGGCGCGGCCTGCCATGGGGGTGAACAGGTATACCAGCCAGAGCACCAGACCCAGCGCTGCCAGCGCCAGCACGGCCAGCGTGGTGCTGACCCTGGCCGCGGCAGAGATCAGAAAGGGGCAGAGCAGGGCACCGCAGGCGTAGCAGGCGTGCATGGTGTTCATGCCTCGGGTGCGGTCTGCAGAGTTTCCGCTGACAAGGATGGTGCAGGTGTTCAGGACACTGCCCTTGGCAATGCCTACAATGAAGAAGGCCAGCGCCAGCAGAATGGGCAGGCCGGTCAGGCCCATCAGACCGTAGCCCACCGCATAGCCGATGGTCAACAGCAGGACGCTAGGCTTCATGCCCATTTTTCCCACCAGCGCACCGGCCAGCAGGCCCGCCAGCAGGTTGCCGATGCTCAGCAGGCTGAGCAGGGTGCCGGTCATGCCGTAGGCAAAGCCGTATTCCTCCTGCAGCAGGCTGACCACCACACCGCTGGAAATGGTGCAGATGCCGCTGAAAAAGAAGGTAACGAAGCCCGCGTTCCGCAGGCGGGTATTCCGTTGTTCCATAGGATTCTCCTTGCAGTATTCGGGGGCGCAACGCCCATAGTTGCTTTTATTAAAGCATATTCTGGTCAGAAAGCAAGGGCTGTTGAGCCAGCAGAAGCAAAATCAGCGCCCAGTGGAAGCGCCCTGCCGTTCGGTGGGGCGCTTCTGTATTTTATTTTGCGTCTTCTATTGACAAAGATCGAATCGTGCGTTATGATATTGTACGGAATCAAACAGTTCTAAAGAAAACAATCCTGTTACAAACAATTCAAAAGGGAAACCATTATGCACGATGAAAGCAACAAACAGCCCTGCTGCAACCCCCCATGGGAGCCGCCGCAGGTCATCCCGGCACAGATACGCCGGGTGAACAACCTGATCTTCCGCAAGATCAACCAGTTCCACCGGGAAAACAATGTGGACAACGTGACCCCCATGCACGACTGGATCATGAGCTACCTCTACTGGCACAAAAATGAGGCCGTATACCAGCGCGATATCGAACGGGAGTTTTCTATCACACGCTCGACCGTGACGAACATCCTGCAGCTGATGGAGCGCAAGGGCTACATCGAGCGCCAGAGCGTGCCGCAGGATGCCCGGCTCAAACGGCTGATCCTGACGGAAGAGGGGGGCCGCGTCCATGAAAAGACGATACTCTCCCTGCACCAGACCGATGAGTTTGTGGCCGGATTGCTGACGGAAGAGGAAAACGCAGAGCTTCTGCGGTTATTGAACAAGCTGCGCAAGGGGCTGGAATGACCCCTGCAAATAAACTTCAGGAGGATTACAACAGATGATCAAAAAACTTGTGTCACATCTGGGCGAGTACAAGCGCGCCGCGATCCTGACACCGATCCTATCTGCTCTGGAAGCCATCATGGATGTGCTGCTGCCTACCATCATGGCCTTTATCATTGACCAGGGCATTGAAAAGGGCGATATGAACGCCGTTGTCAAGTACGGCCTGCTCACCTTCCTGGTGGCGGCCATTGCCCTGCTGCTGGGCGTGCTGGCCGGCAGGTTTGCCGCCACGGCATCCACCGGCTTTGCAGGCAACCTGCGCGATGCGATGTATGAGAACATCCAGCATTTCTCGTTCTCCAACATCGACAAGTATTCCACGGCCGGTCTGGTCACCCGTATGACCACCGACGTGACCAACCTGCAGAACGCGTTCCAGATGATCGAGCGCATGTGTGTGCGTGCCCCCGTCCATCTGGTTTTCGCGCTCATCATGGCCTCCATGGTCAGCCGCTCGCTGACCATGGTGTTCCTGGTGGCGATCGTGTTCCTGGTGGCAGTGCTGGCAGGCATTATGGTTCCCACCTTCGGCATCTTTGATAAGGTGTTCAAGAACTACGATAACCTGAACGCCTCCGTGCAGGAGAATGTCTCGGCCATCCGCGTGGTCAAGAGCTTTGTCCGGGAGCACTTTGAGAACGAGAAGTACACCAAGGCCTGCGAGAGCCTGTACAAGCAGTTCGTCCACGCCGAGAGCCGTCTGAGCTTCAACAATCCCGCCATGCTGATTTCTGTGTACGGCTGCAACATTGCCCTGAGCTGGTTCGGCGCGCATTACGTCCTGAACGGTGTGATCACCACCGGCCAGCTGAACGCCCTGTTCGGTTACATTATGAACATCCTGATGGCTCTGATGATGCTGAGCATGGCTTTTGTGATGATCGCCATGTCCGCCGCTTCCGCCCGCCGTATTGTGGAAGTGCTGGACGAGACCACCGACCTGCCCGCCCCCAAGGCACCGGTGCAGCAGGTGGCAGACGGCAGCATCGAGTTTGACCACGTGACCTTCAAGTATAAGCACGGCAGCGGTCAGCCGGTGCTGAACGATATCACCTTTACCATCCGGCCGGGCGAGACGCTGGGCATCATCGGCGGCACCGGCAGTGCAAAATCCAGCCTGGTGCAGCTGATCCCCCGCCTGTATGATGCCGAGACCGGCTCTGTCAAGGTGGGCGGCGTGGACGTTAAGGATTACAGCCTGGATGTCCTCCGCCGGGAGGTCTCCATGGTGCTGCAGAAGAACGTTCTGTTCAGCGGCACCATCCTCGACAACCTGCGCTGGGGCGATGAGAACGCCAGCGAGGAAGAGTGCATCCGGGTGGCCAAGCTGGCCTGCGCCGATGAGTTCATCGAGCGCTTCCCCGACAAGTACAATACCTGGATCGAGCAGGGCGGCTCCAACGTGTCCGGCGGCCAGAAGCAGCGCCTGACCATTGCCCGCGCGCTGCTGCGCAAGCCCAAGGTGCTGATCCTGGACGACAGCACCAGCGCCGTGGATACCGCCACCGATGCCAAGATCCGCAAGGCCTTCCGGGAGGAGATCCCCGGTACCACCAAGATCATCATTGCACAGCGCATCTCCTCCGTGCAGGATGCAGACCGCATCCTGGTGCTGGACAACGGCCAGATCAACGGCCTGGGCACCCACGAGGAGCTGCTCAGGACCAACGCCATTTATCAGGAAGTTTACAACAGCCAGACCCAGGGCGGCGGCGACTTCGACAAGCAGGGAGGTGCGCAGTAATGGCCGTAAAAGAAGTACATGGCCCCGGCCCGCGGGGCGCACGGGGCCCGCGCCCCAAGGTGGAAAACCCGGGCAAACTGCTCAAGCGCATCATGGATGAGGTGTTCCGCAACTACCTGCCCCACTGCATCCTGGTGCTTATCTGCATCGTGGTCAGCGCGCTGGCCAATGTGCAGGCCAGCCTGTTTTTGCAGACTTTGATGGACGATTATATCGTGCCCATGACCCACCAGCAGAACCCCAGCTTTGCACCGCTGGCCGGCGCACTGCTGCGGGTGGGCTGCATCTACCTTGTGGGGATTCTGGCCGCATGGCTCAATGCCCGCGTTATGGTCAACGTAACGCAGGGCACGCTGCGCAACCTGCGCACCAAGCTGTTCACCCACATGGAAAGCCTGCCCATCTCCTATTTTGACACCCATCCCCACGGCGATATCATGTCCGTGTACACCAACGATGTAGATACCCTGCGCCAGATGATCAGCCAGAGCATCCCGCAGCTGGTGTCCAGCGTCATCACCATCGTGTCGGTGTTCTTCAGCATGTGTATGCTCAGCTGGCAGCTGACCATCGTTACCATGCTCATGGTGGCGCTGATGCTCTTCTGCTCCAAAAAGATCGCGGCAAGCTCCGGTAAGTACTTCGTGCAGCAGCAGCGGGATCTGGGCAAGGTGAACGGCTACATCGAAGAGATGATGGAGGGTCAGAAGGTGGTCAAGGTGTTCACCCACGAGCAGCAGACCCTTGACGGCTTCCGCCAGCTGAACGACCAGCTGAAGGAAAGCGCCAAGCAGGCCAACAGCTTTTCCAACACCATGATGCCGGTCAATGCCCAGCTGGGCAACATCAGCTACGCCGTGTGCGCGCTGGTGGGTGCCGCCATGGCCGTTGGCGGCGTTGGCGGCATGACCCTTGGCACCGTGGTGGCCTTTCTCAGCCTGAACAAGGGCTTCAATATGCCCATCAGTCAGGTGTCTATGCAGGCCAATAGCGTCATCATGGCACTGGCCGGTGCCGAGCGCATCTTCAAGATGATGGACGAGCCCAGCGAGACCGACGAGGGCTATGTGACGCTGGTAAATGCCAAGTACGACCGCAACGACCAGCTGGTGGAAACTGCCGAGCGCACCGGTCTGTGGGCGTGGAAGCACCCCCACCACGACGGCACTACCACCTACCACAAGCTGGCGGGCGACATCACCTTTACGGACGTGGACTTTGGCTATGTGCCTGAAAAAACGGTGCTGCATGACATCAACCTGTACGGCCGTCCGGGGCAGAAGATCGCCTTTGTCGGCTCCACCGGTGCAGGCAAGACTACCATTACCAACCTGATCAACCGCTTCTACGATATTCAGGACGGCAAGATCCGCTATGACGGCATCAACATCCACAAGATCAAAAAGGCCGACCTGCGCCGCTCGCTGGGCATCGTGCTGCAGGACACCCACCTGTTCACCGGCACGGTGATGGAGAACATCCGCTACGGCCGGCTGGAGGCCACCGATGAAGAGTGCATCGCCGCCGCCCGTCTGGCCAACGCCGATGGCTTTATCAAGCGCCTGCCGGAGGGCTACAACACCATGCTGACCGGCGATGGTGCCAACCTCTCGCAGGGACAGCGCCAGCTGCTTGCCATTGCCCGCGCAGCCGTGGCAGACCCGCCGGTGCTGATCCTGGACGAGGCGACCTCCTCCATCGATACCCGCACCGAGGCGCTGGTGCAGCGCGGCATGGACGGCCTGATGTATGGCCGCACCAGCTTTGTTATCGCGCACCGCCTGTCCACCGTCCGCAATGCAGACTGCATCGTGGTGCTGGAGCAGGGCCGCATCATCGAGCGCGGCAGCCACGACGAGCTGATCGCCAAAAAGGGCAAGTATTACCAGCTTTATACCGGTAATCTGGCCGAGAACTAAACAATTTCCCACCTTCTCACAAAGCCGCCGCACAGCCATGCCGCCGTGCGGCGGCTCTTTTTTACTCCCATGAAGAAGCAATTCTGGAAAATCCGCAGATTTTCCAGAATTGCAAATATAAAAATAATTTTCCGCTGAAGATGGCCAAAGCGCACGCGGCGGCCATTTAAAATCGTCCGCTCCACGGTATACAAATGCCCCGGGCTGTGCTAGAATGGAGCAAACGAGAAAAAGGCTGGTGAGTGTATGTACCCTCTGACGGAATATCCCCGCCCGACTATGCGCCGGGACAGCTACGAGAACCTGAACGGCCTGTGGCAGTACGCCATCACCGCCTCGGCGCAGCGTCCGGCGGGCTGGGACGGCGAGATCTTAGTGCCCTACGCGCCGGAGTGCCGCGCCTCCGGGGTGGGGCGCACATTGCAGCCCGGGCAGTGGTTGCACTACCACCGATATTTTGCGCCGCCCGCCGGGACGGGCGGCAGGGTGCTGCTGCATTTCGGCGCAGTGGACTACGCCTGCGCTGTGCAGGTGAACGGCCATCTGGTGGGCGGCCACCGGGGCGGCTACTGGCCCTTTACGCTGGATATCACCGCGCAGCTCAACGGTACAGGCCGCAACAGCCTGTGGGTGGCGGTGCAGGACCCCACCGGCCACGGCACACAGGCGCGGGGCAAGCAGACTTTGCAGCCCGGGGGGATGTTCTATCCCGCCCAGAGCGGCATCTGGCAGACGGTCTGGCTGGAGCGCGTGCCGGAAAATTACATCCAGTCTCTCACCGTTACGCCGGATTATGATGCCCGCACCGTGACCGTGAAAGCCCATACCTCTGCACCCGGCGGTGCGGCGAACCTGTGGGCGGTAGTGCGCGCCGGGGGTGTGACCATTGCCGAGGACTGGGGCAGCGATGAGGCCGACCAGGACGGTGAGGTGACGCTGCATATTGCGAAGGAGTATTTCTTCCCATGGAGCCCGGACACGCCCTTTTTGTACGATTTGACCGTGGGCACTACGCAGGGAGAAGAAGAGCAGTTCGACACCGTGCACAGCTACTTTGCCCTGCGCAAGTGGAGCTGCGCACCGGACGAAAAGGGCGTGCTGCGCTTCTGCCTGAACGACAAGCCTATCCTGCTCAACGGTCTGCTGGATCAGGGCTATTGGCCGGAGGGGCTGTACACCCCGCCCTCGGATGCGGCGGTGGAGCGGGAGCTGAGCGAGGTAAAGGCGCTGGGCTACAACCTGCTGCGCAAGCACGCAAAGATAGAGCCGCAGCGCTGGTACTACCACTGCGACAAGCTGGGGCTTGTGGTCTGGCAGGATATGGTCAACGGCGGCAGCAAGTATAACCTGTGGTTCGTCACCTACCTGACCAATGTTTTGCAGCCGCTTATGCGCCGCCTGCCGGACAAGGCGGCGCTGTGGGGGCTGCTGAGCCGGGGCAGCGAGAGCAGCCGCACCGAATACCGCCGGGAGCTGGAAGATACAGTGCAGGCGCTGCGCTGCCACCCCTGCGTGGGCTGCTGGGTGCCCTTTAACGAGGGCTGGGGACAGTACGATGCCGCCGGGGCGGTGCAGACCATCCGCACGCTGGACGATACCCGTCTTGTGGACGAAGCCAGCGGCTGGTACGATCAGGGCGGCGGGGATGTATACTCCCTGCACAACTACTTCTACCCCCTGCGGGTGCGCCCGCAGACCCGCACCGTGGCGCTGAGCGAGTACGGCGGCATTGCATGGCCCATGCCGGGGCACGAGCCGCCCCGCAAGACCTACGGCTACGGCACAGCCAAAAGCCGGGAGGAACTGACCGCCCGCTACAAAAAATTGCAGCTGGGCGCAGTGCTGCCGCAGCTGCAAAAGGGGCTTTCGGCGCTGGTGTACACCCAGCTGACCGACGTGGAGGACGAGGTGAACGGTCTGTTCACCTACGACCGCACCGCCATCAAGCCGGACGCCAACGCCGTCCGTTCGGTGAACGCCGCCCTTGCCGCAGAGTTTGCAAGGGTAATAAAATAAAAACAACGCCCGGGTTTTCCACCTTCCGCAGAAAGGGTGTGGAAAACCCGGGCGTGTTGTTTTTACAAAGCCATTAGCTGTTGGCGCTGTTGGCGCTGTTGGCGTTCACGATCTTGGCGGCGGGCAGCTTGCTCATGGCAGAGCTGCTCAGGGTGCTGTCCAGCTGGGCACCGTAGGCGGCAAGGGCATCGTTCAGCTCCTCGCCCTTCATGTCGCTCAAAATCTGGCTGCGCAGAGCATCCAGCGTGGAAACGCCCAGCGGATCCAGACGGACGGCCAGCATCATGGCGTAGCCGGTGTACTGGATGGCGGCTGCCTGTCCGTAGGCAAGGCCGCGCAGGGTATCGGCGGCACCCTCCTGCGTAAAGGCGTCGGTCAGGTCGCTTTCGCTCAGCAGGTCGGTCTGCAGGGTGCTGGTGGAGGGAACCTCTGCATCCAGCACGGCGCAAATATCGGTCAGTGCGCTGCTTGCGATGCTGTTAAAGGCGGCCATCTGGCTGGAGGCGTCCTCCGGGGCGGCGGCGTTGTAGCTGTCCACAGCCTTCTGGGCAAGGGAGAGCATCTCGGCCTTCTGGTCATCGCTGGCAAAGGCGAAGGTGCTGGTGTTGTACAGGGGCACGGTGATAAAGCCGATCTCGTACATGGTGCTGTCCAGATGCTCGGTCAGCTCGCCGTCCTCCACAGGGGTCTCGCCGTCCTTGCCGTAGACAAGATCCAGCAGCAGGACCTGCTTGTACTGCAGCTGCTGGAACAGCTTCAAGGTCTCCAGCCCGATGCCGTTGGCAGTGTAGGCATCGCCGTAGTTATCCATCAGCTGCTGGGCGTAGCTGTCGGCGGCAGACTTCTGCTCCTCGGTCAGCTCACCGCCCAGTTCAGTAAAGCGGGCATCCACAGCGGCAAGGGTCTGCAAAGTCTCAAGGGTCTTTTGCGCCACATAGTCCTTTACCACGGCGGTCTCGCCGGTGTCGGCATCGGTGGTGATGGTGGCCTTGAGGAAGGAATTCACCTTGCTGGTGTCCTGCTCAGAGTCCGCCAGCTGTGCAGCCTGCTGGTAGGCATCGTACTGCGCCAGCAGGTACAGGCCGCTGGTCACCTCAAAATCACCGATCTTGCCCACGGTGTCCGGGGTGGAGAGTGCACAGCCCACAAGGCTGACGGTCAGTGCAAGTGCGCATACCAGCGCAAGCAGTTTCTTTTTCATGCGTTTTGCTCCTTATTGTTTTTATAAAACCCTCTCAGTCACGTTTGCGCGTGTCAGCTCCCCCTGTTTGGGGAGCTTTTTCGCGTTCGGTGCCAGTCAGGATATCTGCCATAGCTTTCAGGATGTTTTGCAGCAGTTCCAGCGGCTTTTCGTCCGGCTGTAATACCACCGAGAGATAGGGCTTTGTACCCGCCCCGGCGGTGACACGGCCATTGAAAGCTTGCAGCAGGCCGCGTATCATGGCAAGGTCCAGCGTTTCCAGATTCAGGATTAGGGTATCCTTCTTCTGGGTCACTTCGTACACGCCCACGGCAGCGGCCTGTACGCGGACAAGGGAAACGTTGACCAGATCGCTCACCGAGGGCGGCGGGTCGCCGTAGCGGTCGATGAGCTCGTCCAGCACATCGGCGG
>OGGJ01003268.1_pt1 | contig 10383 bp, 8 predicted proteins | sample 1571071 | NCBI WGS metagenome assembly OGGJ01 (sample SAMEA2581954, study PRJEB24529) | metagenome | biome: Human gut stool | place: China | collected 2011
TTCTGCACCGGTAAATTTCCTAATCCACGCCGGCAGCTTTACGGTGCCGATATCGTCGCACTGGCGATGGTGCGTGCAGCCTTCGCTGATTAAAATGCGGTCGCCGTCTTTAATATGCTTCAGCATGTTTACGCCGCGTACTGCTTCTTTTAAGTCGCCTTTGTAGCGTGCAAATAAAATGGAAAATGATGTCAGTAAAACATCATTTGGCACCGTTTTGGCAACAAAGCCGAAAACCTGGCTGTCGGTAATGATGATTTTCGGTTTTTCTTTCAGGGCGGCAAGGCAGCTTTCGAGCTGTTTGTCCTGCGTTACAAAAGCCGTTGCCCCTGCGTCCAAAAGCCCGCGTATAACCTGCTGCTGCGGCAGTATAAGCCTGCCTTTTGGTGCGGCGCTGTCTACCGGCACAACCAGTACGGCGGTATCGCCGGGGTTTACCAGGTCGTCTACAAGCTGCTGCGTACTTTTTTTATCCGGCACAAGGGCGGCAAGAGCAGTGCGCAGTTTTGCAATATTTCTGCCGCTGACGGAACTTACGGCCATACATTTTACGCCGAGTATTTTTTCGTAATTTGTCAGGTCTGCTGCGGCTTCCGCTTTGGTAAAAACAGCTATAACCGGCAGCTTTTTTTCTGTAATGCGCGCAAGCAGCGCCGTATCTTCCTTATCAGGCCCAAGCGTGCTGTCGATAACGAGAATGGCAATATCGGTTTTGTTAAGCACCTGTACTGCTTTTTGTACACGCTGCGCGCCGAGCTCGCCTTCGTCGTCAATACCCGGTGTATCAATAATCATAACGGGGCCTAGCGGCAGAATTTCCATGGCTTTGTAAACGGGGTCGGTGGTAGTGCCTTTGGTGTCGGATACTATGGCGAGGTTTTGCCCCGTAATGGCGTTAATAAGGCTTGATTTGCCGGCATTGCGTTTGCCGAAAATGCCTATGTGGATGCGTTCCGAGGATGGGGTAGCGTTTAAATCCATAATAAAAGCCTTCTTTCTTACACTTGCCGGAAAAACGTCCGGCGGCGGTTCTCGCTGGCTCCTATTGTATCATTCCGGCGCACGGATTGCAATTGCCCCGGCCGTTTTACTCCAACGGGGTGAAACGGCGCTTATTCGTCCGCCGTCTTTGATCTCAGATCCAGCTCCGGCATCAGCTCCTCGCTGATGATGGTGAGCATCTGTTCCATTTTGTCCACGTCCTCGGCGGGGAAGCGCTCCCGCACACGCTCGACCACGGTGTGCAGGTAGGAATAGCTGATGTTGTAATACTCGAAATACTTCTGGGTGGGGCGCAGGTGGTACTCGCGCCGGTCCTTGGCGGACTGGATCTTTTCCACGTAGCCCTTGCGCATCAGGCTGCCGATCTTATACGCCGCGTTGGGGGTAGAGATCTTCATCATCCGCGAGAACTCCGCAATGGTGGGCTCGCCCATGGCCATGATGCCCTCCATGCAGAAGGACTCCACCGTGGTCAGGGTCGCCTCGCGGGTGGCAAAGCGCTGAAACACGTTCTGATAGAAGTGCAGCTTGAATTTTGTGTAAACGTCGTTGAATGCTTTTTCCAGCATGGTGCGGCTCCTTCCGATCGCTCAATTTCCTTTAGTATACCATGTTTTTCCCCAGAAGCAACGGAATTTTTCCGTTTTGAAACAAAGGGCCCCCCAGCCCATGCAGGCCGGGAGGTCCTTTGCGTTAAGGGGGACGCTCACTGCGTCGGGGATGTTCCGATCGTGCCGAGGAGCTTTTTGAGCCGGAGCCATGCGCCGAAGACGTCCATCTTGGTGACATAATGGTCCGGGTCAAAGAAGGACGCATCCTTCTTGTCGGCCGCGTCCATCAGGCCGTTCTGGACCGCCCAATGGGTGGCCTTTTGCAGCTCGATCTCTTCGGCGGGGATATCGCCGTAAAGGGTGGGCAGAGCCACCTCCGGTTTGCCTGCGGTCTCCCACAGGAGCAGCGCCAGCGCACGGCGGTCGGTCGGCACCGGCACACCCTGGGGCAGCGCATTGGCGAGGTAGAGGTCTACGCCCAGGTTCACGCCCTGCCACACCACGATGCCTGCGGCTGCGCCGCCCACCGCGATGGTCGCCGCCGTTGCCAGCGGAGAGGGCGCTGCATCCTCGATGATCTCCGCCGAGCGGTACTGCGCCCGGATGGTCACATCCTCGGCGGGCATCTGGAAGGTCATGGCCTCGGCCCGATAATCGACGTTGATATCGCCGCTGAGCTTGCTCGACGAAATGCTCCACATGTCAAACGTCATGCCGTCCGGGATCTCGTTCTGGTCCAGCACCACGGTCAGGGTGTCGTTCTCCTTGGCGGAAACAGACGTCTTGCCGTCGATCGTGCCGCCGATGACGGTCACGGTGTAGGTGGTGGGTTCCGGTTCCGGTTTCGGTTCCGGTTTCGGTTCGGGTTCGGGTTCCGGCTTGGTGATGAGCTCGCCGTTCAGCACCACGTCATCGTCCGGCATGGTAAAGGTCACGGTCTTCTTGTCGACGCCGTAGCTGCTTTCTGCGATGGGCTGGCCGTTCAGGCTGAAAATCTCGGTGTCGGCAGTGATGGTCACTTCCTTCGTCGTGGCATTGCTGGTCACGACGTAGGGGGCCCAAGCCGCAGACACACCGTTGACTTTCTCGATCTTGGCATTGGAGGAGGCCGCATCCCAGGTGATGGAGTGGAGATCTGTTACCCCGTCCAAACCTGTGTTGCCGTTGAATATGCCGCCGTTCACGGTGCCGCCGTTGTTGCTCACACTGTCCGCGAAGGTACCGCCAGAGATCGTTCCGTTGGTGTTGTTTTCCACTGTTCCTTCAAAGGTGCCCTTCTCGATGGTGCCGTTGTTCTTGACTTTGTCGTGGAACGTGCCGTTTTCGATAATGCCGTTGTTCTCGACCGAGTTCTTGAACGTGCCATTCACGATGCGGCCCGGTGCCCTATTGTCGACCTCGCCGTGGAAGGTGCCGCCCAGAATGCCGCTGTTGTTGAACACTTTGCCGTTGAACTCGCCGCCCGTGATGGCCGTCGGCTTGCCCACAAAGACGTTGCACTCCACCGCCGCACCATCTCCGATGGTGCTGAAATCGAACAGCCCGCCGGTCTGGTTGCTGCCCGTCAGAAGCAGCATGTTGCCATAGGTCGGGTCATTGGGGATGTACTGCCAGCCGTCGCCCTTGCAGGGGTTTTTGCCGCCGTTGGAATCCTTCGGCCAGCCGTTCTCCATGACGAGGTCGGTGCTGGTGATCGCTCCGTTCAGCACCACGCTCTCTTTTGGCATGGTGAATTTCACGGTATTCTTGTCGCTGCTGTCTTGGCTGCTGTTGCAGTTGCCCGCGCCGATGGGCTTGTGGTTCAGGCTGTAGATCTCGGTGCTGGCGGTGATGATTACTTTCTGGTTCATGGTCAATTCGGCCACGACGACGTAGGGCTCCCAAACCGCAGACACACCGTTGACTTCCGTGATCTCGGCTTTGGAGGAGGCCGTATCCACGGTGATGGGGTAGACACCAAATCCTGGTACGTTTATGTGGCCGTTGAACACGCCGCCGAATATGTGGCCGCCGTAGCTGTTGTTCACCCTGCCCGCGAAGGTGCCGCCAAAGATCGTTCCTCTGCCGCCGTTTTCCACAACACCCTTGAAGACGCCGTCCATGATGGTGTTTCTGTTTGTCACTTTTCCATTGAAGGTGCCGTCCTTGATGTAGCCGCTGTTTGTCACTTCTTCATTGAAGGTGCCGTTGTCCATGATGGTGCCGTTGCTTGTCACTCTGCCCGCGAAGATGCCGTTCTTTATGGTGCCTTCGTTTGTCACTTCTCCCTCAAAGGTGCCGCCGGTAATTTCCACACGCAATTGAGTCTCAACCGCACACGCCACAGGCTCTGCCCCCGCTCCCTTACTGGTGTTTTGGGGATAGGTGGAACTGAAATCAAACGTTCCACTCGTCAGAGTCAGTTTGCCTTTCGGGTTCGACGCGTCTTTTTCACTGTACGTCCATCCTTTGCCCTCGCAGTCGGCAGTGCCGTTGTTGGAGCCGACCGGGTAGCCGCCCTCCATGACGAGTTCGCCGGTGCTGAGCACCACGTCCTCGTTCGGCATGGTGAATTTCACGGTCTTCTTGTTGTTTGTATCGGGGTATTCGCTGTCGTAGTCGCCCCCGCCGATGGGCTTGCCGTTCAGGCTGAATATCTCGGTATCGGCAGTGATGGTCACGATAGTGCCTGCGTAGGCGTAGGGGGCCCAATGCGCAGACACATCGTTGACTTTCTTGATCTTGGCATCGGGGGAGGGCGCATCCACGGTGATGGGGTAGCCACCTGTTACCCCGGTTGGTTTTGCATTGCCGTTGAACACGCCGCCAGTCACGCTGCCTTGGTTTTCCACACTGCCCGCGAAGGTGCCGCCAAAGATCGTTCCGTTGCCGTTTAACACCGTTCCCTTAAAGGTTCCACCAGAGATTTCTCCTCCGGCGTTGTTTATCACTTCTCCCTCAAAGGTGCCGTTAGTGATGTTTCCTCCTTGGTTGTTTGACACTTCTCCATTGAAGGTGCCGCCGGTAATTGTCGCACCCTGTTGAATCTCAATCTCACATCGCACAGGCGTTGTGGTCGTTTCTCCACCGCCTTGGGGATGGGTGGAACTGAAATCAAACGGTCCACTCGTCAGAGTCAGTTTCTTCATGTGGGCATCGTAACTCCAGCCGTTGCCACTGGTGCCGTTCGAACAGTCCGGCAGACCGTTCGCGCCCATGACGAGGTCTTGGGTGGAGCCTTCTGCAAAGGCCCCCAGGGGGAGCACGGAGAGCACCATGCTCAGTGCCAGGATCAGGCTGAGAATGCGTTTTTTCATCGGGGTCGTCCTCCTTTTCTGCCAAAGACTGCGTCAAAAAGCCGCACGGTCGTTCGTTTCTGGGTCCATCATACCACAGAAACAACCGGAAGGAAAGCAAAACCGCGTGAAGCACCCTGAAAACTGCGCGAATGATGATTTTTGCCCCCTTGACAGGGTCAAAAACGCCGGTTGGGTCAGTCTGCTTTGGCCGTTCGCAGCCGGATGACGTTCAGCACCACCAGCTCCAGCACGATGGCCACGGCCAGCAGCACCAGCGAGGTGAACAGGCTGGCCCGGCTGCCCAGTACCGCCTGTGCCAGGCCGGTGATCACATAACACACCGCCGCGCAGGACGCCGCCGTGATGGCATAGGGCAGCTGGGTGGACACATGGTTCACATGGCTGCAGTGGGCACCCGCCGAGGCCATGATGGTGGTGTCGGAGATGGGGGAGCAGTGGTCGCCGCACACAGCGCCGGACAGGCAGGCCGCGATGGAGATGACCAGCATTTCACCTTCCGGGAATGCGTGGCACACGATGGGGATCAGAATGGAGAAGGTTCCCCAGCTCGTGCCGGTGGCAAAGGCCAGGAACACCGCCACCAGGAAGATGATCACCGGCAGCAGATACTGCAGCGCCGCAGCGGAGCCGCCCAGCAGATTGGCCACATAATACTTGGCACCCAGCAGGCCGGTCATGCCGGACAGGGTCCAGGCCAGCGTGAGGATGAGCATGGGGCTGACCATGGCCTTGAAGCCCTCCGGGATGCAGGCCGCAAAGTCCTGGAAGGTCATGACGCTGCGCACCCGGTAGAACACGAAGGTGAACAGCAGAGCAATGCTGCTGCCCATCACAAGGCCGGCAGAGGCGTTGCAGTCCGCAAAGGCGGTGACAAAGTCCACCCCGTCAAAGAAGCCGCCGGTGTAGATCATGCCGAAGATGCAGGCCGCGATCAGCACCAGCACCGGTGCGATCAGGTCCACAACATGGCCCTTCGTCTCGGTGCCGTCGTCCACGTCGTCGCCGTAGGGGCGGTCCTCGGTGGTGAACAGGTCGCCGTTTTTCGCGTTGTCCTCATTGAGCTTCATGGAGCCGAAGTCCGTGCCGGTGAAGATGAGGAACAGGCTCATGACGACGGTAAGCAGGGCATAGTAGTTGTAGGGGATGGTGCGCAGGAACATGGTGAAGCCGTTGATGCCAGACCCCTCCGGCACGCTGGAGGTGACCGCCGCCGCCCAGCTGGACACCGGCGCAATGATGCAGATGGGGGCCGCCGTGGCGTCGATGAGGTAGGCCAGCTTGGCGCGGGACACCTTCTGCCGGTCGGTGACCGGGCGCATGACCGAACCCACGGTCAGGCAGTTGAAATAGTCGTCCACAAAGATCATCACACCCAGCAGCAGGGTGGCAAACTGTGCGCCCGCCCGGGAGTGGATGTGCTTCGATGCCCAGCGGCCAAAGGCGGCCGAGCCGCCGGCCTTGTTCATCAGGGCCACCAGGATGCCCAGCATGACCAGGAACACCAGGATGCCCACATTGCTGCTGTCGGACAGTTTGGCGATCATGCCGCCCTCTTCGTGGAAGAAGAGGGTATTCAGGGCCAGTTCCAGGTTTCCGTTGGCATACAGCAGTGCGCCCGAGGCGATGCCCACCAGCAGGGAGGTGTACACCTCCTTGGTGTTCAGGGCCAGCACAATGGCGATGACCGGCGGCAGCAGCGAGAAGAAGGTGCTGTACACCGCACAGGTGTAGGTAGACGGGTCGGCGATCTTGCCGGGAGTGGCTGCCGTGCACCACAGCAGCAGGGCAAACACGAACAGTGCCGCTGCCCAGGACAGATTTTTGTTTTTCATAATGATTCCTTTTCGTTTCAGGCGATTCGTTCCGGCAGCGTATCAGGCCCCGTGCTGCGGGGCAGACTATCCCCACGGAATGCAAAAGGGGAGTGGGGCCGTGCCGGATTATAAAGCGATGTATTTTGAGCTGTTCCGCGCCAGCGTGCAGGCCGTACAGCTGCTGCAGGACGCACAGGCCCACGCCGAACAGCAGCTGCTGGCCGAGGACCCGCCGCCGCTGCGGCTGGAACCGGAAGAACTCCCTCCGTCAAAGAGGGAGCCTTAGCCTTCCCCCTTGGGGGAAGCCTTTTTCAGTTCTTCTTTGCCTCCGCCTTGGCCGCAAACTTGTCGTTGTGGATCACAAAGCGCTCGTGGGTGCCGCCGCCCACCGGGCCTTTTTCGTCGTGCAGGCTCACTTTGAAGGTGAGCTTGCGGCCTTCCACAGCCACCAGCTCGCTCTCGCAGGTCACGGTCATGCCCACGGGGGTGGGAGCGGTGTGCTCCAGCTCCAGCTTCGTGCCCACGGTGCCGTCGCCCTCGGCCAGAGCCGGGGCCACGCTCATCCAACAGGTCTTTTCGGCCAGGGCCACCAGGGCCGGGGTGGCAAACACGTCCAGCGTGCCGCTGCCCATGGTTTTTGCAGTGTTTGCAGCAGTGACAGACACGCTCTGCTCACCGCGGATGCCAGATTCCAGTGTCATAAAAAATTCCCTCCTGTGCGTTTTGCGCAGTTTGTTGTTTTATACTTTTATAAGATACCACAGCTTGGCAAAGAATGCACCCACTTTGGCGCATTTTGTAAAAAATACCGTTTCTGTTTCCTGCCCGCTGTGCTATGATAGGGTCAAAAAGGGAGGGGACGTTCCATGTCTGACTTCTGGAAATCCTATGACATCACCGCCGCCGAATACGGTGCGGGCTATGAGTGCTACCCGCTGTTCGGCACCGTGCATCTGGTCGAACTGGCGTTTTCGGCGCTGTTCATCCTGGGCATGGTGTGGTGGTACCGCCGCAGCACGCCGCGCACCCGGCGGCACATTCTGGTGGGGGTCACGGCGGCCCTGCTGGCCGACGAGGCCGCCCTGCTGCTGGGCATGGCCTGCACCGGCCAGTGGAACTGGAGCTATCTGCCGCTGCACCTGTGCAGCATCAACGTGTTCGTCTGCCTGTACAACACCCTCACCGACCGCAGCTGGTGCAAGGAGGAGCTGTACGCCCTGTGCATCCCCGGCGCGGCACTGGCTCTGCTGTGCCCCAGCTGGCGGGATGTGCCCGGGTGGTTCACCCTCATCAACCTGCACTCGGTCAGCATCCACGCCCTGCTGGTGCTCTACCCTGTGCTGCTGGTGGCGGGCGGATACCGCCCCAGCGTGCGCCGGGTGCCGCAGGTGCTGGCCTTTTTGTTCGGCTCGGCCCTGCCCATCTATTTTCTTAACAAACCCCTGCACACCAACTTTTACTTTTTGAATAACCCCTATGGCAACGTCATCACCAGCACCTTTACCGCGTGGTTTGGCGAAAAATTCTACATTCTGGGCTTTCTGCCCGCCATCGCGCTGGCCCTTGTGCTGATGTACGCCCCCTGGGCAGCAGCCGGGAAGAAGCGTTGAGCCGCTCCGCCACCCGTCCGCTCCCGGTCCGCTTTCCAGCGGGCCGGGTTTTCTTTTTTCAATTTGCATCTTTTTGGCGTTTTGCGGTGTTTTTTCATCAATGCAGCGGGAATGTCAAAATTCTTCTGCAAAGGGCTTGACAGGCAGGCATGTGCGTGATATCATGAACACATGAACAGGCGTTCATATGATTTCATCCCGAAAGGAGATGCTTCCATGGCACAGCAGAACGAACCCCTCGTGCAGCCGGAAGAGCTGGACATGCCGGATGACGAAGTGCTGTACGAGCTGGCCGACCTGTTCCGGGTGTTCGGCGACTCCACCCGCATCAAGATCCTGTACGCCCTGCACGACAATGAGCTGTGCGTGCAGGACATTGCCAACGCCGTGCAGCTGAGCCAGTCGGCCGTGAGCCACCAGCTGCGGGTGCTCAAGGATTCCAAGCTGGTACGCTTCCGGCGGGAGGGCAAGACCGTGTACTACGCACTGGACGACGACCATGTGCGCAGCATCCTCTCTCTGGGGATGGACCATATCGAAGAATGATTTTCCGGGCCGCGGCCCGCACAAAAACAGAAAGGCTGGTATCTACGATGAAAAAGACCTACAAGATCGAAGTGGACTGCGCAAACTGCGCCCAGAAGATGGAGGACGCTGCCAACACCGTTGCCGGTGTGGAAAAGGCGACTGTCAGCTTCATGACCCAGAAGATGAAGGTGGAGTTTGCCGAGGGTGCCGACCCCCATGCCACCATGGAGAATGTGCTGTCCGCCTGCAAGAAGGTGGAGGACGACTGCGAGATCTTTGACATCTGACCTCTTCCGGTCCGGTTCCCGGCATCGCTGCTGGGCGGCAGCTCTCCCCCTGTGGGAGAGCTTTTCTTTCCTCTGCCGCCGGGCAGCGGAAAACCCCTCTTTTTCGTGGAAAAAACGGGCAGTTTTCAACACTTTCCACGCACTTTTCAACACCCTTCGCGGAAAACTCCAAAAAGAAACGTGGAAAAGCAAGTTTTCTGCGGGAAAATCCAGTGGAAAACACGGGGGAAAGGGTGGAAAATCCATTTTTGTGGGGAAAACCTGTTGAATTCCACTGCGTTTTCCTGTTTTTTCTCAGAACCGCCGCAATCTGACAAAAGGAGCGTTTTGTATGACCAAAAAGCAAAAAAAGAGCCTGCAGCAGATCCTGATCGCGCTGGCCCTTGTGATCCTGCTCAAGCTGCTGCTCCGTGTGCTGCCGGCACTTCCCACCCCGGTGGAGCTGCTGCTCTACCTCATCCCGTACTTTGTGGTGGGCAAGGACGTGCTGCGCAAGGCCATCAAGGGCGTCAAGAACCGCCAGCCCTTTGACGAGTGCTTCCTGATGGCGGTGGCTACCGTGGGTGCCTTTGCCCTGGGCGACTATGTGGAAGGCTGCGCCGTTATCCTCTTTTACCAGATCGGCGAGCTGTTCCAGAGCGTGGCCGTGGGCAAGAGCCGCCAGAGCATTTCCAGCCTGATGGACATCCGCCCGGACTACGCCAACGTGGAGGACGAGGACGGCAAGCTGGAGCAGGTGGACCCCGATGACGTGGAGGTCGGCACCGTGATCGTGGTGCAGCCCGGCGAGCGGGTGCCCATTGACGGTGTGATCGTAGAGGGCACCTCCGCCCTGAACACCGCCGCCCTGACCGGTGAGAGCCTGCCCCGCGACGTCCAGACCGGAGACGAGGTCATCAGCGGCTGCGTGAACATGACCGGCCTGCTGAAAGTCAGGACTACCAAGGAATTCGGCGAGTCCACCGTCTCGAAAATTCTCGATCTGGTGGAAAATTCCAGCATGAAGAAGGCCCGTGCCGAAAACTTCATCACCCGCTTTGCCCGGGTATACACCCCGGCTGTCTGCTACGGTGCGCTGGCGCTGGCCTTCCTGCCGCCCATCGTGCTGCTGCTGATGGGCCAGCCCGCCCGCTTTGGGGACTGGATCTACCGCGCTTTGACCTTCCTGGTCATCAGCTGCCCCTGCGCACTGGTCATCAGCATTCCGCTGAGCTTCTTCGGCGGCATCGGCGGTGCTTCCGCCTGCGGCATCCTGGTCAAGGGCTCCACCTATCTGGAGGAGCTGGCCCGCA
>OGGJ01003273.1_pt1 | contig 10372 bp, 6 predicted proteins | sample 1571071 | NCBI WGS metagenome assembly OGGJ01 (sample SAMEA2581954, study PRJEB24529) | metagenome | biome: Human gut stool | place: China | collected 2011
CTTGGTATGTGTTTGCTTGTATCGGGCTTTATCCGGAAATCCCGGGTGTGGGGGGATTTACGGTAAATACTCCAATCTTTTCATCTGTCAAGGTACATTTGAAAAAAGGTGATATTGTGATAAAGGGAGGTTCAGAAAAGGACATCTATATCAAATCCATGAAGCTAAACGGAAAATCACATGAAAGTACATGGATAGACTGGGATCAACTCAACAGCGGAGCTACTATCGAATACAGTACTTCGGGTAAACCGGATATGAAGTGGGGAGCAAAGATTGTTCCACCATCTTTTCCTTAATTAATGAACTATTATAAAGAACAATCATGAAAAGAAAATTTCAACATATAGCTTATTTACTGATGGTTGCAGCAGTGCTTACTTCCTGTGGAGAGAAGAAGCAAACATCTGAATTTCCCGATTGGGCATGGGCGGATTTTCAACGCCCGGAAGGTATTAACCCAATTGTTTCTCCTGATACCACTACTGTTTTTTATTGCCCAATGAGACAGGATTCGGTAGCATGGGAATCTAGTGATACTTTTAATCCGGCTGCTACAATTTATGATGGTAAAGTGGTTGTGCTTTACCGGGCAGAAGATAATTCGGCGGTAGGAATTGGTTCACGCACTTCTCGCTTAGGGTATGCTTATTCTGATGATGGTTTGCATTTTAACCGGATGACTGTTCCTGTATTTTATCCGGCAGATGATAACCAGAAAGAATTGGAATGGCCAGGGGGGTGTGAAGATCCGCGAGTTGCTGTGACAGAGGATGGCCTTTATGTAATGCTTTATACACAATGGAATCGTAAGCAGGCCCGTCTTGCCGTAGCTACTTCTCGTGATCTTCAGATATGGGAAAAATATGGTCCGGCTTTTGCAAAAGCATATGGCGGACGTTTTTTTGATGAATTTTCCAAATCTGCTTCTATTGTCACAAAATTGGTAGATGGCAAACAAGTGATTGCTAAAATTGATGGAAAATATTGGATGTATTGGGGAGAAAAATTTGTAAACGTAGCTACTTCCACGGATTTGATTAATTGGGAACCGATGCTTGATGAAAAAGGAGACTTTCTGAAAGTAATTACTCCTCGTGAAGGTAAATTTGATAGTGACCTGACAGAGTGTGGTCCACCTGCAATCATGACTGATAAAGGTATTTTATTGCTTTATAATGGTAAGAATAAGTCAGGTGCAGAGGGGGATACATTGTATACTGCTAATTCTTATTGTGCCGGGCAAGCATTATTTGATGCTAAAGATCCGACTAAATTGATTGACCAATTGGATAAACCATTCTATATTCCGGAATCAGATTTTGAGAAGAGCGGACAATATCCCGCGGGAACAGTATTTATAGAAGGTTTAGTATTCCATAATCAGAAATGGTACTTATATTATGGTTGTGCAGATTCACGTGTAGCAGTTGCTGTGTATGATTCTTTTAAGAAATAAAATGCAATGAAAAAGATAGGACTCTTTTTGTTTGGTATTTGTTTTGTATTGCAAATGGTGGCACAAGAACACAACTACTTCACAAATCCTGTTATTCGGGGAGATGTACCCGATCCTTCTGTCATTCGGATTGAAGATACATATTATGCTACGGGTACCTCTTCGGAATGGGCACCTTTTTATCCAATGTTTACCTCCAAGGATCTGGTAAACTGGAAACAGGTAGGGCATGTTTTTACCAAGCAACCGTCCTGGACTTCTAATTCATTTTGGGCACCAGAATTGTTTTATCATAATAATAAAGTTTATTGTTATTATACCGCCCGCCAAAAAAGTACTGGAATATCATATATTGGAGTAGCTACGTCTGATTCTCCTTTACATGAATTTACCGATCATGGTCCGATTGTAGAGTATGGGAAGGAAGCTATCGATGCATTTATTTATGATGATAACGGGCAATTGTATATCAGTTGGAAAGCTTATGGTTTGGATACGCGTCCGATAGAATTGTTAGGATGTAAACTGTCCGCTGATGGTTTGCATTTGGATGGTGAACCTTTTACTCTTTTAGTAGATGAAAAGGGAATCGGTATGGAAGGACAGTACCATTTTAAAAAAGGCGACTACTATTATATAGTATACGCTGCCCATGGATGTTGTGGTCCTTCTAGTGACTATGATGTGTATGTAGCACGTGCAAGGAATTATGGTGGACCTTATGAAAAATATTCTGGAAACCCCATTCTTCATGGCGGAGAAGGAGATTATAAATCATGTGGTCATGGTACTGTGGTGAGAACATCTGATGGTCGTATGTTTTATATGTGTCACGCTTATTTGAAGGGAGATGGTTTCTTTATCGGGCGTCAACCGATTTTGCAAGAAATGGAAATGACGGATGATCATTGGGTGCGTTTCAAGACTGGGAATTTGGCTATAGCTGAACAGCCTATACCTTTTGTCGGTACAAAGCAAGAGCCTCTTTCGGATTTTGAAGATAATTTTAAGGGGAATCAATTGAAAGTTGATTGGACGTGGAATTATCCTTATTCAGATATACACGCTGTGCTAAAGAAAGGAAAGTTATTTTTATCCGGTACTCCAAAGAATAACAATAAATATGGTACAGCATTATGTTTACGTCCTCAATCTCCACAGTATAGCTGTGAGACGAAAGTAATAAACACAGGCAAAGGACTGAAAGGATTGACCTTGTATGGCGATGATAAAAACCTGATTGCTTGGGGAATTGAAGGAGATAAACTTATTTTGAAAGTGGTGAAAGACGATATTGAGTCAGTACTTTATGATTCAGCTTTTGCAAGTAAAGAGATATATTTGAAATTGGAAGTTGAACAGGGGTGTATATTCCACTTTTATAAAAGTCTGGATGGAAAAACATGGCAATCTGTGCAGAATACCCCTTTCAAGGGTAAATCCTTGATTCGTTGGGATAGAGTGCAGCGTCCGGGATTACTACATTATGGAGATAAGGATGTACCGGCAGAGTTTTCTTATTTTAAAATGAAGAATTTAAAATAAAAAGAAAGTAGATGGTGATAAAATTTTTAGTTTATACTATTAAATTATCCCTCATAGTAGATTAACAGTATTTGTAAAATATAGATTGATAAAATGAAAAAGTTTTTAGTATTAGTTGCAGCAGTTTGCATGGCGTATACTACTGCGTTTGCTCAGACTGTGAAACCTTTTAAGGAAGGTGACAGAGCTGTGTTTTTAGGAAATAGTATTACGGATAGTGGTCGTTACCATTCATTTATCTGGTTGTATTACATGACCCGTTTCCCGAATATGCCTATTCGCATATTCAATGGAGGTATCGGAGGTGATACAGCGTATGATATGAATAAACGTTTGGATGGCGACATTTTTAGCAAAAATCCTACTGTATTGATGGTAACTTTCGGTATGAATGATTCCGGTTATTATGAATATAATGGTGATAATGCGAAAGAATTTGGTGAACAGAAGTATCAGGAAAGCATCAAAAACTTCCAGCAGATGGAAAAACGCTTCAAGGAGTTGCCACATACTCGTATTGTAATGACGGGAACTTCTCCTTATGACGAAACTGCGCAAATAAAGGACAATACGGTCTTTAAGAAAAAAAATGAGACTATTAAGAGAATCATAGAATATCAAAGAGAATCTGCTGCAAGAAATGGTTGGGAATTCACAGATTGGAATGCACCTATGGTAGCTATAAATCAGGAACTTCAACAAAAAGATCCTAGTTTTACTCTTTGTGGTAACGATCGTATCCATCCGGACAATGACGGTCATATGGTGATGGCTTATCTTTTCCTGAAAGCACAAGGTTTTGCTGGTAAAGATGTGGCCAACATGGAAATCAATGCGAATAAGAAACAAGCAGTGAAGGCAGAAGGTTGTACCATCTCGAATATAAAGAAGATAGGCAAAGATATTAGTTTTGATTATCTGGCAGAGGCATTGCCTTATCCTTTGGATACTATTGCACGTGGTTGGGGATCTAAGAAGAGTCAGGCAGAAGTTATAAAAGAAGTTCCTTTTATGGAAGAAATGAACACAGAATTGCTGAAAGTTACCGGTTTGAAGGGGCAATATAAACTGTTGATTGACAATCAGGAAATAGGAACCTGGGATGCTGCTGATTTGGCAAAGGGTATAAACTTGGCTGCAGAATCTAAAACTCCACAATACCAGCAGGCATTAGCTATCATGCATCTCAATGAGTACCGTTGGGAACTTGAAAGAACATTTAGAGAATATGCGTGGTGCCAGTTTGGTTTCTTTCAACAAAAAGGCTTATTGTTTGCTAATGACAGAAAGGCTATTGAAGTGATGGATGAAAATGTAGAGAAGAACATGTGGTTGAAGGGACGTCGAGATCTTTATTCAAAGATGATGTTTAAAGAGATTCGTGATGCACGTGAACAAGAGATGGATGTTCTGGTTTCCAAGATTTACGAAATCAACAAACCAGTAGTAAGAAAGATTATTCTGAGAAAGATATAATATTGGTTTTAGATAAGTTAGTAAAGGTTTGAATTGGTGTATTGTGGTGCCGGCTAATAGTCGGCACCTTTTTTATATATGATGTTCAATTAATTCTTTTTCCAAAAGTCGGAACTGAACAGCAGCAATACCGTAAACAACTCCAGACGTCCGAGAAGCATCAGAAAGGAGAGTAGCCATTTGGCTGCATCAGGCAATTCACTCCACGAGAAGGCTGGGCCACACGTGCCGAGTCCCGGTCCCATGTTTCCTATACTTGATATGACCGTTCCGATAGATTCGAGAAATCCCACTCCGAAGCCCATCATGACAAGAATGCTGATAATGGCGATGATTGCATACAAAAATGTAAATGCCAGTACGGTAGACTGGATAGAGGGGGAGATCACCTGTTTATTCACCCGTACGGGCAATACTGCATTGGGATGCAGAATATGTTTAAATTCATTTTTGGCAACTTTGAAGAGGATAACCATGCGGATACATTTGAGACCACCTGTCGTGCTTCCTGCACAGGCACCCATCAGCATGACAATGGTTAGTAATCCCCATGTTACGGCAGGCCATAACATGTAGTCATCTGTGGCAAACCCGGTAGAGGTGTGCAGAGAGATAACCTGGAACAGTGATTTACGGAAAGCATCTTCCATTCCTATTGAATTGGAATAGTAAAGTATGACTGTAATTAAACCGGTGAATATTATGACTGACCAGAAATACCATTTCAACTCGGCATCGTGGATAACTTTCTTGAATTTCCGGTTGACGAAGAGTAGCAACAATGTAAAGTTGATGCCGGATATAAACATGAAGATGGATATTACGTATTCAATATAGGGAGATTGATAGTAGGCTACACTGGCTTGTTTGGTTGAGAAACCGCCTGTGCCGGTAGTGGCAAATGCATGACAAACACTGTCGAACCAATCCATTCCACCCATCATCAGTAAAACAACGAGAATACAAGTAATGCCTGCATAGATACTCCAAATCCATTTGGCGGTAATGCCTATACGCGGATGTACTTTATCGTGTGTCGGTCCGCTGGCTTCGGCTGCAAATACCTGCAAACCACTGACACCGAATATCGGAAGGATGGCAATGGTAAACATGATAATCCCCAAACCGCCTATCCATTGGGTCATACTGCGCCAGAAGAGGAGTCCGTGGGGCAATGACTCTATGTCATCCAATATGGTAGCACCCGTACTACTAAAGCCGGACATTGTTTCAAAGAAAGCGTTGGTGATGCTCGGTATATATCCGCTGATATAAAATGGCAGCATGCCGAAAAGTGAAAATGCTATCCACGCAAAGCTGACGAGTACATATCCGTCCCTGCGTGTTAGTTGGCGATCTCCTCCCTTGCCCATGGCTGCCAGAAGCAATCCCGCGCCTGCTGTGATACCTGCTGATACCCAGAAATCTACCAATGCTTCGTCCTGATAATAGAACGAAACGCCGGAACAGGCTAACAGCATCACTGTTTCAAGCAACAGGAGAATACCGATAATCCGTATTACTATCTTAAAGTTAATCACGTAATTAAATTATGAATTATGAATGATAAATTATGAATTATGAACGGACTTTGTAGCAGAGCGTGTGGCGCAGCTAATTCATCATTCATAATTTATCATTCATAATTAATTAAAGAATTTCTCAATTTTTTTAATCATCATATTCAGGCAGAACACTACTACGTGGTCGCCCGGTATTATCTGGGTATTACCGGTTACTACCACACCTTCACCTTGGCGGATTAATCCACCGATGGTAGCTCCCTTTGGTAAACCGAGGTCTTTAACTTGATGTTTGGTGATTTTAGAATCGGCCTTCACGGTGAATTCTGCAACGTCGGCATTGGCAAAAGTAAGACATTTTACATTGCTGACATCAGCATCCAGCATCATTTGATAAATGTGGCTGGCGGGGATCATCTTCTTGTTGATCACTGTACCGATATCGAGGCTTTCTGCCATGCCTATATAATCTATATTTTCTACTTCTGCCACTGTCTTGCTGACGCCCATACGTTTGGCTGCAAGGCAGGAGAGAATATTCGTTTCCGAGTTGTCCGTCAGTGCTACGAAAGCTTCCGTATTCTTCAGACCTTCTTCAATCAGTAAGTCCATATCACGACCATCACCATTGATAATCATGACTTTATCATCGAGAATCTCCGTCAGACGGTTGCAACGGTTCAGATCGTTGTCTATGATCTTTACCTGCATATAGTCGGGTACATATTGTGCGGTTCGCACGGCAATGCGGCTTCCACCCATGATCATTACGTTACGTACATCGGCATAATCTTCTTTACCGGCTATCTTGCGTATATAGGGTACATATTTACGGGTGGTGGTGAAATAAACAATATCATGTAGTTTAATTACATCGTCACCACGCGGAATAAGTGTCTCGTTGCCACGTTTGATGGCTACTACGTGATAGGGTTTATCCGTCCCGGCAAGTTGGTGGAGAGGAATATCCAGTATTTCCGCTTTTTCACGCATCTTGGTACCGATAAGTATCAGCGATCCGCCACAGAATTCCCACCATTGGCGCACCCAACTCATACGTATGGAAGATACGATTTCTTTTGCTGCAAGCATTTCCGGGTAAATCAATGAATCTACACCCAGTTTCTTGAAGAATTCTTTATTTTTGGGCAGAAGGTATTCGTAATTGTCAATGCGGGCAACGGTCTTTTTCGCACCAAGGTTGGTAGCCAACATACATGCGGTCATGTTACGGCTCTCGTCGGGAGTGACGGCTATAAAGAGATCTGCCTCTTTAGCCCCCACTTCTTTCAACCCTTGAATGGAAGTAGGTGAAGCCGTGACCGTCATTAAGTCAAAGTTAGAACTGAGAGTGCTCAACCTTTCCTCATTGTCGTCCATCAATATGATGTCCTGCTTTTCGCGGGACAACAATTTTGCCAAGTGTGTGCCTACTGCGCCGGCACCGGCAATAATAATTTTCATTGCTCTTTATTACTCTTATCCTTGTTTTGTTCTAATCTCAGAACCTCTTTTGCATTCAGCGGAGAAATAACAGCTTGCCCGGTCTCTTCTTCCAATTTTATTCTGGCATCGCGGGCGATGCTTCCTCCACGGCGGGCAACATCAATATGATCGTTGAAGCTTTCCGAGTTATTGGTTTCTGAAATCTCTTTGGTAGAGAGTTCAGCCAGCATATTCAACACTAATTCTTTATTAGTCATATTATCCCGGAGGTTCTCTTTTTTCAAACCTTTGAAACGTTTATACTCTTTAGTGGTCTTATCTGCCCAAGTCTGGTAAATAATATCTGTTAAGGTTGCAAACTGGGTACCTTCTTCCAGTCCACAACGTTTCCACTCATCGGTTAGTTCTTTACGTATTTCAATGCTTTTCAGTCTTTGGTTTATCCAGTTGTCTGAGTATCCCAGCGCTTTATATTCCATCATGGAACGCTGAATCGTGAGTTCCGGGTCCTGCATTTCATCCAGACGCTCTTTGGCGGTTTGGGCCATCCAGAGCTTGAAGGGCTCGGCTTTGGGTGAGGGGATGGATTGAATGAGGCGGAACATTTGTTCAGTGGTCATCACGTCTGTCAATCTCATTTTGCCATCAGATGACAGCATTTTTAACTGTACGATTTTAGCGTACAGTTGACTGCCTTCCTTTGCCAACTTTGATTTTAAGTCGCTCCAGTATCTTCTTGGATTGGAACTATCTGTTAAAATGTCTATCACATCAATCACAGAAAAGTACCACTCCTCTGTCTCGTCATCCCAAGCTGTTCGGACCTTCTTCTCCTCAAATATCTTGATTGCCTCTTTCTTTGTCATGATATTTTTTGTTTATACTTTCTAATATCCCTTTTTCATCCATACCACACAAGTGATACAACTCCTGTACTGTTCCATGTTCTATAAACGTATCCGGCACACCTATGCGTTGTACGTGTGGGGTATATCCATTGTCGGCCATAAATTCCAGGACGGCACTACCCATGCCGCCTTTCCGTATGCCATCTTCAATGGTGATGATGCGGGAAAATGAGTGTCCTATTTCATGCAGCATTTCCTCGTCCAGTGGCTTAAGGAAACGCAGATCATAATGTGCTATTGAAATGTCTTTTTCTTTTTCTGCCTGTTCGATGGCTTTTGTGGCAATATTACCTATCGGACCAAGTGTGAGTATAGCAAGGTCTTTGCCATCCTTTAGTTTACGTCCTTTTCCAACGGGTATTTCTTCCAATGGGCATTTCCAGTCTATCAGCACACCGCGTCCGCGAGGATAGCGGATGACGAACGGTCCTTTATCCGGCAACTGTGCCGTGTACATGAGGTGGCGCAGTTCATGCTCGTTCATGGGTGATGATATAGTTAGATTGGGAATGGGACGGAAATAAGCTAAGTCGAACACACCGTGGTGCGTTGGTCCGTCTTCGCCTACCAGTCCGGCACGATCCAGGCAAAGTACGACGGGTAATTTGAGTATGGCTATGTCGTGAATGACGTTGTCATAGGCACGTTGCATAAATGAGGAATAGATGTTACAGAACGGTTGCATTCCTTCTTTGGCCATACCTCCTGAGAAGGTGGCAGCATGTCCTTCGGCAATTCCTACGTCGAAGGCGCGGTTGGGCATTGCCTTCATCAGCATGTTCATAGAGCATCCTGTAGGCATGGCGGGAGTGACACCGACGATGCGCGGATTCTGTCCGGCAAGTTCCACAAGGGTTTCACCGAACACATCCTGATAGAGTGGGGGCAGGTTGTGAGTGTCTGCTGTAAAGCGTTCGCCGGTTTCAGGATCAAACTTACCCGGTGCGTGCCAGATACCCGGTGCCTTTTCTGCCGGTTCAAATCCTTTTCCTTTGACCGTATGTAAATGTAGGATTTTCGGTCCTTTCATGTCTTTGATATCCCGCAGGATACGGGCGATATTTTTCACATCATGCCCGTTGATGGGACCGAAATAACGGATATTCATTCCCTCGAAGATGTTCTGTTGTTGGGCAGCCATCGATTTCAGACTATTACCGAAACGGATGAGTGCTTTACGGCGGTCTTCATTGAGAATGCCCACTTTGAATAACATCTTGGATATTCTGAAACGCAGTTGGTTATAGCGGTTCGAGGTTGTCAGGTTGAATAAGTATTGCTTCATACCACCTACGCTGCGGTCGATGGCCATGTCATTATCATTGAGGATAATGAGAAGATTGTTGGAACTTGCAGAGGCGTTATTCAACCCTTCAAAAGCCAGTCCTCCACTCATGCTTCCGTCGCCTATAACAGCAACCACATGGCGATCTTTTTCTCCTTTTTCTTCTGCTGCTACGGCCATGCCGAGTGCTGCTGAAATGGAATTAGACGCATGTCCGCAGGTGAAAGTATCATAATCACTTTCATCGGGAGAAGGGAAAGGACGAATGCCTTTGAATTTCCTGTTTGTGGAGAATGTTTCCCGGCGTCCGGTCAGTATCTTATGACCATACGCCTGATGGCCCACGTCCCACACAATACGGTCGTAGGGGGTATTGAACACATAATGCAGGGCGACGGTCAATTCTACCGTCCCCAGACTGGCTGCAAAGTGTCCCGGGTTACACGAAACTTCTTTTATAATGTCCTGCCGCAATTCTTTGCAGATTTCCGGGAGTTGCTCAACACTCAGTTTGCGCAGGTCTTCCGGGTCAGAAATAGAATTTAGCAAGTTATATGATGCTGTCTCTGTCTTCATCTCTGTTCTGAGGATTACAAACTGCAAAATTAGTAAAAGAAAACGGAAGGTATTCCCTTTTTTGGGGAAAAATATGAATCCTTGCCGCTTTAACATTAGTTCTTCTCCTTTTTTATCTTAATATTTCAAGAACTCTTCTCCTTTGGATTGTTCC
>OGGJ01003279.1_pt1 | contig 10341 bp, 6 predicted proteins | sample 1571071 | NCBI WGS metagenome assembly OGGJ01 (sample SAMEA2581954, study PRJEB24529) | metagenome | biome: Human gut stool | place: China | collected 2011
GGAATATGGTATTCGTATTTTAACGGGATCTACACTTACATCGGATAGAAAAGAACTCCGTAAACAAGGGATTGTTGTTACGGTCCATCCTGAGGAGATGATTGATGTTCCTGTTATCGGGAGTAATGGATTGCCAACTGGAGAATATATCCAATGTCAAAAAGTGACATTAGATAAATGGTATGATGTAAATGGTGGAATTACTGTGTTAAATATTGAAGATACTCCATCATACTATAATCCTGATAAGAAAGAGTTTACGTTGAATTATCGTTATAATTATAACTCAAATGATTGGTATGAAATGAAAGAGGTGATGTCTCCAGTGGCTATTGCTAACGAAAATAATTGAGTGGCTGATAATAAATGATAAATCTTATGAAAACAAGAAATATATATAGTCTTCTATATGTAACTTTCGTTGCAGTGGTGTTAGTTGCATGCAACGATTATGATGCAGCGCAAACTGCATATGAAGAAATAGTGGATAGTGATGTAACGACTACTCCTCCAAATATAGATTCGGCATGGGAATTACAGCTAATTCCTAATGTAGGTCAGCATAGTGGTGAGGTTTTTGTTTATAAAGACAAAAAGTATGATAAGCTATTTACTCGCACATTGGGATGGAATGGTGGAATTGGTGTGCAATCTACATCATTGTCTGATGGAAATGTTCTATGGGCTTTTAATGATAGCTATTTTGGAGTTGTAGATGCTGAAACAAGAGCAAGAGGTAATTGTAATTTCCCACATAATAGTATTATGGTCCAAACGACTGTTGGTGGTAGTCTTGGAGAAACGGATGATGATCTAAGATGGTTAGTTGATTATATACAAACTAATGATCCTGATGGAGAAGGTTATTATCAGGCGTATACACACATAGCTCCAGATGAGACTATTATGGAAGAAACATATGAAGAGCATTTCTATCAGATAGGTGGTGCTACGATATTTGATAATAATGGAGTTAAAGAACTTCAAATGTTGTGGGGGGAAATGGATAATCATGAAGGTAAAATGACTCGAACTGGTACCTGTTTAGCTGTTTACAGTTTGGAAGGACAGCCGGGTAATAGTACTTATCTTAAAAGAATTAGTAAAAACGAAGAATTCAATACAGATGATGTTGGCTATGGTTCTACTATGTGGAAAGATGAAGATGGGCATATTTATCTTTACGTAACAGAGAATAATCGACCATTAGTAGCTCGTACCACTACTCATGACTTGGCTTCAGAGTGGGAGTATTACATACGTGATTTAAATGGTAACTTTATATGGCAAAAGATGTATCCGACGAAAGAGGAGAGAACTCGCTCTACTATAATGGAAAATAATTATGTATGTAGTATGCCACAGATCTTTAGAAAAGGAGATTACTATTATATGGTAGGACAGGCCAAATCTTATGGTCATTCTGTTTATCTATATCGTAGTGAAACACCTTATGGACCTTTTACTAATCAAAAGATTTTATTTAATGTACCTTATTCTGTAGATAAGATAGGTAATCAGTATTATAAAGATTTACTAAGAGTAAATCTGCATTTAGAACTTGCACGAGAAGGTGAATTAGTATTTTCTACTAATACTGATGCTGATACTGTTGGAGATAATTTTGATTTTCCGGGTAGTGCTGACTTTTGCCGCCCTTATTTCTATCGTGTTTTCAATTGGGAAAGTATATATGATGAAGATGAGTGATAGCTACTGACGAATTCATCTTGGTAAATTGATTTAGAAAGTCATTTCTTCATAAAAGGGAGAAATGGCTTTCTTTTTTAATATGTTCTGAGCTTTCCTGCATACAAGTAAATTTATTAATAAAAAACATGTAATTGTTTTAGTGGTATATCATTTTTAAATCGTCATTAGATAAATAACAATAAAGTAGTACACATATTAAAAAGAACTAATAATAATGAATATTACCGTTTTTAGAGTTTATCAACTAAATTTATTAACCGCTATTTCTATGTATATGAAAAGCTTATTTTATTTATTCCTATCTATTGTAGGTGTGTGGCTTTTTTCGTCTTGCTCAGATGATTTTCTGGGTGAGACAGAAACCACGGACTTAGATCAGGCAACCGTATTCGCTGATAGTACTTATACGGCAGATTTCTTAAACCAGATTTATGTGGATATTGGTTTTGATATCCAACATAATCGGTATAAAGATCAGTATAATGATCATGGAGGATTGCAGACTAGTTGTGATGAAGCTGCGTATAAAGCTAGTACCGGGCTTACGACAGATGTAATGTTCGCTACTGGAACAGTCAATCCTGTTACTATTTCTGAAGACGATGTTTGGAGAATTGCATATCGAAATATTCGTCGAGTAAATGTGTTTTTTAAATATGCAGATGGATCCCGAATGGCTGAAGCGGCAAAGGAAGAGTATAAAGCAGAAGCACGCTTTTTGCGTGCTTGGTATTATGCAATGCTATTAAGACATTATGGTGGTGTGGCTTTAATTGGTGATGATGTTTATGAAACTGTAGAAGAAGCAATCAAGGAGCGTAACTCTTATGCGGATTGCGTTGAGTATATTGTGGATGAAGCTAATAAAGCTGCAGAAACATTGCCAGTTGAAAGAAGTGGAAACAAATTTGGACGTGTAACCCGAGGAGCTTGTAAAGCCTTAATTTCACGTGTACGTTTGTATGCTGCTAGCAAATTATTCAACGGTAGTGATTTTGCGCCTGCTGATTTTCCAAAAGAATTGTTAGGGTATCCTACTTATGATAAGGAGCGTTGGAAGATAGCTGTAGATGCTGCCCTTGATGTGATAAAGATGAAGCAGTATGATTTGTACATCCGTAATGAAGATGAGAATAATGAGGCTTATCCGGGATGGGGATATTATGCACAGTTGTTACCTGCTGATTATTATGGAAAAGTGGGAACGGAGGTTTATTGCGGTACAATCTTTGAAAAGAAAGCAGGAGCTAGTATAGATACAAACCGATGGTTTGCTCCTCCTAGTACAGGAGGAAATGGTATTGGAGGGTATGTTTATCATGATTTGGCTGAACTTTTCCCAATGGCAGATGGCACACCGACTAAGGATAGTCCAGATTATGACCCTACGAATCCTGCTAACAAACGTGACCCTCGTTTCATGTTCACTGTTACTTATGATGGATGCATAATGAAGAGTAATATGCAGGATACTGAAATTAATATATCTGTGGGAACACAACAGGACGCTATCTATCGAGGGACTCCGACAGGGTATTATACACATAAATTCTTGAAATTCGGTTCAATGGCAAATCAAATGCTTTATGGAGGTTCGCAAGCACGACCATTGATGCGTTATACTGAAATTTTGCTGAATTATGCAGAAGCTGCTAATGAATATTATGGACCTGATCATAAAGATGTACTAGGAGATCAAGAAATTAGCCCATATATTGTATTGAGAAAGATACGTGAGTGTGCTGGCATAGAGCCTGGCGAGGATGGAACATATGGAATTGAAAATAATATGAGTCAGGCTGATATGACAGAAGCTATCCGGTTGGAACGTCGGTTGGATTTAGCGTTTGAAGGACATCGTTTCTTTGATGTACGTCGTTGGATGATTGCTGAAGATACAGATAATAGGATGATGCATGGTTTTGAAATCACAAGAAATGGTGAGCAGAAGACAGGAAGAATCATTGATACTCGTCAGCATACCTTCCGTAAAGCGATGTATTTTTATCCAATACCTTATAAAGAGACTGTGAAATCACCGGATTTGTTGCAGAATCCTTATTATGAATAGGAATGATTGTTATATTAAAAATAAGAAATATGAGATTTAAAATACAAACTACGGTTTTACTTTTCGTCTTATTAGGTACTGTGAGTGCTTGCAATACATTTAAAGATGAAATAGCTCCTGATTCTTATATGGAAGTACCAAAGCAGTTAGATGGGAAGTGGCAATTAAAAACTGTTGTACGCAATGGAACGGATATATCTGAAGTGATGGACTTTAGTCAGTTTCGTCTGATTATGAATAAAGATAATACATATAATATTGAAAACTATCTCCCTTTTTTAGTAAAGAAAAATGGTACATGGAGAATTGATAATTTGACATATCCTTTTTTCTTAACTTTTCAGGAGGAAGGTGCTGAAAGAGAAGCTATAACTGAAATCACTTACCCGATTGTACAAGGGAAACGCCATATAACCCTTACAATTAGTCCGGGATGCTCGAGCAACTCTTATGTTTATTCTTTTGAAAAAATAGAAGAATGATTTAAAAAGAAAAGCTTATGAAATATTATTTTAAAAAACATAGAATAAAAATCTTTTTTTTGTTGGTACTTTCCTTAATAGTCTTTGGATGTTCCTTTTTGATTAAGGAGGTAAATGTTAGACAAGAGAACGAGGCTGGAGAGATGGTTGCCTATATTAAGGCTGGTGAAATTGCAACTTTTACGTTTAGTGGAGAAATAAACATCGATGGTGATGCAAGCAATGAAACGTTTATTGTTGGATTCTTGGCTCCAAGAAGTTGGAATGTACGTCAGAATGCAACTGTGACATACAGAGAAGATAGGTATGAAACGGAAGTGGATCACAAAATGACAGTAATTCCAGATACTGAACAGCCTGCAAATTATAAAGGTATGAGTTGGTCAGCGGCATTGAAAAAAAAATATGGTGTACGAGGCAATGTCTTGAACGATATGGAATGGATTGCATTTAAATCAGATAACTATTCTAGTGTAAATGGAACAATACATTATACAGTAACAATTAAGTGTAATTCAGGAAAAAGTAACTTAAAATTCCGACCAAGTTTTTTTATCAATCACTCTAGTGATGGGATTGGAGGAGACGAGGCTCATTATTCTGTTAAGGATGCTGATGATTGCTTTGAAGTGGTAGAAGGATCAGGTACTGTGATTGATTTTTGTTCTACGCACTATTATCAAATTGAACCTTTGTCTGCTTTACAAGATGATTATGTAACATTCACTTTTCAAGGGGATATTAATACCAATGAATTGATAAAAGCTGAGAATGTGTATATAGAAGCTACTGCTTATACGATAGAAGGAAAGATATATACAGTCAATGAAAAGAGTGCGAAAACACTGATGAAAAGAGAAACGAAATTGCCAAGATATAATGTAACTCTTTGGCCTGGTGGATTTTTTAACATTCCGGACGGTGAAACAATTTCTCGTATAGAGTATATTTTCACAAATGAAGATGGAACAGTATCTATTTCCCAGTCAGATGACAGTAGAGATAATGAAGGAGAAGAGGTAGAAGAAGGAATAAAAGAGCCTTTCGTATTTGAGTTTCAATGTGAATAGAGTTTAACCTTAAAAAAGATTATATGCGTAATATTTTGAATAAAAGAAATAGTCGGTACTGTTTCACATGGTTTGTAATGTGGCTACTATTTGGCTTGGGACATTTGAATGCGGTGGCTCAAGAAGCAGGAGGAACGGCTAATATTACAGGTAAGGTAATCGATCAATATGGCAATCCTGTCTCGGGTGTTGTAATCACGATGAAGAATACTGATTTTAAGACTGTGACAGGTGATGATGGAGCTTTTGAATTTCAGTATAAGAAGGGCGATATGCTTCGTTTTTCTCATCCAGGTTTTTTACATAAGGAGATTAAGGTGAACAAGCTAAGAAATCTGGAACGTATTTTTAAAGTAACGTTGACAGAAGAGTTCGTGAAATTTCCAGATGTAATAAATGGACCTTATGATACGAAAGATAAAGCAAGCTATTTAGGTTCAGCTGCTACGGTTTATACAGATCAGGTTAGTTCATTGATGGGAACTACTATTCTTCCTTCATTACAAGGGCGTTTACTAGGATTAGATATTGTACGTACTCGTGGTGCACGTAAGAGTCAAATTGAATCCAGTTCTTCTGGAACCATCTTTAACTTTAATAGCCCTACATTGGGTAAAGAGGCATATAGTGATAATACGGAATTTAATGTTCTATCACGCCACAATGCACCGGTGGTGGTAGTGGATGGTGTGCAAAGAGAATTGTATTCTATCGATCCTGATGCTATTGAATCGGTATCAATTCAGAAGGATGCTTTGTCATCTATGTTTTTGGGGATGCGCAGTTCTCGTGGTGCATTAGTAATTACTACTAAAGATCCTATCAAACAGGGATTTCAGTTATCGTTTACTGGACGGTTTGGTGTGCAGAGTTCAGTGAAAAAACTAAATCCGCTGTCTACTTCTCAATATGCTTATTTATTGAATGAGGCGTTGCTGAATGATGGTAAAAATCCCTTTTATTCTTATGATGACTTTATTAAGTTTCGTGATCATTCCAGTCCGTATACACATCCAAGTGTGAATTGGTGTGATGAACTGATGAACAAAAATTCGACTACTCAGTCTTATAATTTGAATGCTACAGGTGGTAACAAGTACGCACAATATTTTATTAGTGTAGGCTATGTAGGTGAAAATGGATTATTTAAAAATCCAGGTGGAGATGCTCACGATACAAATATGACATTTGATCGTTATATGATTTCTTCTAAAGTGAACATCAATATAACTGATGATTTGATTGCAAAAGTTACTTTGATGGGACGTATAGAAGAAGGTACCCAACCAGGAGGGACTGGAAATGGGTATGATGATATTCTCAGTTCAATTTATTCTACTCCAAGTAATGCATATCCTGTGACAAATCCAGATGGATCATGGGGAGGTAGTCAGTCGTTCAATAATAATTTGTTATCGCAGACTATTAACTCTGGTTATATAACAGATGGGGCTCGGGATGTATTGGGAGCTATTAATTTGCGCTATGATTTTGGTAAGTTAGTTAAAGGCTTGTCTGTTCGTATGGTAGGTAGTGTAACTTCTCAGAATCGTTCGACTACGAAACGAACAAAAACTTCCGAAGTTTTTGATTATACTATTGATAAGGATGGCAATGACGTTTATACTCGGTATGGAGAAAAGAAAATGCAATCAAATTCATTTAGTTCTGTGTCTACCTATCGGCAGATGTATGGTCAGCTTGCTGTTGATTATGAACGTCAATTTGGTAAGCACAAATTTAAGGCCAGTGTTCTAGGAGATACGCGAAATACTCTTACTAACTGGGATCTTCCTGAATATCCATCAAATATTATAGGTGATGTCTCTTATGATTATGCGGAGCGATATTTTGCACAGGTAGCATTAAGTGAAAGTTATTACAATCGTTATGCTCCAGGCAGAAGGTGGGGAACCTTTTATGCTTTCGGTTTAGGATGGGATATCAGCAAAGAGAATTTTATGGAAAACTGTGAGTGGCTGAATCAACTAAAGATACGCGGTGTGTATGGTAAAACAGGTAATGGTATGAACAATGCTGGGTACTATACGTATTATCAGACTTATTCCTCAGGAGGTGATGATTATCGGTTGGGGACTAATTTAGGACAAAGTTCAGGAAGTTTTACAGAAAAAGATAAACTGGCGAATTTATATCAAACGTGGGAAAAAGGTAATAAACTGAATATTGGTGTAGATATAGCTTTGTTTAACAATAAATTACAGGTAACTGCTGATTATTTTAATGATAAATATTATGACTTGTTGCAGGCTCGTGGAAAAAGTATCGAACTAATTGGCCAGAATTATCCAGATGAAAATATTGCTAAAGAACGTTGGTATGGAGGCGAATTCTCAATTACCTATCAAGATCACGTTGGCGATTTTAATTATTATGCATCTGCTAACTGGAGTTGTGAGCAAAGTAAAGTGTTATATAAAGATGAACAAAAAGTGCCTTATGAATATCTGCGTACTACAGGTAAACCCAAAGGGGCAATCTTCGGTTTGGTGGCAGAAGGTTTTTTCACTTCTCAAGACGAAATTACAAAGAGTCCTGTAATTGAAGGATTTAACAATATTCAGCCTGGTGATATCAAGTACAAAGATCAGAATAACGATGGAGTTATCAATGACTTTGATAAGGTAATGATTGGTGGCGATAAACCACTCTCTTATTTTGGTATTGATTTAGGTTTCGAATGGCGTGGATTAGAATTCTCAATGTTTTGGCAAGGAGTGTACAATAAAGATGTTTTAATGAGTGATTGGAATTTATTGGAAGGTTTTCAAACTCAAGGACAAGTTTATGGACAGGCATATGAGAATATGCTGGATCGATGGACTCCAGAAACTGCTGCTACTGCAACTTTCCCGAGGTTGAGTGCTGGTGGTAATAAGTATAATCAAGGTAATGGCTGGGGGTCTTCTTTTTGGTTACGTTCCGGTAATTATATTCGGTTGAAAAATGTTAGTTTAGGATATAACTTACCTGATTCATTCTGTCGTAATTATTTAGGTGGAGCACGTGTGAAGGTTTTCGTAAGTGGACAAAACTTATTCACAAAAGCTGCTAATGAACTCGTTGATCCCGAAGTTAGCTTCGGTAACTATCCGCTACAACGTTGCATCAGCACAGGTATTAATGTTAAATTCTAATATACTATGATATCTATGATACGAAATAAATATTTGACGCTAATCGGAGCTGGATTGTTGTTTACAGCTGTATCCTGTACCGATGGGTATGAACCAGAGCCAGTTGAACTGGTATCAATTGATTTTGTATTTTCAAAAACCGATTCTCTTGGTACGAATGCGGTAAAGTTTATGAATAATATTTATGCCACGTTGCAAAACGGGCACAATCGTGTAGGAAGTGATTATTTAGATGCTGCGTCTGATGATGCTATATCTATAAATGTTTCTGACCCGGATGTTTATAAGTTGGCAATGGGACGGTATACTGCGAGTACACGTGTTGAATCGGACATGCGATGGAAAGAGTATTATTCAGGAATCCGTAAGGCAAACATTCTAATTAATCATATTGATGTTGTCCCTTTTATGCTGACTTATAAGAACGCAAAGGGAGAAACAAAACCATTGAATGTTACAATGAAAGCAGAAGCGCGTTTCTTGAGAGCTTATTTCTATTTCGAATTAGTGAAACGCTATGGTGGTGTTCCTTTGATGGAGGATGATGTACATATATTGGGTGATGATATGGAGATCCCAAGAAATACTTTTGAGCAATGTGTACAGTATATTTGTGATGAATTAGATGATATTAAAGATGATTTGCGTACCAATCCAATGCCTGATTTTGAACAATATGCACATACTCCTACTCGTGAGGCTTGTCTAGCTTTAAAGTCTCGAGTGCTATTATATGCAGCGAGTCCTTTATTTAATGAACGTCCTATTGAGATTGGTAATGAATTGATAGGCTATGCTTCTTATGATAGAGAGCGTTGGAATGATGCGGCTAAAGCTGCCAAGACATTTATTGATGAGTACGGTCCGAATGGTAATGGGGCATATGGTTTAACACAGTCTACATCTGATGGCGATAATCGGGATTTTCGTGACGTCTTTTTAGGTTTTTATAATAAAACTAATAATCCTGAAGTCATTTTTTATCGTCCGGGGGGGGAAGATAAGTCTATAGAAAGCAATAATGGGCCTTTAGGATTTTCTGGTGACAATTTAGGTAAAGGACGTACGCTTCCAACTCAAAATTTGGTAGACGCTTTCCCTATGAAGGACGGCATGTTTGCTGGACAAGGTAGTAAATATACTCTTAATCAGAGTAATCCATATGAAAACCGTGATCCACGTTTGGATTATACAATACTGCATCATGGGTCATCTTGGTTGAATAATACGCTTGATATTTCAATCGGAGGAGTTAATAATCCATCTAACTCTGCTGAATATTCTAAGACGGGCTATTATATGTGTAAGTTTATGGGTAAATTTGGTGAAGAGTCTCAATATGGGAATAAAATACATCTTTGGGTTATGTTTCGTTATGCAGAGATGTTGTTGAATTATGCAGAGGCAATGAATGAGTACCTTTCTTCTCCTTCTCAGGATGTGTACGATGCTATCATTGCATTACGGGCACGTGCTGGTATTGAATCAGGTAATGATGAATCTCCTTATGGGCTTAAGAAAAATATGACACAGGCAGAGATGCGTGAAGTGATTCAAAACGAACGGCGTATTGAAATGGCATTTGAAGAACAACGATATTGGGATATTCGCAGATGGAGAATTGCTGAAGAGATATTTAAGAATCCTTTGGAAGGTTTGGAGATTAGGGTAAAAGGAAATACTACGAGTTTCAATGAAGTGGATGTCCTAAGTACGACGTTTGATGTGAAACGCTATTTATATCCGATCCCATATAATGAGGTAGTTAAGAATGATAACATGATTCAAAATCCGAAGTGGTAATATTATGAAAAGACTATTATTAATATTAGTATGTATAAGCCTTT